>Ga0070696_100000861_pt1 | contig 19604 bp, 16 predicted proteins | sample KBSK1253metaG_FD_65474 | JGI IMG/M metagenome (GOLD analysis project Ga0070696, IMG submission 65474) | Corn, switchgrass and miscanthus rhizosphere microbial communities from Kellogg Biological Station, Michigan, USA - KBS K1-25-3 metaG | ecosystem: Host-associated > Plants > Roots >... | reverse complement strand
GGCCCCGGTGAGCATGGCGGTGAAATCGTGTTCTTCGGACCCGTCGCGGAACTCGCCAAGGCCAAAGGCTCGCTCACCGCCGACTATCTGTTTCACCGCAGACGAGTCGAGGTGCCGTGCGCAGCGCCGCTCGGCGCGCGCGCCGCATCGCCTGCCGCAGGTGCTGCTGCCGGCGCCTTACGGATCGAAGGCGCCGCTGAGCACAATCTCAAGGCCATCGACGTGGATATTCCGCTGCGGCGCCTGGTGTGCGTCACCGGCGTCAGCGGCTCCGGCAAATCCACCCTGGTGCACGATATTCTTTACCCTGCGTTGCTGCGAGCCAAGGGAAAGCCCACCGAGAATCCCGGCCTGCACCGCGCGCTCACGGGAGCCGAACTCGTCGACAATGTCGTCATGGTGGACCAGAGCCGCATCGGCCGCACCACGCGCTCCAACCCCGCAAGCTATGTCGGTGCGTTCGACGCAATACGCGATTTGTTCGCCCGCCTGCCGCAGGCACGCGAGCGCAAGTACACCGCCGGCACCTTCAGTTTCAACGCCGGCAACGGCCGCTGTCCGGTATGCGGCGGCAACGGCTTCGAACACGTCGAAATGCAGTTCCTCTCCGACGTGTACCTGCGCTGTCCCGATTGCGATGGCCGGCGCTATCGGGCGGAAGTGCTCGAGTGCAAATTATCCCGCGGCGTCGCCCCGCCGAAGAGCATCGCCGACGTCCTCGACCTCACGATATCGGAGGCGCTGGCGTTCTTCGCCGCGGACACCGAAGTGTGCCTGCGCCTGGCGCCGCTTCAGGAGGTGGGCCTCGACTACCTGCGCCTGGGCCAACCCGTGCCCACTCTTTCCGGCGGCGAAGCGCAACGGCTCAAGCTGGCGGGGCATCTGGCCGAGAATGCCGTGCGGCTGCATTCTGGCAGAAAAGCGTCGCTCAGAAAGGCGTCGTCCAAGGGAGCCTCGTCCGGAAAAACCTCACCCACGGAAGCCGCGGCGGCCGCAAATGACGTGATGTCCCGCCGCGGCTCCCTGTTCCTGTTCGATGAACCCACCACCGGCCTGCATTTCGACGATGTCGCCAAGCTGCTGCGCGCGTTTCGGCGCCTCATTGACGCCGGCCACTCGCTATTGGTCATCGAGCACAACCTGGACGTGATCCGTGCCGCGGATTGGATCATCGACTTGGGCCCCGAGGGCGGCGAAGCAGGCGGCGCCGTCGTCGGGGTCGGCAGGCCCGCCGACATCATGCGCGTGGCCGCCTCGTACACAGGCGTTGCGCTCATGGCCGCGGAAAATCCGGCGGCGTCCGATGGCATGATTCACGACTCGGAGAATCCGCCGTACCATTCGATCGGAGGCGCGGCGGCGGCCGCTGCGTCGGCCGCCCCGGCACCGGTGAGAGCGCCGACCGCCATCGAAATTCACGGCGCGCGCGAGCACAACCTCAAGAACATCGACGTAACCTTAAGGCTCAACCGGTTCACCGTGGTCACCGGTGTGTCCGGCAGCGGCAAGAGCACTTTGGCATTCGATATTCTGTTCGCCGAGGGCCAACGGCGGTACCTGGAGTCCCTCAACGCCTACGCGCGGCAGTTCGTGCAGCCCGCGTCGCGGCCCGATGTCGATGCCATCTACGGCATTCCGCCCACCGTCGCCATCGAGCAGCGCACCAGCCGCGGCGGACACAAGAGCACGGTGGCCACCCTCACCGAGATCTATCACTTCCTGCGTTTGCTCTATGTGAAGCTGGGCGTGCAGTACTGTCCGGCCTGCGAGACTCGCATCGAACCGCAATCCGCGGATGCCATTGCGGCGCGTTTGCTCAAGGAGTACCGCGGCAAGAGCATTACCCTGCTCGCGCCGCTCATCGTCGCGCGCAAGGGCCTGTATACGGCCCTCGCAAAATGGGCCCGCAGCAAGGGCTTTACGCACCTGCAAGTCGACGGCAAGCTGCTGCCGACGGCGAAATGGCCGCGGCTCGACCGTTTCATCGAACACAGCATCGAACTGCCGGTGGCCACGCTCACGTTGAGCGCGGCGCGCGAGGCCGAGCTGCGCCAGGCACTGGACTTGGGGCTGGAGCATGGCCGCGGCGTCGTGCATGTTGCTGCCATGGCCGGCGGCGCAACGGCGGCCGCGCCCGCAACGGCCGTTTTCTCCACCAAGCGCGCCTGCCCCAACTGCGGTACGGGCTTCCCCGAACTCGACCCTCGCCTGTTCTCGTTCAATTCGAAGCATGGCTGGTGCACGAGTTGCTTCGGCACCGGGTTGCAATTACCGCAATTCGATGCCGAGCAAAGCGGCGAGGAATCCCTCTGGCAGGAAGCGGCCGATGCACCATCCGCCACCTGTCCGGACTGCTCGGGCCAACGCCTCAATGCGGTGGCGCTGCACGTTCTGTTCCGCGGCCAATCGATCGCGGCGCTCGCGAACCTGCCGGTGCGGGAATTCTCCGCGGCCCTGCAGCGATACGAATTGGCCGGCCGCGAACGCGACATCGCGCGCGACCTGCTGACCGAGCTCTCGGCCCGCACCGGTTTTCTTTGCGATGTCGGGCTGGGCTACTTGCAATTGAACCGCGCCGCGCCGACTCTCTCCGGCGGCGAGGCACAGCGCATCCGCCTGGCATCGCAACTCGGATCGAATTTACGGGGTGTGTGCTACGTACTGGACGAACCCACCATCGGACTGCACCCTCGCGACAACGCCGCCCTCTTGGATACGCTGGACCGGCTGCGCAGCAAGGGCAATACCTTGGTGGTGGTCGAACACGACGAAGACACCATCCGCCGCGCCGATCATGTGATCGATTTGGGTCCGGGCGCCGGCACCCGTGGTGGGCGCCTGGTAGCGCAAGGCACCGCCGAGGAACTCGCGCACATGGGCGGTTCGGTCACCGGCCGCTGTCTCGCAGCGCCGCTGCAGCATTCACGATCCCGGCGCCGCATCATCGACCGTAATACGCCCGCCATCGACATCGTCGGCGCCACCCTCAACAATCTTCGCAAGGTCGACGCACGCATTCCGCTGGGACGATTGACCGTGGTCACCGGCGTCTCGGGCTCCGGCAAGTCCTCCCTCGCGCGCGACGTGCTGTTGGGCAATCTCAAGCGTCTGTTGTCCCGCCCCCATCGATCCGATCGCACACGCCGGCCCGAGATGGTCCCCGCAGGCTGCGATGCCATCACCGGGTGGCAGGCGATCAGCCGCGTTCTCGAGGTCGATCAGACACCCATCGGCAGGACCCCCCGCTCCTGCCCGGCCACCTACATCGGGTTTTGGGACTCCATCCGCAGGCTGTACGCGGACATCACCGAAGCCAGGATACGAGGCTTCACCGCCGGCCGGTTTTCGTTCAACACCGCCGGCGGCCGCTGCGAGGCCTGCGAAGGCCAGGGCATGCAGCGCATCGAGATGAGCTTCCTGCCGGATGTTCAAGTGCTGTGCGACGTCTGCGGCGGCCGGCGCTTCAATCCGGAAACGCTGGGGATTTTATTCAAGGGCAGGAGCATCGGTGAAGTGCTCGCGATGAGCGTGGACGATGCGCTGGAATTCTTCGCCGCCCAACGCAGCGTACACCACCCCGTGAGTCTTCTGGCCGACGTGGGGCTCGGCTATCTGAACTTGGGTCAACCCAGCCCCACGCTGTCTGGCGGCGAGAGTCAGCGCATCAAGCTCGTCACTGAACTCGCGAAAGTGCGCACCGATGCTCTCGGCGTCGATATCGCGCGCCGCGAGGGGCAGCACACCCTGTATGTACTGGATGAACCCACCGTGGGTCTGCACATGGCCGACGTCGAAAAGCTCCTGCGCGTACTGCATCGGCTGGTCGACACGGGCAACACCGTCGTCGTGATCGAGCACAATCTGGATGTCATGGCCGAGGCCGATTGGATCATCGATTTGGGGCCCGAAGGCGGCGACGGCGGCGGCCGCATCGTGGCGCAGGGCGCGCCAGAGGCCATCGTGCGCAAGCCGAACAAGAGTCACACGGCCGTCATTCTCGGCGCATTTCTCGCGGAGCGCGGAGTGCCCTGACGCGCGCGATTGGCACTCGTGAGTGGTCGTTTGCCTGAGATGGTGCGTCGATTTGACGTGCTGCATCTCAGACTGTTCGGCTCGGCGGCACGTGATGAATTGCGGGACGACAGCGATGTGGATGTGCTGGTCGAATTCAATGCACCCGCCACATTTCGTCAATACATGGGTCTCAAATTTTATCTGGAGGATCTGTTAGGCCGTCGCGTCGACTTGGTGACGACCAAAGGGTTGCGCCGGGAATTTAGACCGACGGTGGAGCAGGAGGCTATCGTTGTCGCGTGACTGGAGGATCTACCTCAGTGACATGATCGACCGATGTGATCGTGTGCTCGCCTATACCCACGAACTGCCACGCGAGCAGTTCGATCAACGTGGTCTTGCCTACGATGCCGATCGTCGCGTAACCGGGCACCAGGGCAATCGTGATCATGAAATCGTACATTTCCAGGAAATTTCCGCTCGCCACGCGGACAACCGTTTTAATCTTCGCCTTGCGTTCTTCGGGAGTCATCGTCTTTGGTTTGACCTCTGCCGTGCGGCTGCGCACGAACGAGCGCTGCGACGAACAGGCCGATCATCCAGAATGCCCAGCGACGCGACCAGGAATTTCGTTATCGACGATTTGAACATGTGCGGCAGCGCGGGCGGGGTGACGCGGCGAGCGCCTCATAGGCTATGCTATACACAAACGCGCAACGCGGCTCAGGGGTGAGTAGCATGGGAGATGCATCGGCGGGGAGTTCCATGTCGCGGCGGCGGCTGCTCCGCATGATCGGATTGAGCGCCGGCAGCGCAGCGATGTACCAGGCCATGCAGAGTCTCGGCTTCGCGGCCGAATCGAGCTTCAAGGGTCCGCTCCAATTGGGTGCGGCGCCCCGGGGTGCTTCGGTGCTGGTGCTCGGGGCAGGCATGGCCGGACTGGTGGCCGCCTATGAGCTGCGACAAGCGGGCTACCGGGTCCAGGTGCTGGAATACAATTCGCGCGCCGGCGGCCGCAACTGGTCGCTGCGCGGCGGCGACCGCTATACCGAATTGGGCGGCGCCACCCAGGAATGCCGCTTCGATCCGGGCCTCTACATCAATCCAGGCCCGTGGCGGCTGCCTTATCACCACCGGGGCATGCTGAGCTACTGCCAGCGGCTGGGCGTGCCGCTCGAGCCCTTCCTGCAGGTCAACTACAACGCCTACATGCACAGCAGCCACGCCTTCGGCGGCAAACCGCAGCGCCTGCGCACCGTCAAGGCCGACTACCACGGTCACGTGGCGGAACTGTTGGCCAAAGCCACTCAAAGCCGCCAACTCGATGCAGACGTGACCGCCGAAGATCAGGAAAAGCTGCTCGACTCGCTGCGCGTTTGGGGTGCGCTCGACAAGAACCTGAAATACGTCAAAGGCGAGGCCAGCAACGATCGGCGCGGCTACGTTCGGGATCCGGGCGGCGGTCTCAGCGCGCGGCCGGTGCTGTCGGAACCGATCCGATTGAGCGACCTGCTCCAATCGGGCCTATGGGCCGCACTGCCGATGGGCGAGAACTACGACATGCAGACTGCGCTGTTTCAACCGGTGGGCGGCATGGGTAAGGTCGGTGAGGCGTTCGCGCGCGAACTGGGACCCGTGATCCGCTACAACGCCAAAGTCATCGAGATCCGCCAAGATGCGCACGGGGTCGATGCCACGTTCGAGGATACGGCAGCGGCGCATAGCCGCCACACCGTGCAGGCCGACTGGTGCGTGTGCACCATACCCCTGTCGATCCTCGATCAGATTCCGATGAACGTCGGCCAGGCGATGAGCGCGGCCATCGCCGCAGTGCCGTACGCCGCCGCGGTAAAGGTGGGGCTGCAGTTCAAGCGCCGTTTCTGGGAGCAAGACGAGCAGATCTATGGCGGCATCACCTATACCGATTTGCCGATCGCCAACATTGGATATCCCTGCACCGGCTTTTTCAGCGGCGGCAAGGGCGTGCTGCTGGGGGGCTACATCTGGGGCCTCGACGCGACGGAGTTCACCGCAATGTCGCCGGACGAGCGGGTCAGCAAGGCCGTGGAATATGGCGGCCGGATCCATCCGCAGTACGCCCGGGAGTTCGACAACGGCGTGGCGGTCGCCTGGCACCGCTCGCCGTTTACGATGGGTTGTTTCGGCATTTGGACCGACGAAACCCGCGCCCGGCACTACGACGATTTGTGCGGGTTCGATGGGCGCATCGTGCTCGCCGGGGAGCACGCCTCCTACATCCCGGCCTGGCAAGAAGGCGCAGTGACCTCGGCTCTCGATGCAGTCGAGCGGCTGCACCGCCGGGCGCTCGCCGCGGGAACTGCGGCCGGATCGGGAGACGCAACATGAAAGCGGATTCATTGAATGCCTTCGCGGCTCGCTGCCTGCCCGCCGCTCTTGCCGCCGCGTTCACGCTGCTCGCGATCACCGCGGGCAATACACCCGCCCGGGCCGACAGCGCCGGGATTTTCGACTCCACGCCGCTTACGATCACCGATGGCGCGCAGATCTACGCGCACATCTGCCAGAGTTGCCACATGCCGCAGGGACAAGGCGCAGAAGGAGCGGGACGCTATCCGGCACTCGCCCATGACCCCGCCTTGGCCTCGTGGCAGTACATGGCGCTGACCGTGCTCAAAGGACGGCGCAACATGCCGGCGTTTTCGGCCAAGCACGCGGTGGCGGCTTTTTTTGTGCCGGTCATGCTCACCGACGCGCAGGTGGCGGCGGTGATCAACTACGTCCGCACGCATTTTGGCAATCACTACCAAGACCTCGCGACCGCGGCCGAAGTCCACGCGCTCGATCCATGAGCGTTTCAATGATATTCGAGACAGTGACCGTCGGCGGCTGCCGCTCGTATGTCATCGGCTGCGAGGAGACGCGCGCCGCGGCACTGATCGACCCGGAGCTCAGCCAGACCGACCATTACATCGCGCTCGCCGCTCAACATGGTTTGCGCATTCGCTATGTCATCGACACGCATACGCACGCGGATCATTTCTCGGCGACGCGGCAACTCGCCCGCCCGCTCGGGGTGCCCGTAGTGATGCATAGCGTCAGCCCGGCACCATTTGTCGATCTGCGCCTGCAAGACGGTGAATTGCTGGTCGTCGGGCGGCTGCGGCTGCAGGCGCTCCATACTCCGGGCCACACGCGCGATTCCATGTGCCTGTGCGTCGAGGATCGCGTGTTCACCGGCGACACGCTGCTCATCGGCGGAACGGGACGCACCGACCTGCCGAGCGGCGACGCCGGAGCGCTCTATGAGAGTCTGTTTGAGCGCGTGATGAAGCTCGATCCGGCGCTCAAAGTCTTTCCGGCGCACGAATACAAGGGACGTTCGCACTCGACCATCGGCCGGGAGCTGGCCGACAACCCGCGGCTGCAGAGCAGGGACCGAGGCGCGTTCATCGAGATGATGGAGCACCTCAACCTCTCGATGCCCACGCATGTCGCCGAGGCATTGCGCACCAATATGACCGGCGGTAAAACGGTGGCCCAAATGCTGGCCGAAGCCACCGCGATCGTGCCCTTCATGCCGCTCCGCGAGCTCAAGGCGCATCTCGAGTCCGGAAGGAACGATCTGACCGTGCTCGACGTGCGCGAGCGCGATGCCTTCGAAGAGGGCCATATCCAAGGAGCCAGGCTGCTGCCGCGCGGCCAGATGGAATTGCGCGTCGACCAGGAACTGACCGACCCGACCCGGAGGATACTGGTGTACTGTGAGTTCGGCCGCATCTCGACGCTGGCGACCGCCACGCTGCGCCAGATGGGTTTCCAGCACGCCGTGGCGCTGGACGGCGGAATGAGAGCGTGGCGCGAAGCCGGTTACGCGGTGAAGGCCGGCAAAGAGCCGTGAGCGCGGCCGGGCGCGACAATGGGGCGTCGCGCCTTGCTCCGCATGGCGGCGGCGCGCGGAACAGCGTGGTAGCCGTTTCTTCGGCGTCCGACGACCGCAGGCAACTCAGGCGCGCGATTGTTGCGAGCACCATCGGTACCACCATCGAGTGGTACGACTTCTTTCTGTACAGCACGGTGACAGGGTTGGTGTTTGCGCAGCTGTACTTCCCGAAATCCGATCCGCTGGTGGGCACGCTGGAAGCGTTCGCGATTTACGCCGTCGGATTCGTGGCCCGCCCGGTCGGCGCCGCGATCTTCGGTCATTACGGCGATCGCATCGGACGAAAATCGACGCTCATCGCGACATTGCTGCTGATGGGCATCGCCACTTTCTTGGTTGCGTTCGTACCCACCTATGAACGCGTCGGCATCTGGGGCGCGGTGCTGCTCACCGTCCTGCGCTTCATCCAAGGTGTCGGAGTTGGGGGTGAGTGGGGAGGTTCGGTGCTGATGTCGATGGAGTGGACCAAGAGCAATGCTCATCGCGGTTTCGCGGCCTCCTGGCCCCAGTTCGGCGTCCCGGCCGGATTATTCCTCGCCAACTTGGCGGTGCTGGCATTCAGCGAGATTTCCGGCGCCCGTTTCCTCGCCTGGGGATGGCGAATCCCCTTTCTACTCAGCATTTTCCTGGTGGCGATCGGGCTGTATATTCGGCTCAATGTCCTGGAAACGCCGGTGTTCTCGCGGCTGCTGTCGGAGCACAAGATCGAGCGCACTCCCACTCTCGAGGTGATCAAGCGGCAGCCGCAGCAGATCCTTCTCTCGGCTTTCGCGCGCATGGGGGAGCAGGCACCCTTCTATATATATACGGCATTCGTATTCACGTACGGGACTCGGGTTCTGGGCGTTCCGCGCGAGTTGCTGCTCGCCGCCCTTCTGACCGGTTCCGTTCTGTCCTTCTTCACGATCCCGTTCTCCGGATACTTGTCGGATCGGATCGGCCGCAAGCGCATGTACATGATCGGCGCCGCTACGACGGGCGTGTTCGGATTCATCTATTTTGCGCTGCTCAACACGGCGATTCCCGGATGGGTTTTTCTAGCCGTCATACTGTCCCTGATACCGCACAATATGATGTACGGGCCGCAGGCCGCGCTGATCGCCGAATCCTTCACCGGTCGGCTGCGCTACAGCGGCGCCTCCCTCGGCTACCAGCTGGCGTCGGTAATTGCCGGCGGTCCGGCCCCGTTGATCGCAGCGTGGCTGTTCGCGCAATACGGATCGGGCTACGCCATCGCGGCATATATACTGTTCTGCGCAATTCTGAGCCTGATATCGACGGCGATGCTCAAGGATTACACTAATCGGGATATTTCGCAGGAGTACGCTGGCGCTGCTCCTACTCGGCCAAGGTAACCCCGGAGCCGCCCATTTCCTTGGGCATGTCCTTGAACTTCGGCTTGCCGTCGTGAATGTGCAGCACGGTTTCCTGGTAGTTCACGTGCACCCCCGGCTCGAAGCGCAGCCGTGGAATGAGCGCGGCGTATATATCGACGAGACCCATGGTCGGATGCTCCGTGAACATGTGACCGCCGCACTTCTTGCACCATTTGCGGAAGCTGATCGGCGTCTTATTGTAGGTACCGATACTTGCCGCCCCGTGCGTTACTTTGAGTGCTTCCGGTTTCCACAGGGTAAACGCATTGACCGGCCCTGCCGACCACTGGCGGCACGATGCGCAGTGGCAATAGCCCATCGCAGCCGGCTCGCCTGTAACCTCGAATTGCACCTCGCCGCAGAAGCAGCTGCCTGAATAGGTATTCTCGTTCGTCATACCACTCTCCTGATCGTTGGCACGATTGCCGGGTGCGATCGCCGGCCCAAGATCGCCGGTCCGCGGAGAGTGTAGCAGGGGCGCAGCGACAATCGATTATCCGCGCGTGCGGCGCTGCGGCGATTTTGCCGCCGCATCAGGGCCCAGCGGGCGATGAGCAGCTGCCCGTAGGCGATGAGCCCCTGTTTGACATGAAGGCTCCCCCGGACGTATGGTGACTGTTGGCCGCAGTGGAGCGAATCGCTCCATACTAGCCCTGCTCCGCCGTATTAGAGATTAGCTCTGACGATCATGCCAAGACCTAATCTCCTGCCACGCTGCTGTTGATGTAACCCAGGCGGGTGCGTGCGAATCGAATGGTAACGATCAGTTCCCAAATTCGAGGAATGCAAATCCGCCCCAAGCTGAGGAAGAGAAACCATGTCACTGCGAATCAATGATGTAGCACCGGATTTCACCGCTGAAACGACCAAGGGAACCATTCACTTTCACGATTGGATCGGCAATGGCTGGGCAATCCTGTTCTCGCACCCGAAGGACTTTACCCCCATTTGCACGACCGAGCTCGGAACGATGGCCGGTCTCGAGGGAGAGTTTCTGAAGCGCGGAACCAAGATCCTCGCGGTCAGCGTGGATCCCGTGAGCTCCCATCAGAAGTGGGTGGGGGACATCGAGAAAGTAGAAGGCCACAAGGTCAATTATCCCATCATCGGCGACCCCGAGCTCAAAGTCGCCAAGCTCTACGACATGTTGCCGGCCGATGCCGGAGTGACGTCGGAGGGCCGCACGCCGGCCAATAACCAAACCGTGCGGACGGTCTTTCTAATCGGACCGGACAAGAGGATCAAGCTGCAGCTCATTTATCCGATGAGCACCGGGCGCAATTTTCAGGAAATTCTCCGCGCGCTCGATTCGATTCAGCTGACCACCAAGTACCAGGTCGCCACGCGCGCGGACTGGAAGCCTGGAGACGACATCATCATCTCCGGCTCGGTATCGGACGAAGAGGCAGCGAAGCTTTATCCTTCCGGCTTCAAGAAGGTGAACGCGTATATTCGTACCGCCGCACAGCCGAAGTAAATCGGCTGCGACGCCTTTACGAAAGTAGATCGCAGGAGATGAGCGGGCGCGGCCCGCCATCTCCGTGCGTGCGGCCTCAGCGCCCGTACATCCCCAGTAACTGCGCCTTGCCGAGCGAGTTCGCGCTCACGTTGAACCCTATGAGCGCCGGCGTGGCATCGGCGGGCACGTCGAGCTTCGCCACTTTCAGCGCGTACAGCCGGAAGTAATAGTGGTGCGGCTTGCCGGGAGGCGGGCACGGGCCGCCATAGCCGGGCGTTCCGAAGTCAGTGCGGCCCTGCGCAGCCGCGCCGGGCATCAAGTGCTTCTTCGGGTCGCCGGCATCCGCCGGAAGCGAGGTCACATCCGCCGGGATGTTATAAACGACCCAATGCCACCAGCCGCTCCCCGTGGGGGCATCGGGGTCGTGCACGAGCAGTGCAAAACTTTTCGTGCCGGCGGGAACATTGCTCCAGGAAAGCGCGGGCGAAATGTTGCGGCCGTGGCAGCCGAAGGAATTGAAAACCTGCGCCTCGGGAATCGTCTTGCCGTCGGTGATATCGGGGCTGGTGAGCGTGAACACCGCCGCGCCCTCGGCCGAGTCTTTTGCCGGCGCCTGCGCCGCAAAGCTCATGGTTCCCAGCGCGGCGCCTGCAAACAGCATTCGCCACGTGCGTTCAAAAAATCGATTGTCCATCGCCATCGTCCTCCTGCAGTTGCTGGGGCTCGAGCGTGGTTAGTGTGCATCGCCGCACGCTGCCGGCGCAACCTCGGCACTGGAGGGTGCGGCGCTCGACAATGCGGCGACGCACGGTACATGCAACGCCCCCGGCCTCTCAGCGGTCGTGCACTGCGCTGCGGAGCCTGGCGAAGTCGTCATGACGCGTGGCAATGTCGCGGCGATCGGCGGCCAGGCGTAAATCACGCAATACTTCCAGGGAACGCAACAGCACCGGCAGCGGCGGCCCGCTGGCAGTGATCCCCTCCATGCTCTGTTCGTTGAGATTGACGGCGGGTTCCTCGATGAAGCGCTTGACCAGTCCGTCGTGATGTTGCGCCGCCGACTGCCCGAACAGATCGCAGACCTCGAGGAACGCACGGGCGTTCTGCTGAAACCAATCGGTCTGCCCGTAGCCATCGGCCAGCGCCAGCAGTTCGTCGAGCAGGCTCGTGCGCGTCATGCAGTCGCGTAAGCGCGCCTGATCGGATGGCAACATGAACAGCATTTTGTCGACCAGCAGATTCGCGTAGTAAGGGTCGTTCGCCCGGCACAGGCCCAGCAGCAGGTCGAGTTCATTGATACCCGAGAAGTCGCCGGCGTTCGCACCGCGATACTCCTGGCGGCCGACGCGGTAGGTTTTGTAGTACGGCCGCACCGAATAAAAGAACCGCTCCACATCCAGCTGATTCAGCAACCGGTCATTGATCCGGATGACGTCGTGAATCGCCTGCTTCGCCACATCGAACATGGTTTCCGCAACGGGACTGGAGACACCGAGATGGACGATGCTCGTCAGGGCATCCGCCGCCCGCTGCAGCGCGAGAATTCCGCGTGTATTCTCATCGATGAACAGGAACTCATCGTGCAGCGAGGTAAAGCTCTTGCGAACCCCGGCGCGTGCCCTATTGTGCGTCGTCAGATGTCCGGTAGAAAACCGGGGCGCCATGCCGAGAGATGCTCCCACGTGCAGGGCAAGTGATGAGGCTTCCGGGAACGGCGACCGCTCTTCGCGCGCCGGGTTGGTGAGTTCGTGCCGCCGCAACGCGCCGAGGTAAAGCCCCACGCTGCCGAGGACATCGTAGGCGCTGTCGAATCCCTCTCCGGTGTTGCCCTCGGCGAGCAACGCGACGACGTGGGTGTGTCCCTCGTCGCGCAGCGACGCCTTGATCGGATCGCCGCAGCCGATGACTTGCGCGCGGTTCTCTTGCGCAAAGTAGAGATTCTCCAATTCGGTATTCATCTGGACGAAGGATGTGCGGATCCAATGCTCGAACGCTTCTGCTCGGCTGCTCATGACTCACTCGCTGCGAAATGTACTTCGTAGGCTACGTATTCGGACCGCGAACATTGTTCTAATTTGAGCACTATCCTCCGGGCGCTCGGAACAATAGACTACAATATTCAACTTTGGAAGAACGACGATGGACAAGACTGACATCAAGCTACTGCGCCAGATCGAAATGGACGGGCGCCAGTCGTTCGCCATGCTCGGAGAGCGCGTCGGATTATCCAAGACACCATGCTGGCAGCGGGTGCAAAAGCTGGAAACAGACGGGGTAATCCGCGGATATAGCGCGCGCATCGATCCAAAAAAGCTGGGGCTCGATCTCTATGCTTTCGTGCATGCCACCATCAACTCGTCCAAGTACGCGGAATTCGAAACCGCCGTGCTGCGCCATTCATCCATATTGCAATGCTTCTCGACGGCCGGCGAGGCGGACTATGTGATGCATGTATTGGTGCGCGATATTTCGGCCCTCGACGAGCTGATTCGCACGCAGATCGCGCACTTGCCGGGCGTGGAGCGCACCGTGACCACGGTGTGCATGAAGACGATCAAGGAACACGGTCTCGTAGTCGGCTGTCTGTAGCCGCGGCGCCGCGCGTTCCGAATTTGGACAGCGCCGCCGCGAGCGCGGCGAGGGCTGTGAGATAGCCCCCAGCCACGGTCAAGACGATCGGCGGCCCCAGGCCCGCCTTTGCAGCGAACACATGCGCTCCGGCAAGAGCCACCGCGGTGGGCCCGAGGCCCGCGCCCAGCGCCACGTTGAGGAAAAAGCTCACCGACATTGCAAGCCCCCGCGATCGATTCGGCACGACATCGAGAATCGCGGAAAAGCCCACCGCGGTCACGATGCCCGACAGGGCGAAGTATGACGGTACGCCGGCCAGCACCAGGCCGAAAATCGGCGAGTTCATCAGCAACGAGACGGGCAAGATCAACAGGCCGGAATACACGCAGACGCGCAGCTTGCGCGGCCATCCGCCGCGCGCCCCGGCGCGGTCCGCCAGTGCGCCGCCGATGAGCACGCCGCCGCCGAAGCCCACCGTCAACAGCAAACCCAGCTCGACGCCTATCTGCGCCGGGTTTCGGCTGAAGTCCCGGATGAGCAGCGTCGGGGCCCACGCACCCACGGCATTGTCGACGAATGAGGCCGCTGCCAGCACGACGTAGATCGGCACCACTCGGGCCCACGGGGTACTCCGCCAGGCGCTGCCGCCCCCCGAGCCGCCGGGCGGCGCAACGCCCTCCGTTGCCCGCCGATCCGGTTCGCGAATCAACAGGATTGCCAAAGCCCACAACAGCCCGGGCCCCCCGATAACGAGCAAAACCATGCGCCACGGCGCAAACGCAGCCAATGGCGTGGCGCCGAGGATGCCCAATTCGATGACGTGCAACACGCCGCCGCCGATGAGAATCGCCGCACCGCTTCCCATCGCAATGCCGCTGAGAAAAAAACCGACGGCGGTGCCTCGCCGTGATGGTGGAAAATAATCGCTGATCAGCGATATGGCGGCCGGAGAAAGCGCTGCCTCGCCCAGCCCGACGACGATGCGGGCGGCGAAAAGCTCACGGAAGTTGTGCGAAAAGCCGCAGGCGATCGTGCCCAGACTCCAGACCGAAACACCCGCGAAGATGAGGTTGCGCCGCGAAATGCGATCCGCCAAGTAGCCCAGCGGCATGCCGGCCACTCCATAGACCACGGCGAACGCCGTGCCCAAGAGCAGGCTGATCTGGGTATCGCTGATGCCCAGCTCGCCGCGGATGGGATCGACCAGAAGGCTCAGCACCTGGCGATCGGTGTACGACAAGACCGCCGTTGCAATCAAAATTGCAACGACGGTCCAGGCGTAGGAACGGCTGGGATAAGCGGCCATGCCCCAACGTCAAAACTTGAAATTCAAATCGGCTCCGATCGTTCGAGGCTGGATGGTGGCGACTCGATTCAATATCGAGATGTTCGCCGACAGAGCGCCCGTATCGCCCAGCAACGCCATCTTGTTCGTCACGTTGTCCGCGAACAAGAATGCGGACCAGCGTGCCGCCTCGACCCCCAGCCGAAGTCCAACGAGATCGTAGGACGGCAGCGTATTGCGCGTGAACGTGATGTCTTGGATCGAGTCCACGTAGCTGTTGGTCAGACGCGCAACCAGATTCCTGCCATCCGCCAGCGGCTGCTTGTAACTCAAGCTGGTGTTGGCGGTCACTTCCGGCACATCCAACAGGCGCTGTCCCGACACGACGCCGGCGGCCGGCAGAGTCGTCGAGTTGGTGGCGTGGCTGTAGCCGACGTTCTGCGCCAGCACGAAGCCGGGCACGAGCACCACGGCCGCCTCGAGCTCGGCACCGTACACCGTCGCCTTGCCGGCGTTGGCTGTGAACTTGAAGCCGCACTTGGGAGCGACCTGCTGCTGCACGCTCGTCCACTCCTCGTAATAGATGGCGCCGTTGACCGTAACACGCGAATCGAAGAAGCGGAGTTTCTCACCCAGCTCGTAGTTCCACACGCTGTCCGGGCCGAACTGCGTGGGGGCAGCCGACGCGCAGGGCGGAACGGGGATCGGCGAGTTGGGGCCGCCCGGACGGAAACCCTTTGACACGGTGCCGTAGATGGTCGTGTTGTCGTCCGGGATGTAGGCCAGGTCCACCTTGGGGGTCACTCCCGAATTCTGGGCAAGCCCGAATAGCGGGTTGCTGGTGCCATTGGCGGAAACGCCGCTGACGCTCGTCACGGAATTGCTGTGGTACTGGTAGTAGCGCGCGCCGAGGCTCGCTTTGAAGTGATTCGGCAGCAGGTAGGATACCTCGCCGAATGCCGCGTACTGGTCGATGTCAATCTTGCGGTGATTGTCGGCCAGGTTGTTGGTGCCGAAATCCGCGTTGAAGCCATTGTTGGTGAGGGGATAAAAAGAGTAGACGTGCGAGGTCGCGCCGAAGCTGCTGTAGTACCCGCCGACCAGCCACTGCAGCGGGCCGTCGCCGGTCGAGGCAAGCCGCAGCTCCTCGCTGAACTGACGGGTGTAATCGTCCTCGGTGATCGATCCGGCGCCGAGTCCGAACCACGTGTTGCCGGCCTCCGTCACCGTTCCGGTGCTCGAGAATGGCCAGCTCGCCGGGGGTCCGAAAAACCCGCCGATGTAGTATTGCATCGCCTCGGAGATATCCTGAGTCTGGTTTTGCTGGCGATCCCAGTACGCGGTCGCGGACACCAGCTGGAACGGATCAAAGCTGTACTTGCCCGTCAGCGTGTACAGGTTGAACTTGTCCGCGAAGGGCTCCGATACGTCGAACGGCTGATAATGAACTTCGTTCAGCGGCGGGCTGTCGATGGTATTCGGGGCGCCCTGGGTGAGAGACTGATGCATGAAGCCGGCCGTGATGTTCAGGCGCTCGGTGGGCTGAATCAGCAGCGAGGCGCGTCCTGCCTGCAGCCGTTCCCAGTTGGAGTGGCGGAAGTCCTGCACCACCGGCGCGTTGGCAACATCGCCGCGCGCCGTGCTGTTGTTGACCTCGACCGGGAACGGACTCACCACCTTGCGATCGATCCATCCTTCGATGTGTTTATCCGTCCCGACCAGGCGCAGCGCGGCGATATCCTGCACCAGCGGTATGTTCAACATCGCGTTCTCGGTGTGGTTGAAGCCACCGCCCCCGCTCGTGCCGGAGCCGATGACCTCGACGTTGGTGGCGAAGGCGTGTGGGTCCGGCTGGTTGGTCACGAGTTTGATCGTGCCGCCCATCGAACCTGCGCCGTACAAAGTGCCCTGCGGCCCGCGCAACACCTCGACGCGGTTGAGATCGAAAAGGCTTGGATCGATGACGGTCTTGCCGTTCTGCGCCATGGCGGCGGGCGTCAAGACCGCATCGTCGAGGTAGAAGCCCACGGTCGGCGACTCGCCGCCGGTGGAGGTGAGGCCGCGCATCTCGAATTCGGTCTGCCCGGGACCTGAGGTCTTGAACGAAATGCCCGGCACCTGCTGGGCGACCGACGTCATGTCCGACAGGCCCTGGGCCTGTAGATCCGTGCCGCTGATCGCGGTCATGCTGATGGGCGTTTTCTGCACGGTGGATTCGCGTTTTTCCGCGGTGACCACGATTTCCTGCAGATCCTGGCTTGGCGGGGCGAGTTCTGCCCACACCATCCCGCTCAATGCCGTACAGCAGCCCAGGGCCGCAAGCGCCTGTCTGCCACGGTTTTCGTTATTCATGTCTCCCCCTCAATTTTGATCGATTGATTACCATTCGCCGGAATTCACGACACCGCTGCCCGTACGAATCGGGCTATTCGTCGGGTGTGCGCTTCTCCGGCAACGCATTCAGCTCATACTTCATGATCCGGCCATGAGCGCCCGTACGATCGCGCTCCAAATCGTATATATCGCCCGAGGGACCCCGCCGCCGGCCGGTGACGTTCCCAATCAATGCCAGTTCATCGGCATGCAGGTGCAGCGCGCCGATACGCCCATGGGCGGCGAGGTGCGAGGTGTTCACGGCTCCGACGATCGCCGCGGCAACTTGAGCCCGGTCCAGTATCGCCCGGGTTGCCACGGACGCAATATCGGTGTCGTGCTCGGCCGCAATGCGGCTGAGCACGCCCAATAATTCTTGAAACAGGTCCCAGCCGCCGAAATCCTCGATGATCAACCGATACTTGGTCAATGAGCGGTTGCCCAGATCCGGACCGGGTGCGGGCTTGCCCAGCCATCGCTCCGACAAAAAGCCGCCGCACACCGTGCCGTAACACAGCAATGAAATGTTTTGCGATCGGCAGTACGCCGTCATCCCGTGATTCGGGCGATCATCGACCAGTGAGTATTGAACCTGTTGCGATGTGACCGGTATTCCGGCATCGACGAGTTCTTTGAGCCGCGGCGTATCGAAATTCGTCACGCCGATATGCGCGATTTTCCCGGCGCGGCGCAGCCGATCGAGTTCGAGCGCCGTTTCGACGTAGCGCGGGACGGTGAAGTCCCACCAGTGGAATTGCACCAGATCCAGCCGTTCCATTCCTAATCGCGTGAGCGATCGATCGATGATGGCTGCGACATGCGCGCGGTCGACGGACTGAAGATCGGAGAGATCGGGAACGAATTTGGTATGGATCTGCACCTGCCTGGCGTGCGCGGGGTACTCCCGACGGAAGCTGCCGATCAAAAGCTCGACGCCGGTATATATGTCCGCGCAGTCGAAGGTGGTGATCCCTGCGTCGACGAACGCCGCCATGTCCTTTCGCGCTTGTTCCGGATCGATGGCTCCATGATCGCCCGCGAGGTGCCAGCCGCCCTTGATGATCCGCGAAATCGCGTAGCCGCCTGACAGGGAGATCCGGGGAATCACGTGGGATTCTTGCCGGAGAGGGAAGTCGCGGTCACCTGCGAACGCGTGAATCGCCGGCGGCCCGTGCGCGTGATCCGAAAACGCGTCGGACAGTTCGGATCGGGGCAGGCGACGTCCGCATCGCTCGACATCCAATCATTCGGATCGGTAGTACGCTGTTTGGCCGGCAGCAGCGGCAACAACGCCGCCAGGGAATAGATCGAGAATCCTTGACCCGGCGGCAGCTTCAGCATTTCGCCATGCAGCTCGAAATAGTCGCCCAATCGCGCGCCGCAATAAATCGTTCGGTCAGGCGGTCCGACCACCTCGACACGCAGATCGTAGAGTTCGAATCCCGCGCCATCCTCTGATTCGGCCGGCGTCATGCGACTCCATCCCGGCTCTGCCATAGCGACACATCGCTCATCACGAGATCGAAGGAGCGGCCGATGTCGGCTTCGAGCGCTGCGCGCGCCGCATTGCCGTCGCCCCGCGACAGCGCGTCGAGCATGTCGAGGTGAAAATTCGTCCCGCGCCCCTCGCCACCGTCAAAACGCTCGGATGCTTCGCGCAAATAGGGCCCGAACTGAAGCCACAGACTTTCGATGATCGGCAATAACACGGTGGACCCCGACTCACGGTAGATCGTGAAGTGAAACTCGCGGTTCTGTTCCGCGCTTTCCTCGGAGACATGTTCCGCATCCGTCTCGCTTTGGGCCTCGATGAGCCGCTGCAGCGCGGCCAACGATTCGGCGGTCATATTGGACGCCGCGCGCGATATCGCCAGTCCCTCGATCGCAAATCGCGTTTCCCGCAAGTCCTGCAGGGCGTCCTTGGACAGGGTCGGTACGCGAACGGTGCGGCTGGGCAGGGTTTCCAGCGCTCGCTCCACGGCCAATCGGTTGAGGGCCTCGCGAACCGGCATGGCACTGGTGCCGAAGGCCTCGGCCAATTCCGCGATTCTCAGTTTCTGCCCGGGTTCGAAGCCGCCGCGCATCAACTGCTCCCGCAGCGCGCAGTAAACACGCTCCTGCACGGTCTCTCGCGCGATTCGGGCTAATCCCAGATTGGTACGAACAGCCATCGACGCATCCCTGATCTTTGATCACAGATTTATAATCAAAGATATTTGATATTGCAAGAACTATTACGGATTACGATCGCTCACTGCCCCGCCGGAGCGGTCGCCGACGGTCTTTTTCCACGATTTTTGCCGCGCAGGCCCTCATCCTCGATCAGGCGCTTGCGTACGAACAGGAAGCGAATGGTCTCGTACTCGAAGGGCGAGCCGGTGGAGTAGTAGCGAAAGTTGATGTTGGAACGCTGGTCCACCGCGTTGAGGCCACCGAGTCCCCATGACACGCCCCCGCGGTACAACCCGCCGACATCGACCCCGTAAGAGGTTCCGTAGTCGCCGAGGAAACCGACGCTGTCTCGGAGCGTCGAAGGCCCGAGAAGCGGAATGACCAGAAATGGGCCCGGGTGCATGCCCCACTTGGACAGTGTCGTTGCGAAAC
>Ga0070696_100000857_pt1 | contig 19652 bp, 16 predicted proteins | sample KBSK1253metaG_FD_65474 | JGI IMG/M metagenome (GOLD analysis project Ga0070696, IMG submission 65474) | Corn, switchgrass and miscanthus rhizosphere microbial communities from Kellogg Biological Station, Michigan, USA - KBS K1-25-3 metaG | ecosystem: Host-associated > Plants > Roots >... | reverse complement strand
GTCCAGAAGATTGCGTCCTCGGGGGACATTTGGCCGCGCGGCTGGAGCCGTGCATCGAGAAAGCCGTATTGACCGATATCGATCATGTACTGGCCTCTCGAGACCAGCGTCCCCTGACAGATCCGCTCGGCGCCATTCTGGCCGGCGGAGACCTGACCTTGTAGGCGTTCGATCAACTCGTTGAAGACCGCGGTGGGAATGCGATGCTTCTCGGACGGGTAGACGAACGAAAACATCGTGAGATAGGTGAGCAGCAGGGGCCAATACTGGCCAAATCGTGTCAGCAATCGCTGCCAATCGATGACTTCGGCGCAGTGCCGCATGAGGTGCATGACGTCCGCGCCATCAAACCGCTCCCGTTCCATTACGAACGCCTTCTGCCAGAGGAATTCCTCGACCGGCGCGATCTTGACGGGCATGCCGAGGACGTCCGCGTCGAGCGCGTGCGTGAACCAATCGTCGTCGACTCGGCAGATGCCATTCCCCGAGCTAAAAACGAGATCGACGTGATCTCCAGCCTGATGCGCCTTCGCGAGCCAGTGGGGAAAGGTGATCTCTGTGCGGTAGCCGGCGTCACGCAGGGCATCGAGGGCTCGCTCGAGGTGCTCGCGCTGGACGAAGAGATCGAAGTCTTTCGTCGGCCGCACGATACCGGTGTACTGCAGGTAGGCATGAGAGCCGCCGACAAGAAATGGCACGTGCGCGTCGCTGAGCACGTGCAGCGTCCGGCGGTAGAAGGTGTTGGTGTCGCGACCGGGGTCGTCGAGCGTCGATTGGTAGGCCAAGAAAGCTTTGGGCTAGGCTGTTCGGCCGGTTTGAATGCAAGAGCAGGGCTAGCTAATGGCTGAGACCGCCGTTTGTGGCCCGGAACGTTCTACGAGTTGGTATGCCCCGAACCCAAAGCCCAGCTCACAGCCGATGACAACCAGTGGCGTCGTTCGAATTGCAGCCGTCAGCGATGTCCACTACAGCAAGACGTCGCAGGGAATGCTGCAGTCGCTTTTCGCGCAGATCACGGAGAGCGCGGACGTCCTCGTGCTTGCTGGAGACCTCACAGACTACGGGCTGGCCGAAGAAGCCAGGGTGCTCGCGAAGGATCTCACTGCCTCGCTCAAGATCCCAGCGGTCGGGGTGCTGGGAAACCACGACTACGAGACCGGTGAGGAGAAAGAAATCACGAGGATCCTGCAGGACGCAGGCGTACGAATCCTCGATGGCGACACCTACGAGGTGCACGGCGTCGGCTTTGCGGGGGTCCGCGGATTTTGCGGCGGCTTTGGGCGCGGCGCTCTGGGCGCATGGGGTGAGCCCGTGATCAAGGCGTTCGTGCACGAGGCGATCACCGAGGCGTTGAAGCTCGAGGCGGCGCTGGCGCGCCTGACGACCGAACACAAGATCGCCATCCTGCACTACGCGCCGATCCGTGAGACCGTGGAAGGCGAGCCGCTGGAGATCTATCCGTTTCTGGGATCGAGCAGGCTCGAGGAACCGCTGTCGCGCTTCGAGGTCACCGCGGTCTTCCACGGGCACGCGCACAAAGGCGCCCTCGAGGGAGTGACTGCGAAGGGGATTCCAGTGTACAACGTGTCGCTGTCACTCCTCAGGGAACATCAGAAAGATCGGCCGCCATTTCGGGTTCTCGAGGTGCGGGCGGGTCAGTCTCGCTCTTCAGAGACGGATCAGATCGCGGAACGTCGTCGGGCTGGTCGTCGAGCTGAGGATCGGACGTCGGCTGCGGGAGGTTAGCCTCGAGCGTTGCGCTCAGCCCCTGCGACGCGTGCGCAAGTTCGCTACGAAGCCGCTGGGTGTTGGTCGACCCGATCAGCGCGCGAATCGCATCGGCGAATTCGGTGCGACAAGGGCGGTAGGTCAAGGCGATATCGACCCGCGTATCGGTCGGCGAGAGTGGTGCGAAGCGCATGATGCCCGTGGCCTCAACCGACGAGCCGGGAACGCTTTCCCACGCAATGACGGAATTGGGAACGTACTTCGTTATGGTCGCGTCCCATTCGACCGTGCTGCCAGTCGGAGAGCGCACCGCCCAGTGAGAACGTCCGTCCTGCGAGTCTTCGACGCTGAGTAGGACGTCGACGATTTGCGGGAAATGCTCGAAATCACGGCAGAACTCGAAGACGTCATGGATCGGCCGTTCGACGACGACAGTCATTCGCATGTCGACGGCGCGCCGGGCAGCCCCGGTCCGACGCAGCCATCTGATGACCGCAGGTGCCGTTGCCCCGGCAATTACGGCCGCGGCCGCTACGCGGCGCCAGCGCTTCCCTCGAGTCCGCATGACTGGCAGTCGGGGCAATTGCAATGCCTGCAATCGTACCGCACACGGCCGGCCTCAGATCTTTCGTCCATCACTCCGCGAGGACTTTACCCAACTTCTCCAGCGCAACCGGAAGATCGCGCCGGCCGAGTCCGAGCCTAAAGTGTGATGCGTCATAGTCGAAGATGCTTCCGGGCAGCAACAGAACGCTCTCGTGTTCCGCGAGCTCCCGGGAAACGTCATCGGCATTGCGGTGCCTGAATCGTGGAAACGCCACGCTTCCGGCTCGCGGAGGAGTCCATTCCAATTGATCGGCGTGCTCCGTGACGAACTCCCGAGCGCAGCGGAGGTTCGCTTCGACGATGGAGCGCGATCGCTGGAGCACCGTCTCCTTCGCCCGCAGGCCAATGAGCGCAAGGATCTCGGATGGCGCGCTGCTGCAAATCGTGGTGTAGTCCTTCAAGCGCGCCAAGCGGGCCAGCAGATCGGTATCGCGCGAGGCGATCCAGCCGATTCGCAAGCCCGCCAGCGCGTACGATTTGGACATGACCCCGAGGCTCACCGCACGTGGGGAGAGCGCTGCGGCCGGCGGGAGCATGTCACGACGATCGTACTCGAGGCCGCGATAGACCTCGTCGGAAAACAAGACCGCGCCGCACGAGTCGGCAATGTCGATCAGCCGGCGCTGAACGTCGGCACCGATGTGAGCGCCGGTAGGGTTGTGCGGAAAGTTGACCGCGATGACGCGCGTCCGGCGGGTCACCGCTCGCGCGATGTCTTCGGGGTCGAGCCGCCACCCGCGCTCGGGTCGCAAGGGAACCAGCGTAGCGCGTGCGCCGACCGCCCGGGCGACGGCGTAGAGCGACTGGTAGGCAGGCGCGACGACGACCGCGTCGTCACCCGACGCGAGCAGTGCGTGCATGGCGAGGAAAATCCCTTCCTCGGCGCCGGCCACGACGAGAACGTGCTCAGCGCTCAACCCTTCATACGTCCGCGCGATCTCGTCACGAAGCACGGGCAGTCCGAGCGACTCGGTGTAGCCGAGTGAGAGCGCGCGCCAGCGCGCCGCCGCGTCATCATCGGCAAGCTCGAGGAGCTCGGCAAGCGTATACGCCTCCACATCGGATGCGCTCAGCTGATGGCGGACCGCGAATTCCCAACGCGCAAAATACCGCTCGAGGGCAAAATCCTCGATGGCGTTCAGCGTCACGCCGTCGTCCCTCGAGTGAAGGGCAGGAGCGTCGTCGGCAGCTCTTCAGTCACCACGCCGATGCGTCCTGCCGCGGCTCGAACCGCCGTCAGCGCATCGAGGGTCGAGCCGCCGATGGCCGAAAGATGCCCCATTTTTCGACCGGCTCTCGCGCCGGCCTTCCCATAGAGGTGAAGGCGAACGAGGGGATCGGACAAGGCGGCGTCGAACGAGGGCGCATTGCCGTCGCGCCACAAGTCGCCGAAGAGATTCACAATCGCCGCCGGCCGCAGCACACTGACGTCTCCAAGGGGCAGATCGCAGACCGCGCGCGTGAGCTGCTCGAACTGACTCGTGCCACAGGCGCGCTCGGTCGCGTGAAACGAGTTGTGTGGCCGCGGCGCAAGCTCGTTCACCAACAGCTCGCCGGATGTCGTGAGAAACAACTCGACGGCGATCAGCCCTTCGAGCTCCATCTTTTCCGCGATGCCCCGCCCGATGTCGGTGGCACGCTGGACTACCGACTGTTCCAGCGGCGCGGGGATCACCGACCACGCCAGCACCTGACGCTCGTGGTGGTTCAGCGCGGCGGGAAAGACGGTGACGTCACCGGATGGACGGCGCGCCACCATTACGGACAGCTCGCCTGCCAGCTCGAGCGCCTGTTCCGCGACAGCGGGCCGCTCGCCCAGCGCCCGCCAGGCTTCGGTGGCCTTCGCCGAACCGGAAAGGCGCATCTGGCTGCGGCCGTCGTACCCACCGCGACACGATTTCACGTACGAGGTTCCGAAGGCCCCGAGTGCGGACGCGAGGTCAGCGCCGGTATGCACCTCCCGGTAGGGACCGATCGGGAATCCGCTCGCCTTCAACCACGCCTTCTGTCGCGCGCGATCCTGAACGACACCGATGACGCGCGAGCTGGGACGCGTCGGTGCGTACGCGCTGGCGGCGTCGATCACCGATGTGGCGATCTGCTCGATCTCGAGCGTGATCACGTTGCAATGCCGCGCGAGCTCGCGCGCAGCGTCCGCGTCATCGAAGCGCGCGGTGACGCACCGGTCGCTCACGGGCGACGCCGCACACTCGGCATCCGGGTCGAGCACGTGAATGCGGTATCCCATCGCGCGCGCGGCGAGCGCGGTCATACGCCCGAGCTGTCCGCCGCCGAGAATCCCGATCGTGGCGCCAGGCGCGATCAAATGTCGCGCTGGTTCAGTACTTCTTCCGAGCGACTCGCGCGCCACCGTCGCAGGCGCTCGCGGATTTCGGGGCGAGCGCGCGAGACAATCGACGCCGCGAGCAGCGCGGCGTTGGCAGCGCCAGGCTCACCCACGGCCAGGGTGCCGACGGGAACGCCGCGTGGCATCTGGACGATGGAGAGCAACGCGTCGAGACCGTTCAACGTCGTCGCGGGGATGGGAACGCCGAGCACCGGGATCAGCGTCTTGGCGGCCACCATTCCGGGAAGGTGAGCGGCGCCGCCCGCCCCCGCGACGATGACCTCCAACCCCCGACGTTCGGCCGTCGAGGCATACTCGAACATCCAATCCGGAGTGCGATGCGCCGAAACAATCTGCATCTCGAACGGCACGTCGAGCTCCTTCAGCAGATCAGCAGCCGCCTGCATGTATTTGAGATCCGACTTGCTCCCCATGATCACGCCGACGAGCGGACCGGGGACACTCTTATCGGCTGCTGAGGTTGCGCGACGTGGCGGCATGTGGAATCGAGGACGTTCGTGGCGGCGCTGGGAATATAGTTGTATCATTCACCGCACTTCAGACTCACTTTTCGCGCGCAGAAGCGCGCGTGGAAGCGAGTGATTTCCAGTGGCAGACAAACCTCCGCCGCCCACTCCGCGCTCCTCCCAAGCAGTTCCGCCGCCGCGTTCGGGTGGCCCCACCCGCCCGGAAGTCGAGCGTGCGCTTGCGTTGCGCGACGTCATGGATCACGCAGTGCGCGTGCATCGGGAGATCACCGATCCGAAGCCGCTGAACAGGCGGCGCGCGCGATCGATCTGGACAGGCATTCTGTGCGTTCTGCTCATCGCGCTGTGCGTCTACTCCTGGTTCGCGCGTCCCGAGTTCATTTGGGGTCCGAGCGCGAGGTCGGTCGCGCCGCAGCGGCGCGACGCCAATGTCCGCTTCGCGATGTTCCTGCTGGCGCAGCGAGTCAGGGCATACCGCAAGACCAATGGCAGCCTTCCCACCTCGCTGGCCGCCATGGGAGAATCGATGCCGGGCGTGTCACTGCGCGTCGTTTCGGATTCGGTGTTCGAGCTGACGGCGTCCGAAAAGGGAAGGGCAGTCGTCTATCGCTCGAACGCGTCGATCAACGCGTTTCTGGGTGAGGCGCCGAAGTACATCAGCGGCAACACTCCATGAGACGGCGTCGGCGCGGCTTCACCTTCGTCGAGCTCATGGTCGCGATGACCGTGGTCGGCATTCTCGCCACGGTCGCCGTTCCGAAGTACATCGATCTCAAGCGGCGGGCGAACACGACGAAGATCCTCGGTGATTTTCAGGCGATACGCGTGGCGGTGATGAGCTTCTATGCGGACAGCTCGTACTATCCGGCCGAAACTGGAGCGGGAGTGATCCCGCCGCACCTGCAAAAGTATCTGCCCCTCGGATTCGAGTTCTCGCGCCCGCAGTGGACTCTCGACTACGAGAACTGGGACCTGGAGTCGGAGCCGGACTTCTCGAACTCGAAGACATTGATCGCGGTCACCGTGACGACGCAGGATCCCGCTTTGGGAGAAACCACGTCTCGGATCATGGGGAGCGTGCCGCAGTTCAGCGTGGGGAACAAATACACGTTCATGATCGCCGGCATGTAGATCTTCACGTGCGTCGTACGTCGTGCGTCAGCGTGCGTCGTACGTCGTGCGTCAGCGTGCGTCGTACGTGGTGCGTCAGCGTGCGTCGTACGTCGTCCGTCAGGATGCGTCATACGTCGTCCGTCAGGATGCGTCAGGCGTCATGCATCAGGAAAAAAAAAAGAAGCGCCCGAGTCCACGATGGGCTCGGGCGCTGAACACGTATGGCACTCCCCAGGTAGGATTTGAACCTACGACCCTTCGATTAACAGTCGAATGCTCTGACCAGCTGAGCTACTGGGGATCGGGACAAATGAACCTTTAATTTTAACGGGCAGCACGGTGCGAAGCCAGCGGCCGGTGTGCGACGACTCGACCGCGGCGACGTCTTCGGGTCGTCCTTCGGCCACGATTTCGCCACCGCGATCGCCGGCTTCCGGGCCGAGGTCGATGACCCAGTCGGCAAGCTTGATGACGTCGAGGTTGTGCTCGATCACCACCAGCGTGTGTCCCGCGTCGACCAGACGCTCGAACACCTGCGCGAGCTTCTGAATGTCATCCAAGTGCAGCCCCGTCGTCGGCTCATCCATCAGATACAGCTTCCGTCCCGTTTTCCGACCGGCGGTTGCCAGCTCACGCGCGATCTTGAGACGCTGCGCCTCTCCGCCGGAGAGCGTCGTGGCGGGCTGACCGAGGCGGAGGTATCCCAGGCCAACCTGCTGCAGCTGCCAGAGCGCCTGCCCCAATTTCTCCTCTCGCGGAAAGGCGCGGATCGCTTCGTCCACCGTGAGCTGCAGTACCTGATGGATGTTGCGTCCGCCGACCGTCACGTCGAGCACGTCGGCGCGAAACCGCTTGCCGCCGCACTCGTCGCAGGGGACGAACACGTCCGCCATGAAGACCATCTCGACTTCGAGATAGCCCGCGCCCTCGCACTTCTCACATCGCCCGCCGGCGACGTTGAAGCTGAAGGTGCCCGGCGTGTAACGCCGTTGACGGGCGAGTGGAGCATCGGCGAACAGCCGTCGAATCTCGTCGAACGTCTTGATGTAAGTCACGGCGTTGGACCGGGGTGACTTTCCGATCGGGCTCTGATCGATGCAGACGACGTCGTCGAGCGCGTCATGCCCGGTCAGCTCGGAGAATGCTCCGACGCGTTCGCCGAGGTGCTGCTTGGCGGAATGCTCGCCGTGCAGCCGCGTCTCGAGTGCGCGCAACAGCACGTCGTACACGAGCGTGCTCTTGCCCGAGCCGGAGACTCCCGTGATCGCGGTGACCGCGCCGAGCGGGATCCGCACGTCGATGCCTTTCAAGTTGTGCTCGCGCGCGCCCGTGAGCGTCAACCAGCGCGGCCCGACGCGACGCCGCTCGCGCGGGATGAGGATCGACTTCTTGCCGCTGAGGTACTGCCCGGTCAACGGACTTTCATGCGCGCGGGACATCGGTCCGGCAAACACGACTCGACCACCCCGCTCACCGCTGCCCGGTCCGAGCTCCACCATGTAGTCAGCCGCCCTGATCGCTTCGGGGTCGTGCTCGACGACCAGCACGGTGTTCCCGGTATCGCGAAGACGCGCCAGCAGGCGAAGCAGCCGGGCCATGTCCCGTGGGTGCAGCCCGATCGAAGGTTCGTCCAGCACGTAAAGCGTGTCCACGAGCTGGGCGCCGAGCGAGTTCGCCAGCCCGATGCGCTGCGCTTCGCCGCCGGACAGCGTCCGCGTCGCACGGTTGAGCGTGAGATAGTTGAGACCCACGTCGCAGAGGAACTGCACGCGATCGCGGGCTTCCTTGAGCAGATGGGCCGCAACCCCGCGCTCGAATTCCGTGAGCTCGAGCGTGTCGAGCCATGCCATCAGCCGGTCGATGGACAGCTCGGCGATCTGCGCGATGTTCCGGTCCGCGATCCTCACCTGCAACGCGTCGCGTTGCAGCTTTGCTCCGCGACAGGAAGGACACTCCTTCGCGGACTGATAGTGTCGGAGGAAAACGCGGATGTACTGCTTGTATCGTTTTTCCTCGAGGTCCTCGAGGAAGGGAAGAATGCCTTTGTAGCCCTTCGCGCGGCCGCGCAGAAGACGGTCGCGAGCTGACGGCGACAGCGACTGCCACGGCTTGTCGAGCGGAATTCGCTCGCGCCTGGCGAACTCCGCGAGAGCGCGCCGCTTGTTCTCATAGCGTGGCATCGTCCAGGGATGAATCGCGCCATCCTTCAAGGCGCGCTCCGGGTGCGGGACGATCAGCGCTTCGTCGTACTCGAGAACCGCCCCAAAGCCATTACACTCGGCGCAGGCGCCGCGCGGGCTGTTGAAGGAAAAGAGTTGCGGGCTCGGGGTCGGCGCGCTGGATCCGTCGTCGGGACACTCGAATCGCTCGGTGAATCGAAGAACCTCGTGCTCGGCGGCTCGCGGGGCGGTGGACCGTGGATCGATCAGGATTGCGCAATCGCCGTCGCCTTCCCGAAACGCGGACGCCACGGCGTCGGCGAGTCGTCCACGCGTCGCGTCGTCCGCCGTGAGCCGATCCACGATGACGAAGAGCTCCTTCGCATCCGTGAGGTCGATGGCTCCGCCCTTGAGATCCTCGAGATGGAGCATCTGTCCATCGGCCCGCACGCGCACGAATCCCTGCGCGCGGAGGTTCTCCACGACCACCTCGTGCGTCACCGCCTCCGAGAGTCGAAGCGGGAACGCGACCGAGAAACGCGTTCCTGTGGGAAGCCGAAGCACCGCGTCCGTGACGGACTGCACCGTATCAGGACGCAACTCTCGCCCACACACCTTGCAAAACGTACGACCGATCCGAGCCCAGAGCAGCCGCAGATAGTCGTAGATCTCGGTGGCGGTCCCGACGGTGGACCGCGAAGTCTTGGTCGGGTTCTTTTGCTCGATCGCGACGGCTGGCGACAGCCCCTCGATGACGTCGACGTCGGGCTTTTCCATCCGATCGAGGAACTGGCGGGCGTACGCGGACAACGATTCCACATACCGCCGCTGCCCTTCAGCGAAAATCGTGTCGAACGCGAGCGACGATTTTCCCGAGCCGGACGGACCAGTGATGACAGTGAAGGCCCGGCGCGGAATCTCGAGATCGATTCCTTTCAGATTGTGCTGACGAGCGCCTCGAATGAGGATGAAATCCTTCACTCGAAGAAATCTACTGGGTGGAGACACTTCTCGGCCCGCGCGTGATTTCTCACGCGCGGGCCGCCGAGAAGGTACTTAGAGTGTCGTAGTCGCTCGATTACGCGTCGCGACGCGATAGATCCATAGCAACAGGACCGCGCCAACGACCGCGAGGACTATACTCCACAGCGAAAAGCCATTGAGTCCGGTACCGGCGATCATATTGCCCAGGAAACCGCCGAGGAACGCGCCGACGATTCCAATGAGAATCGTGACGATGACGCCGCCGGGATCTTTACCCGGCATGAGTGCCTTCGCGATCGCGCCGGCGATCAGGCCGAGAACAACCCACGCAAGAATCGACATTTGGTCAAAGCCTCCCATTGGTGGTCGAGTTCGAGAGCGCCAAAGAGCAACGCGCATACCAGTTGGGTCCGCAAAGGGCGAATGGGTTGCTCGCTTTTCCGAGCGGTTGGCGATCACTAGCATTCGTAAATGACGGCGCCGACGTACCATGAAGAGGAAACACTTGCTCGCGCGTACGATGGCGAACTCATGCGGCGTTTGCTTGCTTATGCCCGCCCGCATGTAGCACTCGTCGCAGGCGCCCTCGGCCTGCTGATGCTCGAAGGGCTGCTGCAGCTCGTCGGCCCAATGCTCACGCAGTTTGTGATCGACGTCGCGATCCCGGCGCACGACACCGGCATGGCATGGCGCGCTGCCGGTTGGATGGCACTGTCGCTCGGGTTCGCCTTTGCCTGCGGGTATGGCGAGACGATCCTCACCGCCATGTTGGGCCAGCGCGTGATGCAGCAGCTTCGCGTGGACATCTTCTCGCAGCTGCAGCGTCTTCCGGTCAAGTTTTTCGACCGCAATCCGGTTGGGCGGCTGGTGACTCGAGTGACTTCGGATGTCGAGTCGCTCAACGAACTCTTCACGTCCGGCGTGGTGGCGGGGCTGGGCGATCTCTTCACGCTCGTGGCCATTGGTGCATTGATGCTGGCCACCGACTGGCGGCTGGCGCTCTGGTCGTTCGCCGTCATTCCGCTGATCTACCTGACGTCGCACGTCTTTCAGCGCGCGGTTCGCTCGGCGTACCGCGAGATCCGAACGAGGCTCGCGCGGATCAATGCGTATCTGCAGGAGCGGCTGACAGGAATGCGCCTCGTGCAACTATTCGGGATGCAAGGCGCGGAGCGCGCGAAGTTCGAGCGCCTCAATCGCGACCATCTGGACGTCCAGTTGCGTTCGATCACGTATTACGCGCTGTATTTCCCGGCGATCGAGATCCTCTCGTCCGTCGCGCTCGCAATTCTCATCGTCGCCGGCGCGCGGCGCGTCGAGCTGGGAACACTGACGGTGGGGACGGTCGCTGCCTTTCTCCAACTGCTGCGTCGCTTCTATCAACCGCTCCAGGATATCGCCGACAAGTTCAACATCCTACAGCAGGCGATGGCGGCGTCGGAGAGAGTGTTTCGGTTGCTGGACGAACCTGTTGATTCGCAAAAAGCGGCTATGGGCTATGGGATATCGGATATGGGCGCGAGTACGGCGCTCGCTCCGCGGACCGACGCTCCGAAGCCCCCCATAGCCCATAGCCCATATCCCATATCCGCTGTTGTTCGTTTTGAGGATGTCTGGTTCGCGTACGACAGGCCGCATTCCGCCGATGGGGTGGAGGTGACGGCAGAACCGGAATGGGTCCTCAAGGGCGTGAGCTTCGAGGCCCGGCCCAACAGGACGCTCGCGCTGGTCGGGCATACTGGAGCGGGGAAAACGACCATCGTCAACCTGCTGCTCCGCTTCTACGAGCCTCAGCGTGGTCGCATCACGGTAAACGGTATCGACATCCGTGAGCTGAGCCTCGACGAGCTCCGATCGCTTCTGCGCTACGTCCAGCAGGACATTTTTCTCTTTGCCGGCGACATTCTGACCAACATTCGCCTATCGGCGCCGCTCAGCGAAGAGACAGTCATCCGAGCGGCGGAGCGCGTCGGGGCCGATCGGCTGATTCGTCGCCTTCCTTCGGGATACAAGCATGTCCTCGGCGAACGCGGCGCCACGGTCAGCGTCGGCGAGCGCCAATTGCTTTCGTTCGCACGGGCGATTGCCGCGGACCCGGCGGTGCTGGTGCTCGACGAGGCCACGAGCGCCGTCGACAGTGAGATCGAGGCGGAGATTCAGCGCGCGCTGCGAATCCTCATGACGGGACGCACCACGATCGCCATCGCGCACCGCCTCAGCACGATTGTCGATGCCGACGAGATCCTGTTACTGCATCACGGCCAGGTGCGCGAGCGGGGAACCCACCGGGAGTTGATAGCGCTGCGCGGTCTCTACGAGCGACTGTACAGGCTGCAAACAGGGTTCGACGACAAGAGCGACGACCCTGGCAGTCGGCCCATTGTTGCGCGCGATCTACAGTCAACCTGATACACTGATTGACCTTATCTTTACGTGCGGTAAGTTTCTGCCCGGACCTCGGTTCCTCCGGCGCGGGCGGTGCTCGCGCCGATTTTGCCACTTCCCGACCGCGTCGAACAGACGGCTAATGCCGGTCATTCAGGTCAACGATAAACAGCACACACTCAAGTTGGGGCAAACGCGTATCGGCGCGGGCCCCGGCGTTGACGTGAGCGTGTCCGATGACCCCGCGCTCGGCGTCCAAGCGGTCCTGGAGCTCGCGCCCGACAGTCGAGTCGTCATCCGGCGGGCGCGCGATGGCGCAAACGTTCGCGTGAACGGCGTAGCGCTCGCGGAGCCGACTCCACTGATTCACGGCGACAAGGTCGATGTCGCTGGAACGGAAGTGTTTTTCTCCGAGGACAAGAAGGTTGGTGCCACGGCGTTCGTCTCCGCGAAAGAGGTGGCGGGGATCGTCGCCAAACGCTCCGGCTCCTCGCGTGCGACGGGCACGACAGGGGGTCGCATCGTTTCGCTGGTGGATGGCAAGGAATATCAGATTCCGGCGCATGGCATCAGCTTCGGCCGGGAGGCGGGAAGCGACGTGGTCGTCGCGCAGGCCGAGGTATCGAGGAAGCACGCCTCGATCGCGCCAACAGAAAACGGCTACGTGATCACCGATCACAGCACGAACGGGATCTGGGTGAACGGCACGCGCGTGCAGAGCTCGCAATTGCTGGCACGCTCCGACGTCGTGCGGGTGGGCAGCGAGGAGTTTCGTTTTTACGCGGACGTGGCAGGGTCCAAACCCACTCCGGGCGTAGGGTCGGCACAGCCCGGCCCCCCTCCGACGCCGAGGCCGCCGGCGAACCAAGCAGCGGCCAACCCAGCAAGCGCCTCAGCAAGCGCACCCGGCGTCGCCGCGGGGCGGGTTGAGCCGCCGACGGTGCCAGCGAACAAACAACCAGAGGTGTCCGCCGCGCCCACCGCGCCGGTCGCGACAATTCCTCCGCCGAAACCAGCACCGCAGGCGCCCGCGCGTGTCTCGACTCAACCTCCACCGAAGGCCGGAGAGCCAACCGCGCGCGTCCCGACGCTTCCTCCGCCGAAAAAGCAGGATCCCGCATCGACGCCACCGACTGCCCGGCCACAGCCAGTCAAACCAAAACGAGAACCCGCCACGGCCTCGGGGGCCCGCAAAGAGGAGAAGTCCGCAGGTATTCCGCCGTGGGTCTGGATCGCCATCATCATCGTTGTTGGCGTCGCCGCGTATTTTCTCGGTCAGGGGAGAGGGTGAAACTGACGTTCGCCGCGCGGACCGACGTCGGGATGATCCGGTCCGGAAATGAGGACAACTTCGAGGTCGACGCGAACGCCTCGCGCGGCATTTTTATCGTCGCGGACGGCATGGGCGGGCACGCCGCTGGAGAAGTCGCGAGCGAAATGGCGGTGCAGATCGTCCTTCGCGAACTGAAGGACGTCTCGGACGTCACCGACGGATCCGTCACCAAAGTGCTCGGCGATTCACTGCGCCTGGCCAACCGAGCGATTCACGATCGGACGATCACGGAAGTCGACAAACAGGGCATGGGCACCACCGCGTCCGTGCTCGTGCTTGCCGATGGTCGCTATCTGATCGGGCAGGTGGGCGATTCGCGCATCTATCTGCTGCGCGATGGCGGATTGAAGCAGCTGACCAAGGATCACTCGTACGTGCAGGAGCAGGTCGACCTGGGCAATCTGACCCCCGAGCAGGCCCGGTATCACCCGTACAGCAACGTGATCACGCGGTGTGTCGGCGCGAGCCCGGACGTCGAACCCGATCTGTATGCAGGCGAGGCGAAAACGGGCGATGTGTTCCTGGTGGCGAGTGACGGGCTCACCGGCATGGTCGACGACCGCCGTCTTGCGCAGCTTCTCATGTCGCGCGCGGAGCCGGAGCGCAAAGTCCAGGCGCTGATCTCCGAAGCCAACGGCCGCGGTGGTCTGGACAACATCACGGCGATCGTGGTGCATGTGGACGAGACGTCCGAGTCGCCCGCGCGAATCACGGGTGAGATGCCCGCGTTCCAAGACGACGAAGGGGAGTGAGCGACAAGGCGGAGACGGTCGGGACACTCGCGCAGCTGTATCTCGGCAACATTCTCTTTGCGCTCGAGACGACCGCGCTCACGCTCGACGAGCAGGGGAAGAAGGACGACGCCGCGTTCTATCGCGGAATCGCGCGCAAGCTGGCCGAAGCGCACGGCCGCGCGAAGTCAGGCTGACAACGACACGGGCCGGGGTTGTCGTTGATGTGTGTCGCGCTATGAAATCAGGCGGAGCATTTCGTCGCGAGTGATTCGGACGGGGCGCGCGGTGAAGACCCGGAGCCACCGCGCCGAGCGATACAGCTCGTCCGAGAGCTTGGGCAAATTGATCGTGCTTCCCGACGTTCGCTGCGTGAGCAGCTCGACGCGGCCGTCGCGACGCAGCACCGGCAGATTCAGTCCCAGCATTTCGGTCTTCGCGGGATAGTCGAGCAACAGCTCACCCCGCGCGAGTCCCAGTTTCTGTCCGAGGTCGCTTTCGACCTCCATCGTGCGGCGCCAGTCGTCAGCGATCCATTCGCCGACGTCCACCGGCAGTTCCGCGGCGGGGATCTCGATCGCGCGCTTGTAGAGCTTTCTCTCGCGCAGGGCCGTGAGGAGCGGGTTGGCGCCTTTTGCCTCGAGGCCGTGCAGCAGCCCTTCATCCGTGAACCCGGCGAGTTGATCGGCGGTGAGCGAGCCGGCATCCAGGGCATCGGACACCAGGCGCTTGTACATCGCGGTCGCCGAGCGAACGGCGTGATGCCAGTACACGTTGCGATACATCTGGTACTTGGCGAACAGGAGCGATTCGACGGCGGAGAGCCCCTTCTCCTGGATACAGATAAAACCGGTTTGGGGTGTAGTGTTTGGGGTCGAGCCCCCAACCTCCAACCCCACGCCACGAATTACCGCGAGGGAATTCAATAGTCGGTCGCCGTCGATCTCGCCGTACGGCACACCGCACATCAGCGCGTCGCGTCGCAGATACTCGATCTTGTCGAGATCCAAAGAGCCAGAAATCAGACCCTGGAGGGCGCTGCCGCTCTTCCCGCGAATGAGGTCGAGGATACGCGTCGCGGCGTCTCGACCGAGCTCCTGACTGAGAATCGCGCCCACCTCTCCGCCGCAGATCAGCGGACGCGCGACCTCCTCGTGGTTCAGCGCGCCGATCTCCTCCAGTGCGTGTGAAAAGGGATAGTGTCCAATGTCGTGCAGGAGCGCGGCCAGGCGGACGTCGGTACACGCGTCCATGCCGACACCGCCGTTCTCGAGGTCCCCCCGCTCCTCGAGCAGTCCAAGCGCTTTTCGGGCGAGGTGATACGTGCCCAGCGCGTGCTCAAACCGGGAATGGCTGGCGCCGGGATATACCAGAAACGCCAGCCCGAGCTGTCTGACATACCGCAGCCGCTGGAACGCCGCCGTGTCGATGAGGCGCAGCGCGAGTGGTTCGACCCGGATGTTGTTCCAGAGCGGGTCTCGGATGACCTTCATTCAACGACAACTGCGGAATGGGAAATGGGAATGGGAATGGGTGCCAGCTGAGAGTCTTTCGCCGCGCCCATTTTCCATTCCCATTCCCATTCCGCCTTTCAGCCCCGCGGACCAGCGTTTTTCACGGCGTCAGATGCAAACGATCCAAACTTCTCGAAATTCTTCCGGAACATTTCCGCGAGTTTCTTCGCCTGCGCGTCGTAGCCGGCCGTGTCGGGCCAGGTTTGGCGGGGACGCAGCACATCGGACGGGACGTCCTTGATCGTCGTTGGAATCTCCAGGCCGAACACTGGATCCTTCTGGGTCGGTGCCTTGGCGAGATCGCCGCGCAAGATCGCGTTCACCATCGCGCGCGTGTGCGAGAGCTTCATGCGCTTGCCGACGCCGTACGGTCCGCCGCTCCATCCGGTATTCAGCAGCCAGACCTGCGACGCGTGCTGGTCGATGAGCTTTCCGAGCATCTCCGCATACTTGGTCGGGTGCCAGACGAGGAAGACGGCGCCGAAGCACGAAGAAAAAGTTGCCTGGGGTTCCGTGACGCCGCGTTCGGTGCCGGCGACTTTCGCGGTGTACCCCGAGAGGAAGTAGTACATCGCCTGATCGCGATTCAAATGCGCGATGGGCGGAAGGACGCCGAAGGCGTCCGCCGTCAGGAAGATGATGTTCTTCGGGTGTCCACCTTTCCCGCTCGGGACGTGGTTCTTGATAAAGTGGAGCGGATACGACGCGCGCGTGTTCTCAGTGACCGACTGATCTTCGAATCGGACGCGACGCGTCACCGGATCCAGCACGACGTTTTCAAGGACTGTCCCGAACATCTGGGTCGTACGATAAATGTCCGGCTCACCTTCCGGCGAGAGGTTGATCACCTTGGCGTAACAGCCGCCCTCGAAGTTGAAGGTGCCGTCGCGGGACCAACCGTGTTCGTCGTCGCCGATGAGGTTGCGCTCGGGATCGGCGGACAGCGTCGTCTTGCCGGTCCCCGAGAGCCCGAAAAAGAGCGCGGTGTCGCCGGCTTTCGCCGTGTTCGCCGAGCAGTGCATCGACAGCACGCCCTGCTTCGGCATGTAGTAGTTCATGACGGTGAACATCGACTTCTTGAGCTCACCGGCGTATCGCGTCCCGCCGATGAGGATCATCCGCTGGGCAAGATTGAGCACGATGAAAGTGCCCGTGCGCGTGCCGTGCCTGGCCGGATCTGCCTGGAATTCCGGCGCGTGGAGCACTGTGAAGTTCGGATCGAAGCTCGCGAGGTCGGCGATGTCTGGACGGATGAACATGTTCCGCACGAACGCCATGTGCCACGCGCTGGGCGAGACGTACCGAACGGACAGCCGGTACTTGGGGTCCGCGCCGCAGTAGAGGTCCTGGACGAAAAGGTCCTTCCGGCCGTTCAGATACTCGCGAACGTCTCCGAGGAGGAGATCGAATTTCTCGGACGGCATGGCCTGATTGACCTTGCCCCAATCGACATCCTTTTCGGTGGACGGTTCCTTGACCACGAACTTGTCGTTCGGCGACCGGCCCGTGTGTGGTGCGGTGACGGCGACGAATGGTCCGTTCTCGGCCAGCTCGCCCTCGCCTCGCTGGATCCCGGCCTCGAGAAGCACCGTCTGCACGAGATTCCAATGAACGCGACCGGACGGCTTGAGTCCCTGACCGTCCAGGGTCTGTCCCTCCGTGTCATGCGGGCGTGCCTGAATCGCCATCGTGCTATAACCTCGAGAAAACTTGTTGGCTCTCGTCTGCAGGAATCGTCCGGGCGGCTCGGCCGCGCTCACGCTCCTGCACGTCCACGACCGCGACGGCGGCCATGTTGACGATGTCCTGGACGTCCGCGCCGCGCTCCAGAACGTGCACGGGGCGACGCATGCCGACCAGAATGGGTCCGATCGCGGTCGCGCCGCCGAGATGGTTCAACAACTTGTACGCGATGTTTCCCGCGCTCAAGTTCGGGAAGATCAGAACGTTCGCTCTCTCCTTGAGTGCGCTGAAGGGATAGTCGCGTCTCAGGATCGCGGGCTCGACCGCGGTATCGGCCTGCATCTCGCCGTCGACCACGAGAGAGGGGTCGCGTTCGCGCAACAGCTGCACGGCTCGCGCGACCTTTTCCGTCTCGGGATGCCGAACCGATCCGAAGTTCGAGAACGACAGCATGGCGATGCGTGGCTCGATGCCAAGCGTGCTCCGAACGATGCGCGAGGCGGCGTAGGCGATCTGCGCGAGCTGCTCCGCCGTGGGATCAATGTTCACCGTCGTGTCGCCGCAGATCACGACGTGATGCTCGAAGACGAGCATATACAGGCCGCTGACGATGCCCGCTTTCGGGTGCGCGCCGATGACCTCGAGGGCGGGCCGAATGGTCTCGGGGTAGTGCATGTTCACCCCCGACACGAGCGCGTCGGCGTCGCCGTTCGCGACCATCACCGATCCGAAATAGTTGCCGTTGTACAGGCGCCGACGGGCTTCGTCGAGACTCCAGCCCTTCCGCTGGCGGCGCTCCCAGAGGAACCGCGCGTAGGCTTCGCGCCTGGTGGACGACGAGGGATCCTCGACCTCGATCCCGTCGAGATCGATGTTGGCGTCCTTGGCGATCGTGGTGATCTTGTCGCGATTGCCTAGCAGCACTGGATGCGCGATGCCGTCGTCGACGATAATCGCGGCGGCGCGGACGACCTTCGGCTCCTCACCCTCGGGGAACACGATGCGTTTGGGGGTGCGGCTCGCGCGGTTGATGATTCCGCGCATCAGGCCGCGTGCGCGCCCCAGTCGCGCCTCCAGCTGCTGGCGATACTCATCCATCTCGCAGAATTCGCGCGCGACACCACTCGCGACCGCGGCCCAAGCGACAGCGGGGGCGACCCAGAGCAGCACCCGCGGATCGAACGGGAAGGGGATGAGGTAGTCCGCGCCGAAGCGAACACCGCGCAGTCCGTACAACCCCGCGACCGAGTCGGGCACGTCCTCCTTGGCCAGCAACGCCAGGCTCCGCGTCGCCGCCATCTTCATCTCCTCGTTGATCTCCGTTGCGCGAACGTCGAGCGCACCGCGGAAAATGAATGGAAAGCCAAGGACGTTGTTGACCTGATTCGGAAAATCGCTGCGCCCCGTCGCGATGACCGCATCGTCGCGCACCGAGCGGATTTCGTCAGGGAGGATCTCGGGTACGGGGTTGGCCAGGGCGAAGATGATGGGCCGGTCGCCCATCCTCTTGATCATCTCCGGTGTGACCGCTCCCGCGACCGACAACCCCACGAAGACGTCCGCGTCCTCGAGCGCGCCGGCCAGATCCCGGACATCGCGATCGGTGGCGAAGCGCGCCTTGTACGCGTCCATATCCGACGCGGCGCGATCCTTTCGCACGACCCCCTGCCGGTCGCAGAGAATGATGTTCTCGCGACGAACTCCCAGGCGCACATAGTGCTCGGCGGTCGCGATCGCGGCGGCGCCCGCTCCCGAGAAGACGATGGTGACGTCGCCGATCTCCTTATCGACGACCTCGAGTCCGTTGAGGAGTGCCGCGCCGGAGATGATCGCCGTGCCGTGCTGATCGTCGTGGAAGACGGGGATCGACAGCGTCTTGCGAAGCGTCTGCTCGATGAGAAAGCAGTCGGGCGCTCGAATATCCTCGAGATTGATTCCACCGACGGTCGGCTCGAGGAGCTGACAAAACCGGATCACATCCTGAGGATCCTCCGATCCAACCTCGAGATCGAAGACGTCCAGATCCGCGAACTGCTTGAAGAGGTTTCCCTTTCCCTCCATCACCGGCTTGCCCGCGATCGCACCGATGTTCCCAAGCCCGAGGACGGCGGTTCCGTTCGTGACGACGGCGACGAGATTGCCTTTGGCCGTGTAGGTGTAGGCTTCTTCGGGATCGCGCTTGATCTCGAGACACGGCTCGGCGACCCCGGGTGAGTACGCAAGCGCGAGGTCCCGCTGATTGGTCAGCGGTTTCGTCGGCACGACGGCGATCTTCCCGGGCCGGCCCTTTCTATGGTATTCGAGCGCTTCGTCCCGCCGGGTCATTCGAGGTAAGGTAGCGCAGCATAGGGGTTTGCGGGATGCGAGCCCCGCCACCATCATGTTCCTGCAGAAAGGCCGCCGCAACGGTTGCACCAACCAAGGAACGACATGACGGTGTCTCGACGCGAAGCCGTGCTATCCACCCTCGCCCTTACCGCCACCGCGATGCTGCCCGACAAGGCCATGGCGGGACAGCTCCAGCCGGAAGAAGCCCGGTCGATGACCGAACCTTCGGCAGAGCTGCTGGTGAGCCTGGATG
>Ga0070696_100000856_pt1 | contig 19655 bp, 17 predicted proteins | sample KBSK1253metaG_FD_65474 | JGI IMG/M metagenome (GOLD analysis project Ga0070696, IMG submission 65474) | Corn, switchgrass and miscanthus rhizosphere microbial communities from Kellogg Biological Station, Michigan, USA - KBS K1-25-3 metaG | ecosystem: Host-associated > Plants > Roots >... | reverse complement strand
GCCTCGGAGATGGGGATGCGGTGGCCGGCACCGTGCCTCAGATAGGAGCCGGGGTGCCGTAGTCCGGTGCGTCGGCTGGCATGGTGGATAGACCGTCCAAGCGCCAGCGCACTCGGGACAGGCCCCCGGACTGGGTTGGGGGTGGAAGCGAGGGCTCCCTCGGCGCACCGCCGAGGCAGGAGCCCGGATGCGGCGAAGTCGAGCTTCCGGAACCCCGCAGGGCATGGTGGATAGGCCTATCCAAGCGCCGGGCGGCCGTCGGAAGCGACCGAGCAGGGCGCCCTGCGTGCCCCTCGCGATAAAGGTCAGAGGCCAACGGGCACGCGCCTGGACGCCCTGCTCCTCCTTCCTTCCCCTCGGGCGGCGCACGCCGCGGCGAGGATAGTGGCGCTTTCCTCTCCAATGGGCGTTGGAGCAAGATCCTGCCCCTCACGATTCGGGTTCCCTTGGCCCTCTCCCCGCGCTGCTGGAGTGTGGGGTGAGGTTGGCGATGCGCGGGGAGAGGGAGTGGCGGGCCGAGCCCGGCTAACGCGGCGCCTTGGCAGGGTCTGCCGCCCGCCAGTCCTCCCGCTCCAGCACCAGCGATACCAGCGTGCCCGCGATCAGCGCCCAGAACGGGGCGCCGATGTTGAGGATGGGGATGCCGGCGACGGTGACCAGGAAGGTCACCAGCGCGCCGAGCGCGAAGCGGGCCTGGAAGGCCACGGCGAACGCCGACTGCAGCACCCGGAGCATGGCCAGGCCGGCCAGGGTGGCGATGAAGGCGGGCGGGGTGGAGAGCATCAGGCGGGTGACCAGCGGGGCCACCAAGCCGAACAGCATGGCGTAGACGCCCACCATCACGCCGGCGGTGTACTGGTTGCGGCGCTCGCCGCCCGCCGAGATGATGGCGTTGACCGGTCCCGTCAGGCAGGTCGAGACCGCGCCGACGAAGGCGGATACGACGGAGGCGGCACCGCAGCCGATGGCGATGGCGTCCACCGGCGGCCGGTGGCCGGCCGCGGTCAGGATGGCGACGCCCTGTCCGTTCTGCACTACCAGCACGGTGATGGCGAGCGGTACCACCAGCTCAGCCATGGCGGTCCAGGACAGCTGCGGCAGCTGCAGCTGCGGGGCGGCCAGCACTGCGCCGCGGCTCAGGTCTGCCAGGCTGCCGGCCGCGAAGCTGCCGGTGGCATAGATGGCGGCGGCGCCGGCGGCCAGTGCGGCCAGCATCGGCGGCAGCCGGGCGGCGAGCTTGGGGATGGCGCTGGCCGCCAGGAACGTCGCCGTCATGGCCGCGGCGATCCACCAATCCAGCTGGAAGGCGCGCACCCAGTCGAGGCCGAACTGCAGGAACACGCCGGCGACCATGCCCATGACGATGGGCATCGGCACCGCCGCCATGGCGCGCCGCACCAGGCCGAGGGCGCCCAGCGCCATCATCAGCACGCCGGTGGCGATGTAGGCGCCGACCACCTCGGCGAACGACAGGTGGCCCAGCGCCGGGCCGACCAGCACGGTGCCGGGGATGGTCCAGAAGAACGCCAGCGGCTGGCGCCAGGCGAGGCTGTAGCCCGCGCTCATGACGCCGTTGAGGAACAGCGAGCCGAACACCCAGGAGGCGATCTGGGCCTCCGACAGCCCGCCGCGCGTGCCGGTCGCCAGGATGATCGCCAGGGGGCCGCTGGCCGCGAACAGGAAGGCCACCAGACCGCTTACCGCGTGGGTGGCGGCAAGGTCGCGCCAGAAGCTGGGCGCAGGCGCGGTCGGGACGGGTGCGGTGGCTTCGGCGGGCATGTGGCTGGGGGGTTGGAGAACGGGCAGGGCGGGCGGGCGAGTGCGGCTGCCCGCATTGGGCTTCGGCAAAGGGTGGCCGCCCGCCTTCGGGCGCATTCTGGTCGTCCTCCCCGAGGTGTCGCGTCCCGTGTCAGGAACTGCATGCAACATTCGGGAAAGGCGTAACAAATGCGTCCGGCCGAGACAACGCGACGGGCGTCGCAGCTTCCCATCCAAAGCTGCATAGATCCGTCAGGGCCGGAGGCGCAGGAGCCCGGAGCCTCAATGATACCCCTCGCCCTCGCGCACCTTGCCGCGGAACAGCCAATAGATGAAAACGAAGTAGCCGAGGATGATCGGCAGCATCACCAGCACGCCGATGAGCGAGAAGATCTGGCTGGCCGGCACAGCGGCGGTATCCCACACGGTGAGCGTTGGTGGGACGATGTAGGGGTACCAGGAGATCACCAGCCCGAGGTAGCCCAGCAGGAACAAGCCGATGGCGGCCAGGAACGGCGGCACCTCGCGCCCGGCCTCCAGCCAGCGCCAGCAGGCCCATGCAACCAGTGCGGTGATCAGGGGGATGGGCCACAGATAGAGGATATTGGGCAGCGAGAACCACCGCGCGGCGATGCGCTCGCTGGCAATGGGGGTCCAGAGGCTCACGACCGCCATGAAGCCCAGCACGGCGAGCAGCAGCATCCTCGCCAGCCCGCGGGCTCGCTCGTGCACCTCACCCTCGGTCCTGATCAGGAGCCAGGTCGCCGCGAGCAGAGCATAGCCCGCCACCACGCCGAGGCCGCAGAGCACCGAGAAGGGCGTGGCCCAATCGAAGGGGCCGCCGGCGAACTCGCCGTTGGCTACCGTGATCCCCTGGATGAGGCCGCCCAGGATCACGCCCTGGAAGAAGGCGGCCAGCGTAGAGCCGAGCCAGAAGGCGTGGTCCCACCAGACCTTGCCGGTGCGCGCCACCCAGCGGAACTCGAAGGCGACGCCGCGGAACACCAGCGCCAGCAGCATCAAGATGACGGGGATGTAAAGCGCCGGCATTATTACCGCGTAGGCATGTGGGAACGCCATCAACAACCCGCCGCCGCCCAGCACCAGCCAGGTCTCGTTGCCGTCCCAGAAAGGCGCCACAGTGTTGACCATCAGGTCTCGATGGCGCTCCTGCGGGAAGGCGGGGAACAGGATGCCAAGGCCAAGATCGAAGCCGTCGAGGATCACGTAGAGGGCGACCGCGACCCCGATCAGCGCTGCCCAGATCACCGGCAGATACCATTCCATCGTCGGTTCTCCATTCCGGTGGAAGTCGGAAATCAGAAGTCAGAAATAGGAAAATCGGCTAGGAGATGGGAAATCGGCATCCAGAATTGCTGCCACTGTGATTTTCTGATTTCCGATTTCCGATTTCATCTTCCCAGTGCCTCGCGCGCGGCCTCCTCGGCAGCCGACAGCGGCCGGCTCGGCAGACCATGCTCGGAGGGCGCGATCGATGGACCAACCGGACCCCGGTGGATCAGGCGGTTGATGTAGTAGATGCCCATGGAGAAGATGATCCCGTAGACGACGATGAAGAGCAGGAGCGTCGTGAGGATGCTGCCGCCCGGCACCGGCGAGGTGGCGTCGGCAGTGCGCAGAATGCCGTAGGCGACCCAGGGCTGGCGGCCGGTCTCCGTCACGATCCAGCCGCAGATCACCGCCACGAAGCCCGCCCACCAGACGTTGGCCGCAGGACGCAGGAACCAGCCGGTCTCGAACAGCTGGCCGCGCCACCACAGCCAGGCGCCCACCCAGCCCGTCCCGATCATGGCGAGGCCGATCAGCACCATCAGCCGGAAGGCGTAGAACACCATCGTCACGGGTGGCCGGTCGCTCGCAGGCACGCTGTTGAGGCCGGGGAACAACCCGTTCGGATCGTGGGTGATGAGCAGCGAGGCGACCTTGGGGATGGAGATGGCAAAGTCGTTGCGCCCCTCCTTCTCGTTCGGCCAGGCGACGATGTGGAAGGCGCCGGGCTCGCTGCCGTCCCAGTGCCCCTCCATGGCGGCAACCTTGATCGGCTGGTGCTTGGCCGTGTTGAGGCCGTGCAGGTCGCCGATGTATGCCTGCAGCGGCGCCACGATGGCGATGAAGCCGACCGCCATCCGCAGCATGGTGCGCGCCTCCTCGGGGTGTCGGCCGGCGAGCTGGTAGCGCGCTCCCACCGCCAGCACCACGAACGACGTGGTGAGATACGCCGCCGTCACCATATGCGCGAGGCGGTAGGGGAAGCTCGGATTGAAGACGATGGCGAGCCAGTCGACCGGAATGACGATGCCATCCTTCATCGCGTGGCCGGCCGGCGTCTGCATCCAGCTGTTGGCGGCGAGGATCCAGAACGAGGAGAAGAGCGTGCCGAGCGCAACGACGACGGTGGCGAGCACATGCAGCCAGGGCGGCACTCGGTTCCAGCCGAACAGCATCACGCCGAGGAAGGTGGCCTCCAGGAAGAAGGCGGTGAGCACCTCGTAGCCGATCAGCGGGCCGATGACGTTGCCCACCACAGCGGAGAAGCGGCTCCAGTTGGTGCCGAACTGGTAGGAAAGGACGATCCCCGACACCACGCCCATGGCGAAGGAGACGGCAAAGATCTTGGTCCAGAACCGCGCCAGCAGGTGGTAGTGCTCGCGCCCGGTCCTCAGCCACATCACCTCCAGCGTGGCGATGTAGGCCGACAGGCCGATGGTGAAGGCGGGAAAGATGATGTGGAACGTGATGGTGAAAGCGAACTGAAGGCGCGCGAGGAGGACTGGGTCGAGGTCCATGGGCTCAGCCTTCCGTGCCTTGGTGCCCGGCTGCCGGGCGGGCACACATCGTCGAGCGCCACACTAGCAACTCCCGGCCGCACCTGGATGCAGCCCGCGCAGTTTTCCTTATCCGGCTTAACGGCTCATTGAGACGGATCAATTGACGGCAGGCCGCGGCCACGGCGGCTGCGACAAGGCACCGACGTCGCGTACAGCCGACGCAGCCCAGGCGTGCGGAAAGATGGGATCGGATCGGCCGCGGCGCGACCGAACGGGTCAGGCTAGGCGCAAACCCTGAGGTCGGGTGCTGAAAAGCCTGACCCTTGTCTCGCCGCGTCTCGCCGCGTCACATCGCCGGGCGCGTTACCTACCGCGGCGCCAGGACCATGACCATCTGCCGGCCTTCCATGCGCGGCTCGGCCTCGACCTTGGCCAAGGGCTCGGTGTCAGCCTTAACGCGCTGCAGCACCTGCCAGCCGAGCTCCTGGTGGGACAGCTCGCGGCCGCGGAAGCGCAGGGTCACTTTCACCTTGTCGCCCTCGTCGAAGAACCGCTTCATGGAGCGCATCTTCACGTCGTAGTCGTGATCGTCGATGCTGGGGCGCATCTTGATCTCTTTGATCTCGACGACCTTCTGGCGCTTGCGCGCCTCCGCAGCCTTCTTCTGCTCCTGGTACTTGAATTTGCCGTAGTCGAGAATCTTGGCAACCGGGGGATTGGAATCCGGTGAGATCTCGACCAGGTCGAGCCCTGCCTCAACGGCGCGGGCCATGGCAGCCGACGTGGCGACCACGCCGACGTTCTGGCCATTCTGATCGATCAAACGAACCTCGGGTACGCGAATGTCTTCGTTCATCCGCGGACCGGATGGCGCGCGCTCGGGCGCGGCCCTCATTGGACGGCGTATGTTCAGTCTCCTTCTCTGGTTGACCCAACGCCCCGTTCCGCCACTCCTTGCGGGGCAGCGGTGCGTGGCGTTTCAGTACGATGCGGCGCTAAGAATCCGAGGGATGCGGCCTCAAGTCAAGATCGTTGCAGCGACACGTTCACAGAACTGTCAAGGGAGTGTTGGGGAGTGTTTGGGCGAGACTTGGTCGAATCTGGCCTGCAGGGCGGTGCCGAGCAGCCGGTCGTACACGCCGAGCGTGCTCCGCTGCATGGAGGTAACCGAGAAGTTGGCCAGGACGTGCTGCCTGGCGCACACTCCCATGGCGGTCCGGGTGGCTGGAGCGAGGCTGAGCGCCTCGGCCAGACGCTCCGCCAGCGCTTCCGCATCTCCGGGCGGCACCAGCCAGCCAGTAGGGCCGCGAGACGGGGTCAGACCCCTGGCCTCCAACGGCTGCGATTCAACGTGAAGCTTCGGGCCGGGGGCCAGACCCCCGGCATCCCGATCCGCCCGGTTCTCCGCCAGCACCGTCTCCGGCGGCGCCCCGATGTCGGTGGCGATCACCGGGCAGCCGACGGCCGCCGCCTCGATGGCGGTACGGCCGAACGCCTCCGGCTCGGTCGATGCAACCACGGTCACGTGGGCGGCGAGATAGGCGGCGGCCATGTCCTCGACGTGGCCGACGATGTGGACCTGGGGCTGCAGCCCCTGGCGGGCGATCTGGCTGCGCAGATCTGCGACATAGGCGTCCCGCCCCTGGGCGTCGCCGGCCAGGACCACCGCCGCGTCGTGCAGCCGGCCCTGCGCCTGCAGGCGGGCGGCGGCATCGATCAGGACACCCTGGCCCTTCCAGCGCGTCAGTCGGGCGGCCTGCAGGATCACGCGCCGGCCCGGGGTGAGGCCCCATTTTTTACGAAGGGCCGCCACCCGCTCCGGCGCGATCGCGGCCGGATCGAAGGCGGCGGGGTCGACTCCGCGATGGATCACCTCCATCCGTCCGGCCGGCGTGCCATAGCGGCCGGCGATCAGAGCCGCGGTGTACCTCGAGTTGGCGATTACCGCGTCGCCGCGGGCCATCACGCTGTTGTAGAGGCGCTTGGCGGCATTGGTCTCGCTGTAGGCACCGTGGTAGGTGGTCACGAACGGCACGCCGATCCGCCGGGCGGCCAGCAGCGCGCTCCAGGCCGGGGCGCGGCTGCGGGCGTGGATCAGGTCCACCCCCTCGCGGCCGGCGATCCGGGCAATTCCGCCGGCGTTGGCCAGAAGGCGCAACGGGTTCTTGGTGGCGGCCGGAAACGGGTGCACCTCGCCGCCGGCGGCCTCGATGGTGGCCGCCAGACGGCCCGGCTCCGCCAGCACGATGCATCGTCCGCCGGCGCGCGCCACGGCGCCGGTGATCTCCACCACGCTCAACTCGGCGCCGCCAGCGTCGAGCTGCGGGATGATTTGCAGTATGGTGGGCCCGTCTTTTGGCACGCGATGAGAGGGGGGCAGACCCCTGGTCTCCAGGGAGGGGGTCAGACCCCTCGCATTCATTGTTGAGTGGGGAAGGGGTCAGACCCCTCGCCCTGACGCTGGAAGCAGAATACCAAAGCTGGGACGTGAGGGGTCTGACCCCGCTTCAGGCGAGGGGTCTGACCCCCTCGACGGGCTTGTAGAATGGTCGGAGCACAACCGCAATTCCTGGATGTCGGCGCGGGCGACGAGCGCCGGCGCATTGCGTATCTGCAACGCCCTGCTGCCCAAGCCGGCAGGCCGGGCCTCGTATGGCTGTGCGGCCTCAAGTCGGAGATGACCTCCACCAAGGCGGCGGCGGTGGCGGACTGGGCGCAGGAGCAGGGCCTCGCCTGCCTGCGTTTCGACTATTCGGGGCATGGCCAGTCCGAGGGGCGCTTCGAGGAGGGGACGGTCAGCCGCTGGCTGGAGGAGGCCGAGGCCGCGTTCCGCAGCTTGGCCGCGGGGCCGCAGATCCTGGTCGGCTCCAGCATGGGCGGATACATCGCCTTGTTGTTGCTGCGCAAGCTGCTGGCGGAGGACCGGCAGTCGGCAGTTGGGCGTCGGGCGTCGTTGCTCCGGCCTCTATCGACTGCCGACACCCGACTGCCGACTGCCGAAGGCGCGGAGCGGATCAAGGCGCTGGTGCTGATCGCGCCGGCCTGGGACATGACCGAGCTGATGTGGCGCAACCTGCCGACCTCTGCGCGCCGGGACATCGAGGAGAGGGGCGTTTTCCTGCGCCCCTCCCGCTACGGCGACGGCCCTTATCCCATCACCCGCGCTCTGATCGATGACGGCAGGCGGCACCTGATCGGCGCCGCCCCCCTCGACCCTGGCCGTCCCGTGCACATCATCCACGGCCTGCAGGATCCCGACGTCCCCTGGGAGCACAGCCTTGACCTCGTCGCACACCTCTCCGGCGACTGGACGCGCGTCGCCGCCGTCCCCGACGGCGAGCACCGCCTGTCGCGCCCGGAGGACCTGGCGCTGCTACTCGACATCGTCGGCGGCCTGGTGGATGGGAAGACCTGACGAGCATGGAGCCGGATTCGGGGTCAGACCCCTCGCCTCATAGGTGCGTTTTTCGGCCCTACCGTTCAGTGCGAGGGGTCTGACCGCGACAGACCCCGATCGACGCCGTCGGAAAGCGAGAGCCCCGCTTGACGGCGGAGTCGCGGTCACGTAAACGACCCCCGTGACGGCGCGCGGGCCATCTCCCGAGCGCATGACATACTGCGGGCGTAGCTCAGTTGGTTAGAGCGCCGGCCTGTCACGCCGGAGGCCGCGGGTTCAAGTCCCGTCGCTCGCGCCATTGTTTCAAGGACTTGGCTATTCCCGAACGGCGTTAGGACACTTTCGGTCCGGCGCCGATTGACAGCCCTGCCGAATTTCCGGACAGCGGCAGAACCTGACATCGTCACCTTCACGGAACCGGGCGACAGCCGCCCTGCGCTCAATTTGCTTCCACTGCTTTGCCTGGGATCGGCCTATGCCGCTCTGGAAAACTGCGGCCGCCTCAGGATTCCGCGGCGGGCACGTGTCTTGCGCCGGCTCCTGAGCTTATAGAGGCCGCGGCCGTAGCGGCTCACCGACGCTGCATTCGAGGGCCGGGCGATCCCAGGCGCCGAGATCGGCAGCCGCATTGTAAGTGCTTTGCAGGAACGCCATGAGGGTCGCCTCCGGGTCGCGCGCATGCCTGACCGCGTCGTAGGGCAACACGAACTCGCCGAGCTGCGGGCTGTAGTACGCCTCTTCGGGGACGACGCGCGCCTGCGCGAAGCCCGTCGGTGCCGGATAGGCGTACGAGTAGAAGGCTGGATCGTTGATGGCTCCGCCGCCCGGCCAGAAGCCGGCAGAGGAAACCTCGTGGCTGTAGGCCTCACGCGTCACGTCGTCGGGCAGCGCCGGGATGCCACCCGGGTGGCGCGGAGCAGGGCGCCCCGAAAAGCGGGTAACCGCCATGTCGAAGCTGCCCCAGAACAGGTGGACGGGACTGACCTTGCCCAAATAGCCGGTCCGGAATCGTTTCAGCACGCGGTCGACCTGGACCAGAGCTCGAAAGAACCGTGTCACGGCTTCCGCGTCGTAGGGCCGCTGCAGCTGGTCCTGCGCGAACGGGACCGGGTCGGCGACCTCATTCGGTCGACCATCCAGCTCCGGGGTGCCACCAAGGGTGCGAACGAGATCCAGGAACCGCTCGTGGAAATCGGCCACCGACATTGGCGCCATCGCAAATCGCGCGACCCGCCCATCCGTTGCGGTGCCGACGGCGACGTGATCGATGAGGTCAAGCTGCAACTCGATGCCCCCCGGGCCGTCGGGAACAATCGAGCTCGTCAGACCGCGCGCGTTGACGTAGAGCGTCGCATGCCAGGAGTGGTTGACCCACGGCGTCCGGGCGAGGCGATATTTGCCGATGATCTGACTGTAAAGATGGAGGCCGGCACAGGTCTCGCGCCAGGCTTCGTAAGGGATGTCGGGCCAAACCGCCGTTGTGCCCTGGGTCGGAACGTGGTCCATCGCTACACGTGCCTCCGCTGTGGCCCTGAGTGGCAAGGTACGACACCTTTACCCTGGCCGTTGCGCACGTCTGAAGCCTGTCGCGTCAGGCGACTTTGGTTTCAATCAGGCTCGCCTGCACCATAGACCAAATGAGCCTGAGCGGCGACCTCGCATCAGACCAACGGTCCGGAGCGCAGCAGGAAGACGCGCCGGGCCGGATATCCATGGAACGCCGCTTGCCAATCTTCCGCCTGGCTTGCGTGTGCTTCGAGGTGGTAGTGGGTCATGCCGGCCCCATCTGGGAAATGCCGGCTTTCGCGGTGCCAACAATGCTGTTTCCGACAGACCTCGCCTCGTTCCTGGATCTCATACGGCAGCACGGCGATGCGGCCTACAGCTTCATGTTCGCCTACGCGGCCTCGCATAGCTTGCTGCTTACGCTCTTTGCGGGATACGCCGCACATTCGGGGGCGCTCAGCTTCGGCACCCTGATTGTGGTCTGCGGGTTCGGCAGCTTCACGGGTGACGTCGTCCGCTTCTGGATCGGGCGGCGATTTGGCAAGCGCTTGCTCGGGTCCTTTCCACGACTCGCACGCACCGTCCAGACTGCGGCGCAGCTGGCGCACCGCCACCATGTATGGATGATCCTTCTCCACCGCTACCCGCATGGCATCAGAGGTGTCGCGGCCTTCGCCTACGGAATGTCGCCGTTGCCCTGGTCCACCTTCCTCGTCCTCAACTTCGTCGCGGCGGCCATCTGGTCCTGCGCGGTCGTTTCGGCCGGCTATGCCTTCGGCCAGGTCTCGGAGAAGGTCATGAGCGATGCCTCTTCGGGCCTGGGCTTCGTGATGCTGTGCGCTTTCCTTGGCCTCTCCTGGTTTCTGAGCAGAAGGCTCGAGCGCGTCCTCGAACGTAGCTGAAGCCTACGGCTGCAAGGGCATTCGGATGCTTTCGAGCGGAGCGCCCGGGCGCCGGCGCATGGCGCTACTCCCGGCGCAGGCTCGACCCCCCGTCCACGGGCAGCGCCACCCCCGTGATGAAATTGGCCTCGTCGGAGGCGAGAAACAGCGCCGCGTTGGCGACGTCCCAGGCGGTGCCCATCTTGCCGCGCAGCGGCACTCGGGCGTCGCGCGCGGCGGCCACCTCGGCCCGCGTCTTGCCCCAGACTCGGGCGCGAGTGTCGACGGCCATCGGGGTATCCATCAGGCCCGGCAGGATGACATTGGCGCGAATGCCGTACTGGGCATTCTGGCAGGCGATCTGCTCCGTATATGCGATCATGGCGGCCTTGGTGGCCTTGTACGCCACAGTCGGGTAGTTGGCCGACCATGCCGCAATCGATGCGATGTTGATGATCGCGCCCGAGGCCTGGCGGCGCATCACCGGCAGGGTGTGCTTGCACGCCATGACGGTCCCGCGCAGGTTGATGGCCGAGACGCGGTCGAAGGCTTCTTCGGTGATCTCCAGAGGCGAGGCGTCGCCGCCGGCCAGGCTTACGCCCACGTTGTTGTGCAGGATGTCGATGCGGCCCCAGCGCCTCACCGCCTCGTCGACGGCCGCCTTCAGGGTCGATTCCCTGGTGACGTCGGCCTCGATGGCGACGCACTCGCCGCCGTCCTCGACAATGATCGCCGCCGTTTCCTTGGCCGATTCCAGATTGCTGTCGACGGCCAGCACCTTCGCGCCGTTGCGCGCGAAGAGGAGAGCCGTCGCCCGGCCGTTGCCCAGGCCTTCGCCCGGCCCCTGCCCGGCACCGACGACGATGGCGATCTTCTCTGCAAGCCGCATGGCCTCCTCCAGGTCTTCGCGCGATCTCCCTCTTCACGTAACCGGCGACTCCGACTCTACCGATGCGGATTCGCACAGTCAGTGTCTATATTGGGTCGCGGTCTCCCCTGTATCAACGCCCTCATCCCAGTCGATGCGCGACACGGCAATCGAACTCTATCGCAAGTGGCAGGCAACGAAGTGGCGGGGCTCTACCTCCCGCAGGGCGGGAGCCTCCGTGCGGCAGCGCACCTCGGCATAGGGGCAGCGGGTGTGGAAATGGCAACCGGGCGGTGGCCGCAGCGGGCTCGGTACGTCGCCCTGCACGACGCGCTTGACGCGCTTGATGGCGGGGTCGGGCACCGGCACGGCCGCCAGCAGCGCCTCGGTGTAGGGATGCAACGGTCGAGCAAACAGCGTGGCCTTGTCGGTGTATTCAACGATCGAGCCGAGGTACATGACGGCGATGCGATGCGAGATGTGTTCGACCACCGCCAGGTTGTGGGAAATGAAGAGATAGGACAGCCCCAGGTCGCGCTGCAGGTCCATGAGCAGGTTGATGACCTGGGCCTGGATCGAGACATCGAGCGCCGACACCGGCTCGTCGGCGACGACGAGCTTGGGCTTCAGCGCGAGCGCACGCGCGACGCCGATGCGCTGTCGCTGGCCGCCGGAGAACTGGTGCGGGAAGTTGTCCATCTGCGCAGCTCGAAGCCCGACCTGCTCGAACAGCTGCGCCACCCGCTCGCGGCGCGCCGTTCTCCCGCGGCGATCGTGGAGCTTGAGGGGCTCGCCCACGATGTCGCCCGCGCGCATGCGCGGATTGAGCGAGGAGAACGGGTCCTGGAAGACGATCTGCATTTGCTGGCGGAAGGGGCGCAGGTCCGCCTTGCCGAGGTGCGTGATGTCCTGTCCATCGAGGCGCACCGTGCCGGCCGTGGGCTCGATCAGTCGCAGGACGGCACGGCCCACGGTGGTCTTGCCGCAACCGGACTCGCCGACGAGCCCAAAGGTTTCGCCGGGTCCGATCGCAAAGCTCACGTCGTCGACGGCGTAGACGTGGCCGGCAGTCAGCCTGAGCAGCCCTTTGCGGACGGGAAAGTATTTCTTGAGGCCCTCGACCTGCAGGACTGGGGTTGCCCCTGGGCTTTGCCCTGTGATGGCTGTGTCAGCCATGCGCCGCTCCGCCGAGCCGGTCGGAGTGCCAGCAGGCGGCCCGGTGGCCGGCCCGCTTCTCCTCGTAGCGGGGATATTCGCGGCGGCAGATGTCGCTGGCAAACGCGCAGCGCGGAGCGAAGGCGCAGCCCGCCGGCAGGGCGCTGAGAGCCGGCACCGTGCCTGGGATCTCCTGCAGCCGCCCCGCCGAGGCCGTCCCGTGCCGCATCAGGGCGAGCCGCGGGATGGAACGCATCAGCCCACGCGTGTAGGGATGCAGGGGCTGTGCGAACAGCTCCTCGACCGTCGCCTCCTCCACCTTGCGTCCGGCGTACATGACGATCACCCGGTCGGCGGTCTCGGCCACCACGCCCAGGTCGTGCGTGATCAGGATCATGGCGGTGCCGAGCTTGTGCCGCAGGCTCGCCATCAGCTCCAGGATCTGGGCCTGGATCGTCACGTCGAGCGCCGAGGTCGGCTCGTCGGCGATCAGCACTTTGGGGTTGCAGGCCAGCGCCATGGCGATCATGGCACGCTGGCGCATGCCGCCGGAGAGCTGGTGCGGGTATTCCTTCACCCGCTCCATGGGGTCGGGGATGCCGACCAGCTGCAGCATCTCGAGCGTCCGTGCCCGCGCCCGCTTGCGCAAGGCGGCTCCGTGCAGCATCAGCGCCTCGCTGATCTGGCGGCCGATCGTCATCACCGGGTTCAGGGAGGTCATCGGCTCCTGGAAGATCATGGAGATCTCCTTGCCGCGGACCCGGCGCATCGCCGTCGCATCGAGCCCGAGGAGGTCGATCCCGTCGAGGCGTACGGCGCCGCCGACGATCCGCCCTGGCGGATCCGCAACGAGGCGCATGAGAGAGAGCGCCGTCACGCTCTTGCCGCACCCCGACTCGCCGACGATCGCGAGCGTTTCGCCGCGCCGGAGCGAGAACGAGACTCCGTCCACCGCCTTGACCAGGCCGATGCGGGTGTAGAAGTAGGTCTGCAGGTCGTCGACCTGGAGCACGGGCTGGGCCGCGGCCTGTGCATGCGTCGCGCTCTGGGACGGGAGGACCGGATCCATCTAGAAGCGCTGCCGTGGATCGAGCATGTCGCGGACGGCGTCGCCCAGCAGGTTGGTGCCGAACACCACGGCGCTGATCGCGACCCCGGGGAAAATCACCAGCCACGGTGCGGTGCGCACGTATTCGGCCGCCGACTCCGAGAGCATGCGCCCCCAGGAGGGATGCGGCTCCGGTACGCCGAGGCCGAGGAAGGCGAGGGCGGATTCCACCAGGATCGCCGCGCCCAGCTGCGCCGTAGCCAGCACGATCAGGGGCGCCATCGTGTTGGGCAGCACATGGGTGAAGGCGATGCGCGTCTCGCTCATGCCGACGGCCCGTGCCGCCTCGACGAACGGCATCTCTCGCAGCGCCAGCGTGTTGGAGCGGATGATGCGCGCCACATTGGGGACCAGAGGGATGGCGATGGCGATGATCGTGTTGCCGAGCGAGGGGCCGAGCGAGGCGGCCATCACCAGCGCCATCACCAGCAGCGGCAACGCCTGCATGATGTCCATCAGCCGCTGCACGATGAGGTCGACCCAACCGCCGAAGAAGCCCGACATGAGCCCCACGGCCGTGCCGATCAGGCACCCGAGGAGCGTGGCGCCGACGCCGACGGCCAGCGAAATGCGCGCCCCGTAGATGATGCGGGCAAGCATGTCGCGCCCCATGAAGTCGGCGCCCAGCGGGTGCGTGTCGCTGGGTGGGGCGAGCGAGGCGCGCGCGTTGGTGGTGAGGGGATCGAAGGTGGCGATGACGTCGGCGAAGACCGCCGTCGTCACGAACGCCAGCATGATCAGCGCGCCGATTGCGCCGAGCGGGTAGCGTCGCGCGAAAAAGATGACCGCGCCGGCTCGGCTGCGCACGTTGGCACCGGCCCGGCTGAGCTCGGCTTTGTGATCGATCACCGCCACAGGGGTTACTCCTCGAACTTGATGCGCGGGTCGAGCACCACGTACGTCATATCGACGATGAAGTTCACCACCACCACGACAACGGCGATGAACATGACCAGGTTCTGCACGATCGGGTAGTCGCGCCAGCGGATGGCCTCCACCAGGAAGCGGGCGACGCCTGGAATATTGAACACGGTCTCGGTCACGATCAGCCCGCCGATCAGGAACGCGGCCTCGATGCCGATGATGGTCACCACCGGCAACACGGCGTTGCGGAGCGCGTGGTCGTAGTTGACGGTGGGCTCGGAAGCGCCTTTCGCACGCGCCGTGCGGATGTAGTCCTGGCGCAGCACCTCCAGCATCGACGAGCGGGTGAGGCGCATCACCAGCGCCGAGCTGCGGAAGCCGACGGCGGCTGCCGGAATGCTCAGCAGGGCCACCTCGCTCCAGAAGCTGCCGGGGGTGCTGCGATAGATCGGGATCCAGCCGAACCAGTTCACACAGGCCATCAGGATGAGGAGACCGAGCCAGAACGAGGGCAGCGACAGGCCGCTCAGGCTCACGACGCGCAACGCATAGTCGAGGGCCGTGTTCTGCCGCACGGCGCTGATGACGCCGAGCGGCACCCCGAACAGCACCGAGAACAGCAGCGCCAGCACGGCGAGCTTGGCGGTCACGGGGACGCGCGGCAGGATCTCATCGAGCGCGGGCTTCTCCGAGACGAAGGCGTAGCCGAGGTCGCCGCGGGCGAGACCCGCGATCCAGCTGACGTACTGGGTGACGATCGGCTGATCGAGCCCGAGCTGGCGCTCGATGGCGGCCTTCTTGGCGGGGTTCACGAAGCCCGCCGAGTCGAAGATGATATCGGTGATGTTGCCGGGCACCAGACGCAGCATGACAAAGATCAGCACCGACATGCCGAACAGCGTCAGCGCCATCAGGAGCAAGCGGCGGATGAGATAGGCTCCCATTTGCGGCTCCCGCGCTTGTATGTCTCCCTTCAGCCGGCGCTACCGGTCCAGCCAAACGTCCTCGAAACGCCAGTTGTTATAGATGCTGTTCTCGTGGTGCACGAAACCCTTGAGCTGAGGTTGCCAGCAGGTGGCGGCGCGTTCGTAATAGATGATCGGCCGGGCGAGGTCCTCCGCCAAGTGCCTCTCGATCTCCCATACGATCTGCTTGCGCTTTTGGGTGTCTGGCTCCCGCGACTGCTTCTCGATCAGCGCGTCAACGTCCTTGTTGCAGTACTGGGTGAGATTGCGCTCCGAGCCGCAGCTGTAGTTCTCGTAGAGATTCACATCGGGGTCATCCACGCCCACACCCGTCAGGTTCAAACCGACCGAGTATTCTTTGCGCGTCACCTTGGCGTGCCAGATGCTGGTGTCGATCACCTCCAGCTCGCCGTCGATGTAGATGCTCTTGAGCTGGTCGATCAGCAGGACCGCCGGGTCGCGATAGATCGCGATGTTGCGGGTCGAGACCTTGACCTTGAGGGTCTTGTTGGGGCCGTAACCGAGGCCCTCCATGATCTTGCGCGCCTCCGCCCTGCTTTTCTCAATGTCGGCGGCATAGCCCGGCAGCGTCTGCAGCAGCTCCGGCGGCATGCCCCACGTGCCTTCGGGTGGCGGCAGCATGACGCCGGAGAGTGAGAACTTGCCCTGGCTCAGGATGTCGATCATCGTCTTGCGGTCGAGGGCCAGGGCCAGCGCACGGCGCACGTTGGCATCGTTGAACGGGGCTACCGCCGGGTTGACGATCAGATTGGTCGAGACGCCTGTGGGCGCCAGACTGCAAATCGCCTTCGGCGCCTGCTCCGTAACGTCCTTCAGCAGCGGCACCGACACGTCGGCTGAGAACGTCATGTCGAACTCGCCGGCCACGAACGCCAGAATGCGCGTCGAGCGGTTCTCGATCACCTTCCATTCGATGGCATCGAGATAGGGCCTGCCCGGCTTCCAGTATTCGGGGTTGCGCACGAACTTGACAGTGTCGCCGCGCTTGAACTCCACGAACTTGAAGGGCCCGGTGCCGATCGGATTGGTGCGCATGGCCTGGGCCTTGACATGGCAGGGGTAGATCGGCGTGTAGCCCGAGGCCAGCATGCTGAGGATGGACGGTTGCGGCCGGTTGAGGACCAGAGTGGCCTCATGGTCGCCGTTGACGGCCACCTCCTTGAGGTTCTGCCACCACACCGCGCGCGGGTTGCGGCGGAAGTCGTCCTCGGTGTCCTTGCCGGTCAGCTTGTTGAAGGTGCACTGCACGTCCTTGGCGGTGAACGGCCGCCCGTCGTGCCATTTGACGCCCGGACGCAGCTTGAACGTCAACCTCGTGCCGGTCGGGTCCCAGGTCCAGCTCTCGGCAAGGTCGGGAACGATGGTCTCGGGCGCGTTGCGCTTCTTGCCCTGGTCGAACAGCACAAGGTTGTTGAACACCGCCATGAACGGCTGCACAGTCGAGATGGTCGCTTCCTCGTGGATCGAAGCACTCGGCAGGTTGTCGCGATGGTAGATGCGCAGGGTGCCGCCCTGCTTCTGCGCCAATGCGGGCGTCATCACGAGCGTCGCTGCCAGGACGAAAAAAGCTGCGCCAAGCGCCGGCTGTACGCGCATGGACTATCCTCCCATGGGTCGCCGCCGGGCCCGCTTCTTGTGGCGATTGCTCCGCGGCAGCCTCAACTTATTGTTGAGCCCACGCTAAGCGCCCGTGCTCAATTGGGCAACTGGCAATTGCGCAGCGTGAGCAACTTTGAGCGAACGCCGGGCCGTCGACAGCGAGGAGGCTTCATGAGCCAGCGTGACGAGTTCCACAACCTGGATGACCCCGAGGACGGCCTGTTCCGCGAACTGGCGCCGGGCGTGACGACGCATATTTTTGCCGGCGAGGGTGCGATGCTCTCGGTCGTGACGCTCGCTCCCAATTCGCAGGGCACCCTGCATCATCATCCGGAGGAGCAGTGGGGCGTTCTGCTCGAGGGCTCGGCGGTGCGCACCCAGGGCGGCGAGGAGATCGCCGTGAAGAAAGGCGATTTCTGGCGCACCCCCGGCGGCGTGCCGCACACGATCCGCGCCGGGCCCGAAGGGGCGCGCGTGCTCGACATCTTCAGCCCGCCGCGGCCGGAGTATAAAAAGCCCGGCAAGGGTTTTGGCGGGAGTTGAGCACCTCCCGCCGCGAGACCGCGGAAAGCCCGCCTTCTGCGCCTCCCGCCTTATGAAGGGAACACTCCCTGCTACCACCGGCGCCTGCACGTGGTTCGCCACGCGCAGCCTCGGGGGCCACAAACGCGGCGACGCCAGCAACGGACCTCTTCGACGGCGCTGGTATTGCCGATTGCGGCTCGGAGATTGGTTGCCGCCGTCGACACCGCGGCGGCCTCGGCGCGATGTGTGACGATGAGCGCCGCCGCCATCATCAAGAGCATCCCGACAAGTGGGAGCAGGAATTTCGGCATAGGCATATGCATCCTCCGCTGGAGCTTGAGTGGGCGGAGGCTACGCTGGCGCCGGGCCTTTCCGACATCGGGAACAACCCCGTACGGAAGCCGTATGACACCGCAGGCGATCACCGTGATGAGCCGAGACGACGATGCGGAGATGGTGCGGGTGTCCATCGTGCAGGCCGACTGCATGGACCTCTTAACACAGGTTGCCAGCGACCTCGGAGAGGAGCCCACCGACACCCAGATGGTCGCCACGATTCTCGATCGTGCCACTGTCATCGGGCGATCAGCGGGCAGGAGACCTGCAGCGCGTTCCGTTGCTGCGCGAACGGAGCGCAGCGAAGTGGCCCTGGCAAGCTGCCAGGACCACCTCTCAGGGGAAAGCACATCCCCTGCTTCTTGTGGGGTACCATGGCACGCTGCAGTCGCTCCTGACGCCCCACTCAGCCAGAGATGAGACACAGCGTGGAAAGTTCCAACTGCCCTCAAGCGGCTGCCAACATGTGACATTGCGGACACACTCCGCCCTCTCCGCGCTGCAGGTCTTCCCGGTGCGCATGCTGCTGATCGTACCGAAGGACTAGGGGAGCGGGGAGGAACGGGGTCAGACCCGGCGGGTCTGACCCCATGCCGCGACCCCACGGCGCGACTCGCGTAGGCTCGCCTTTCTCATCCGAGGGGTGTGTCAGCCTTGCGAGATGTCGTCGCCGAGCCTGTCGTGAGTGCCGTGGGGTCAGACCCGCGGGGTCTGACCCCACGCGAGACCCCATACGAGATCGTCTGCGGTGACTCTCTTGTCTGGCTCGGAGCGCGGGCGGCCAACTCGGTCCACGCCATCGTCACCGATCCGCCCTACGGGCTCAAGGAATACACGGAGGTCGAGAAGGGCAAGCTGCGCAACGGCCGCGGCGGGGTATGGCGCATCCCGCCGGCGTTCGATGGCTGCCGGCGCAGCCCGCTGCCGCGCTTCACCGTGCTGGACGAGGACGACCGGGCGGCGCTGCGGCGTTTCTTCGAGGGGTTCGCGCGTGCCGCGCTGCGCGTGCTGGTGCCGGGCGGACACCTCTTCATCGCCACCAACCCGCTGCTGTCGCATCTCGTGTACCTGCCGATGATGGCGGCGGGCTTCGAGAAACGCGGCGAGATCATCCGCCTGGTGCGGACGCTCCGGGGCGGCGACCGGCCCAAGAACGCGCACCTGGAGTTTGCGGGGGTGAGCGTGATGCCGCGCTCCGGGTGGGAGCCGTGGGGCCTGTTCCGCAAGCCGTGCGAGGGCCGCGTGCAGGACAACCTGCGCACGTGGAAGACGGGCGGCCTGCGCCGAACCTCGGACGTCGAGCCCTTCGGCGACGTGATCCGCTCGGCGCCGACGCGGCCCGGGGAGAGACGGATCGCGCCCCACCCCTCGCTCAAGCCGCAGGCCTTCATGCGCCGGATCGTGCACGCCGCGCTGCCCCTCGGGCAAGGCGTCGTGCTCGACCCGTTCATGGGGGCCGGCTCCACCATCGCAGCCTGCGTGGCGGTGGGCTACGAGGCGATCGGCATCGAGCTGGACCCGACCTACTTCGAGATGGCGAGATCGGCGATCCCTGCGCTGGCCCGCCTGCAGACCGGTGCAGACCGGTGCCTGACCCTCCGGGTCTAAGACGAAACTGACCAACTGGGACGGCGGAGTTTGGCCGGGCGCGACATGCAAGCCGCTGCGCGGATTCCCCTCCCCCTTGTGGGGAGGGGCTAGGGGTGGGGGGAACCATGTACGACCGGGCTGATCCCTGACACTTTGGACCGGGCTGATGCCTGACATCCGTTCTATCTTTGTCTCAACGTTAGCAGCTTGCTGCAACACCCAGAAGTCCCATCCTTTTGTTCGACCCCTGCGGAGCCCATCCTTCCGTCCCGACCCACTCAATCGGCCGACTG
>Ga0070696_100000855_pt1 | contig 19661 bp, 21 predicted proteins | sample KBSK1253metaG_FD_65474 | JGI IMG/M metagenome (GOLD analysis project Ga0070696, IMG submission 65474) | Corn, switchgrass and miscanthus rhizosphere microbial communities from Kellogg Biological Station, Michigan, USA - KBS K1-25-3 metaG | ecosystem: Host-associated > Plants > Roots >... | reverse complement strand
GGCCGCACACGGACGGGTACGTTGCGAACGAGGAAGGACTGGTTGCCTGCAAGATCTACAAGACCTTGCCGGCCCGCCGCGTATGGGATGTGATCATGTCCTCGACGTACGACTTTGCCGAACCGGGCTTCATACTGATCGACAGGGTCAACGAGATGAACAACAATTGGTGGACCGAGAGCATCCGCGCCACCAATCCCTGCGGCGAGCAGCCGTTACCGGCGTATGGCTCCTGTCTCTTGGGCTCGGTGAATCTCACCAAATTCGTCGTCGATCCGTTCACGGACAATGCGCGCTTCGATTGGGAGACGTATCGCAAGGTCGTGAAGGTGTTCACGCGCATGCTCGACAACGTGGTCGAGATCAACGGCCTGCCGTTGCCGCAGCAACGCGATGAAATCATCCGCAAGCGCCGCCATGGCATGGGTTTCCTGGGCTTGGGCTCGGCCATCACCATGCTGTGCATGAAGTACGGTTCGAAGAAATCCGTGGCATTTTCCCAGAATGTGTCGCGCGAAATGGCGGTGGCGGGCTGGGAAGCCGCGCTCGATCTGGCGCGCGAGAAGGGACCGGCGCCGATCATGAACGAGGAGTTCGTGGTGACGCGCGAGATGCTGCGCAAACGGCCCGAGATGGTCAAGGACGGGTGGCGCGTCGGCGCGCGGGTTGCGGGCCGGGTGCTGCATGCGCGCTACAGCCGGTACATGCAGAGGATCGCGGAAGCGTCGCCCGAATTGGTCGATGAACTGGCGGAGGTCGGCGCGCGCTTCACGCATCACACCTCGATTGCGCCCACGGGCACGATTTCGCTGTCGCTGGCCAACAATGCATCGAACGGCATCGAACCCTCGTTCGCGCACCACTATTTTCGCAATGTGCTGCGAGAAGGCAAGAAGTCCAAAGAGAAGATCGATGTGTTCTCGTTCGAATTGCTGGCTTACCGCGAAATGGTCAATTCCCGCGCCATGCCCCCCTCTGCGAATAACGCGGCGCAAAACCCGGCGGAGAAGCTGCCCGACTATTTCATCTCCGCGGACGACATCGGCCCCAAGGAGCATGTGGACATTCAGGCGGCGGCGCAGCTTTGGGTGGATTCGTCGATATCGAAGACGGCGAATGTCCCGACCGACTACAAGTACGAGGATTTCAAGGACATCTACATGTATGCCTATGAGCAGGGACTCAAAGGCTGTACGACGTTTCGCTTCAACCCGGAAGCGTTCCAGGGCGTGCTGGTCAAGGAAGACGACCTGAAGAACACGACCTATGTGTTCACGCTGGAGGACGGCACGGAAGTCGAAGCGAAGGGCGATCAGGAGATCGAATACGACGGTGAGATGCACACCGCCGCCAATCTGTTCGATGCGCTGAAAGAAGGCTATTACGGGAAGTTCTGACATGGCTCACATCAAGATCGACAAGAAAATCACCAAGTACCGCGTGCTCAAGCCGGAAGCGAAGGATGCGCCGGCAGGTCCCAAGGATCCGCCGAAGGCCAAGGACAACGTGATCTGGATGCACGAGAAGCTCGAGCGGCCCGACGTGCTGATCGGCTCGACTTACAAGATCAAGACGCCGGTTTCCGACCATGCCATGTATGTCACCATCAACGACATCCTGCTCAACGAGGGGACGCAGTACGAGCAGCGGCGGCCGTTCGAGGTGTTCATCAACACGAAGAATCTCGACCACTTCCAATGGATCGTCGCGCTGACGCGGGTCATTTCAGCGGTATTTCGCAAGGGCGGCGATACGACCTTCCTGGTCGACGAACTCAAGGCGGTATTCGATCCGAAGGGCGGCTACTGGCAACCCGGCGGCAAGTTCATGCCCTCGACGATCGCGGAGCTGGGCTATGTCATCGAACGGCACCTGCAATCGATCGGACTGCTCAAGAAGCCCGAACTCGACGAGCATCAGCGCAAGCTCGTGCAGGAGAAACGCGCGGAGTTCGAGGCGCGCACCAAGCAAACCGATGCCTTTTCGAAGTCGCATTTCCCGGAAGGCGCGCAGCTTTGCTCCAAGTGCAGCACCGCCGCGGTGGTGATGATGGACGGCTGCAACACCTGCTTGAATTGCGGCGACTCCAAGTGCGGGTAGTCCGCCCGCGGGCAGTCCGCCGATAGCCAAGCTATTCAAGGTAGCCGCGCTCGCGCTCCTGCTCACGCCGTTCGTCAATGGGCATTCGGCGGCCGCAGAGACGCGATCGGCGGCCGCGGAGGCGGCCGACCCGTTCGTTTATCCGCCCGAACTCGAGCGCGATGTGCGCTTCTGGATTCGCGTGTACACCGAGGTCACCACCGACCAAGGCCTGCTGCACGATGACTGGAATCTCGGACTGGTGTACGAGGTGTTGCGCTTCGATCCTGCGACGCCGCCCGCGCGGCGTGAACGGCGCGTTGCGGAGGCAAAGGCACGCTACACGGCGCTGCTGCGGCGGTTTGCAGCAGGCTCGACCGATGATTTGACGCCGCATGAGCAGCGCATCTTGCACGCCTTCGGCGACAAGGCGAGCGCATCCGACTTTCGCGACGCCATCGAGCGGATACGCTTCCAGTTGGGACAGGCGGACCGGTTCCATGACGGGTTGATTCGCGCCGCGGTATGGGAAAAGCAGATCGCACGCACCTTGGCGCAACACGGCGTCCCGGCGCAGATTGCGGCGCTCCCGCATGTCGAATCGTCGTTCAATCTCGCGGCTTACTCGAAGGTCGGCGCGGCCGGCCTGTGGCAGTTCATGCCCTCGACCGCGCGGCGATACATGCGCGTCGACAGCCTGGTCGACGAGCGGCTCGATCCGTACAGCGCCACCGAAGCGGCCGCGAACCTGATGCTCTATAACTACCGGCTGCTGGGGACCTGGCCGCTCGCGGTCACCGCCTACAACCACGGGCCCGGGGGCCTGCGCCGCGCGCAGGACGAGCTCGGCACCAGCGACATCGCCGTGATCGTCAAGCGCTACCAGGGCAGAACGTTCGGCTTCGCTTCGCGCAATTTCTACGTCGCCTTTCTCGCGGCACTGGAAGTCGACCGCAACGCCGAAAAGTTCTTCGGCCCGATCACGCGCCTGCCCGAAACGGAAAGCACTCCGTCGGAGCTGCCGGACTACATTCCCATCGATGCGCTCGCCAAGGCCTTCAAAGTCGACATGGGCGCGCTGCGCGTTTTGAACCCGGCGCTGCGCCCTCCCATCTGGAGCGGCGCCAGGTTCGTGCCGCGCGGCTACCCGCTGCGGGTGCCGGGCGCGCAATCGCCGGATGAGATCGCGGCGGCATGGGCGCGGCTGCCGCCGGCCCAGCGCTATGTGGCGCAACGCAACGACGGCGCCCATCGCATACGGCGCGGCGAGAGTTTGGCGGGTGTTGCAGCGGCCAGTGGTGTGTCCTTGAGCCGGCTATTGGCGGCCAATGGTTGGAGCGGCACGCGCGCCGTGAAGCGTGGGGAAGTCGTGCACATACCGATGCCGGCCTCGCGCGCGGAAGCATCGGGAGGCGCGCCGGCGGAGTCCGCGGCGTCGTTGGCGGCGGCCGCCACCGCCGCCGCCGCGGCAAAAGCTACCGCCGCGGCGGAAGCGGCCGCGACGGAAGCGGCCGCGACGGTAAGGGCGCGCGCCGTGGAGCCGCCGCCGCACGCACCCCCCATGCTGCCGGCCACCGCCCGCGCCGTGGAGCCGCCGCACGCACCCCCCATGCTGCCGGCCACCGCTCGCGCCGTGGAGCCACCGCACGCACCCACGCCGCCGGCCGCCTCGCCGCCGGTCGCCGTGGCGGCATCCCGCCCCGTGCCGCGGGAGCCGGTTTCAGAGCACGATGCCGGGGGTCCGGCGCTGCTGCCGGCGGCAACGCCGACGAGCAGTTCGGATACCACGAATTACAGCGTGGGCGCCGGCAATACGATAGTGGTGCAGGCGGCGGAGACCTTGGGGCATTTCGCCGATTGGTCCGGCGTCAGCGCAAAAACGCTGCGAGCGCTCAATAAAATGCACAAGAACGCGACGGTAACGGTCGGCCACAAAATCAAACTGGATTTGTCGCGGGTGAGCGCCGTTCAATTCACGGCCACGCGCCGCGACTATCACCGGCACCTGCAGGAAGTCTTTTTTGCCACGCACCGGATCGCGGGCACGGAAAACCATGTCATCAAGCGCGGCGATTCTCTGTGGACCATCGCCAAGCAACGCAACGATCTCCCGGTGTGGCTGGTGACCCAGTACAACCCCGACGTGGACTTCAACGACGTGCGGCCCGGGAGCAGCGTCACGCTGCCCAAGGTCGTGGAAATCAATCGCCAGTGAGCCCCAAGGAGCGTACGTATTCGGTCAGAGCCGCCCGAGCGTCATGACTCGGCGTAAATCTCAACGTGGAATCGTCCATCGCTCGAACCTCGAGTTCGAGCTTCCGGCTGGCGGCCATGCGTTCGAGCATTTGCGCGGTGAGGGCAAAATAGGCGGTTTGGCCCCAGGAGGCGACCGGCTGGTACGCGGGACGGCCGAGGTTGGGCGATTCGATGGGCGTCATGGCCAGCGGTCCGTCATCGAGGATCAGCGTGACCGCCGCCGGCGCGCGGATGTCGCCCGCCTGTCGATCGTTGCCGGGCGCAAGGTGCATCCACAGGCTGTAAGTGGCCGTGCCCGCTCGATCCCACTCGATCGGCCCCAAGTAGGCAAAGCTCAAGCGCTTGTCGAAGGCGGCCGCGGCGTTTTGCGCGCTTTCCACCAGCTCGATCGGTTGCTTGAGCGACGCCAGCGTCACTCCGGTGCGTTCGTCGAGGGCCTCGACGGACTTGGGCTGTCCTCGGCCCACGCAGCCGGCCAGCAGCCCGAGAATCAAAACGGCGGAAAAATACGGTATGCGCATCGCCCTTAGTATACCGAGACGTGAGCTGGAGCCGATTATGTCGCACCGCAACCCTTGTATAATTTTGACCATGATCAATCGAATAGGCAGCCCGCTGACAAAGACTCTGTGCACCGTTCTGGCCCTGTTGCTATGCGCGGCGGCGCCGGTGCGGGCCGCCTTCGCCGGGGGAATCGCGGCCGCCGACCGCGTCGTCGTCCGTAAGGCGGAGCACAAATTGTATCTGTACAGCGGCAGCCAGCTGCTGGGTGAGTACAACGTGCAGTTGGGTTTGAATCCGGTGGGTCAAAAAGAGCGCGAGCACGATTTTCGAACCCCGGAAGGCCGTTACTTTCTGACGCGCCGCAATACCCGCAGCGAATTCTTCCTCGCCATCCAGGTGTCCTACCCCAGCAAGGAAGACGAGCTGCGGGCGCGCAAGAATCACTGGGCGCCCGGCGGCTCGATCATGGTCCACGGCTTCCCCAACAACCCCAAACATCCGGCCGCGTACTACGAGTCGAACGACTGGACCGACGGCTGCATCGCCTTGTCGAATTCAGACATGGTCGAAGTGTGGATGCGCACGCAAGACCATATTCCCATCGATATCTATCCGTAAAACAGGTGCTGCGTGGAAACCACGATTCTATCGTCTGACATGGTCGATGCGCGGGTCGCGCCCAAGGGCACCTTGGAACACCTTTCGCAGCTGGAGATCGCCAAACTGCTGGATTCCGGTCAGGGCGGGCTGTACCCCCTGTTTCGCAAGTGCGCCCTCGCCGTGCTCAATTCCGGCAACGATACGGACGATGCGCGGCGGATCTTCGAGAAGTACCGGGATTTCGATTTACGGATCGTGCGCCAGGCCTGGGGCATCAAGCTCGAGATCAAGAACGCGCCGGCGGCGGCTTTCGTCGACGGCGTGATGATCAGGGGATTGAAGGATCACCTGTTCGCGGTGCTGCGCGACGTGGTGTTCATCTCGAATGAGATCATGGAGAGCGGGCGTTTCGACCTCAAGTCCTCCCCCAGCATCACCAACGCGGTATTTCATATTTTGCGCAATGCGCGCGTACTGGAATCGCCGCTGCGGCCGAATTTGGTGGTGTGCTGGGGCGGCCATGCCATTCGGCGCATCGAATACGACTACACGAAAAAGGTCGGCTACGAGCTCGGCCTCCGCGCCCTGGATGTGTGCACCGGCTGCGGTCCGGGCGCCATGAAGGGCCCCATGAAAGGCGCGACCATCGGGCACTCGAAGCAGCGCATCGTGGACGGCAGGTACTTGGGGATCACCGAGCCCGGCATCATCGCGGCGGAGCCGCCCAACCCGATCGTCAGCCAATTGGTGATCATGCCGGACATCGAAAAGCGCTTGGAAGCCTTCGTGCGTCTGGGCCATGGCATCGTGATTTTTCCGGGCGGCGCGGGCACGGCAGAGGAAATTCTGTACTTGCTCGGTATTTTGCTCGACCCGGCCAATCGCGATCTGCCGTTTCCCGTGGTATTCACGGGCCCGGCCGACAGCGCGGAGTACTTCCAGCAAATCCACCGCTTCATCGGCGCCACGCTCGGGGCGAAGGCGCAATCCCGATATCAGATAATCATAGACGACCCTGCCGCCGTGGCGCGGGCGATGGTGCAGGGCCTGGCGGCGGTACGGGATTACCGGCGCCAGGCCAGCGACTCGTACGGCTATAACTGGCTGCTGAAGATTCCGCTGGAATTCCAGCTGCCGTTCGAGGTCACGCATGCCTCGATGGGGGCCTTGCGCCTGTCCCACGATCAGCCGGTGCACGAACGCGCCGCGGATTTGCGGCGCGCATTTTCCGGAATCGTCGCCGGCAACATCAAGGAGTACGGCATCAACGCGATCGAGCGCCACGGCCCGTATGAACTCGCCGGCGAACCGTCGATCATGGAACCCCTGGACCGCCTGCTGCGATCGTTCGTGGCCCAGGGCCGGATGAAATTCACCGGCGCCGAATACACGCCCTGTTACCGACTCGTGGCATGACCGACCCGCACCGCATCCGGTACCGCTTTGATCTGCCGGACGGTTCGAGCAAGGTTCTGGATTTTTCATTCGACGCCGAGGATTTCCGTTTGTCCAATGCAGCGCCGGCCGATCCGCCGTTTTGGACCGCCTTGACGTTCAATCAATGCGCCAATTGTCCGCTCAAGGCCGCCGAGAATACCCATTGTCCGGCTGCGCTGCAGATGGCGGCGGCAATCGAGCCGCTGAAAGCGCTGGTCTCGTTCGACACCGTCGGCGTGACCGTCACGCAGGCCGAGCGCACCATCCGCGCCGAAACCACCGCGCAGCAGGCGATGAGCTCGGTGCTGGGACTGATCATGGCGACCGCGGGTTGTCCGTGGACCGATCGTTTCCGGCCCATGGCGCGGTTTCATCTTCCCTTCGCGAGCGAGGCGGAAACCGTGTATCGCAGCGTCTGCAGTTTTCTGCTGGCGCGCGAATTGGCGGGCGAAGGGGATATGCGGGGCTTTGCGGCCCTGGAGTCGCTGTATGAGAGCCTGCATGTGGTGAATCGCGACATGTCGCGCCGGCTGGGCGCGGCGACGCGCACCGATCCTGCCCGCAACGCCATGGCCTTGCTCGACTCTTACACCACCCTGTTGCCGGCCGCGCTCGAAAGCTCGCTCGACGAACTCAAGCCGCTTTTCGGCGGCTGGCGGAGCCCGGACCGTTAGGTCGATTTAACTTACCGCGACGCGCTCTGAGATGCGCATCGCAATGCCGTCGCCGGAAGACGACAGTGCCTGGCCGCCTGTGACACAGTTACTGCCTTAGAGGGTGCGCGGCACTTACTGTCGTGCACATCGACAGAGGCAACAGCGATGAGCGACGTTAAAGATCAATCTCGATACTCCGGTGTGGACCGCCGATCTTCCGGCACCGCGCCGCGCGATCAGTTCAAGACGGGCGGGCGCCACGCGGCGATTACCAACAACCTCTACAATTGGCACAGCTACAAGAGCTGGGCCGAAAAGATTCGCGGCACCTGGGAAGAGAAAAAATAAACCGCCGGCCGCGGCCTCGAGCGGTCTCGACGATTGCGCGATCGCAGCGCTTGCGGCGACTTCGGGGCCGGGGCGATTTCGGGGCCTAGGCGATTTCAGACAGCGGATTCCTGCCTTCGCTCGGATGCCAGGTTCCCTCCTTCGCCTTCAGCCAGGCCAGCAGCGGCGCCCAGTCTTCGATGTCCTGTTCGACCCCGTGGTGCCTCATCTCGTACAGCCCCAGGCCCTGCTCGGACGCGCGCACGTAATTCTGTGAGTCGCGCAAGGTTGCGATGACCGGAATCCGCAGCGTCTCCAGGAATCGCATCAAAGACTGGTAGATCAGGGTGTTGCGCTTGACGCGATTGGCGACCACACCGATGCGGTTCTCGTCGCGCCGCACCTTGGCAATCAGCAGCAGGTCGGCGATGCATTTGGAGCAGGCGTGAATATCGATGTCGGAAGGCAGCACGGGCACGATGATGGCGTTGGCGTCCTTGGTCATGTCGGGCATGTCATGCGCCAGTACCGCCGCCGGCGTATCGACCACGACGTGCGCCGCTTCCGGCGGAATGCGCATCTGCCAGGCGCGCGTCATGCGGCTGTTCCGTTCGAATGCCGCGACGCCGTGGATGAAGGCCTGTTCCGGCTTGCGCTTCTTGAGCCAGCGGGTGCTCGAGCCCTGCGGGTCGTTATCCGACAACAGCGGACGATCTCCCAGGCTCGCGTAATAACCGGCGAGATTCGTGGCTATCGTCGTTTTTCCAGAACCACCCTTAGGGTTCAGGACGAGAATTCGCTGCATTGGCACAGAGCCTACGCAGCCCCAGGCATCGTGGCAAGGGTGTGACCCCACTCACGGTCGGGCGGCAGCCGGTTCCGTAGACTCGCCGGTCAATGGAATGGATGCTACAAGTGATTGACGAGCTCGATGACGCGGTCGGCGCCCTGCGGCAGTGTTCCATCGGAGTCGGCGCTGAATTCGGGGTGGTGCTGGCCGGCGGCATCGGTGCAGCCGCCATGGGCGCTGCGTTATTGATGGGCGCGCCGATTCTGTGAAACCCGCCGATCCTATAAGATGCCGGCCATGGCATCCCAACTGTTGCGCAAACTAGGGTTAGTAGCCCTCATCGCCTCGATCGCGGCCTGCGGCGGCAAACCCAGCGCGGTACCCGCGAGCGCAGTCGACTCGATGCAAAGCACGGAAATCACCGCAGGCACGGGGCCGGCGATCGCCGCCGGGCAAACCGCGGTCGTGCAATACACCGGTTGGCTGTATGAAGTCTCCGCACCCGACAACAAGGGCAAACAATTCGATAGTTCGCGCACGGGCGGACAGCCGTTTCGCTTCGTGGTGGGCGGCGGCCAGGTTATCAAAGGATGGGATCAGGGTGTGGTCGGCATGAAAATCGGCGGCCGCCGGCGGCTGATCATTCCCGCCGAACTTGCGTACGGCGACAGAGGCGCGGGCGGTGTGATTCCGCCGGGTGCGGCCCTGGTTTTCGACATCGATCTGATCGCCATCGAGTGAACCGGGCGATCGCGGAGGACCCCGGCGCGGGCACCCGCGCCGTATTCGGCACGATTCAGGGCGGCTGAGTTTCCCCGGCCGCCCTGAATGCGAGTACTAGTTCACGAATTCCTTGAGTGTCTTGAGCGCAGCGATGCGCACTTTCTTGCTCGCCGGTTTTGCTTTGAACATCATCTTTTCGCCGTTGAACGGATTGACACCTTCACGCGCCTTGGTGGCCGGCTTCTTGACGACTTTCATCTTCAGAAGTCCAGGCAGCGTAAACAAGCCGTGACTGCGCAGACTCTTTTTGATGGAGGCGGAAAGCGAGTCAAACACGGCTCCGACCTGCTTCTTTGAGAGCTCTGTTTCCTTTGAAATGCTAGCGAGAATTTCAGACTTGGTCGGTGCTGCATTCTTTTTCGCCATATTAAATCTCCTGCTGGGGTTTGCGAACGCGGGCGGGTACATGCCCAACGTGGGCGGTAAGTGCCCATAAATTCAACTCGGCGCCGAAAATAACATAGAAAAAAGCCGATGTTTAGCGCAAATGCGAAAAAAGATTTGCACGCCGCATGCGCGTGGTACTGGTTTTTCAGGCTTCCGCCGCTACGAGGGCCGCATCGGCGAGGGGCACGACGGCTTCGTTCGCAGTGAATTCAGCCATGTAGGACGCGATGCTCAACGCAGCAGCACCAGCAGGGCGCCGATCGCGATCGATACCCAGAGCACCGAGAAATCTATTTGGCCGATCGGCGGAATGATCCGGCGCACCGGTCTCAAGATCGGTTCGCAGAGTTGCGCAAGCAGCCGGACGCCCGGAGCATACCCGCCGGGCGACACGAAACTCGTCAGCCAGTATAGAAGCATGGCGAATAGATAGACCCGCAGGATCAGGCCCGCCAGGTCAACGACGGTGAGCCGCAGGAACGAGGGGTCGCCGAATGCCCCGCCGCTGAGTGCCATCACGGCGGCGGTGCGCGCCGCGGCGACCGCGATGACCGCGACGACGGTGGCGGTGTCCACCTTGCCCAAGGGCGGCAACAGGCGGCGCAGGGGCAGTATCAGCCAATTCGTCACGCGCACGATGGCGTCGGCGATCGGATCGCGAAAATCAGCCCGTACCCATTGAAACAACAGGCGCAGCAAAAAGGCCAGTGTCAGCAGCCAGAATAGCGTATCGACGATGTATCTAATCGCGTCCATATCTAGGCGCTTCGCGCCACCTTCCAGGCGCTTCGCGCCACCTATCCAGGCGCTTCGCGCCACCTATCCAGGCGCTTCGCGCCACCTTTCAACGGGGTCGAGGCGACCCCGACCGAAATCATGTCAATTCTAAGGGGCGCCGTACTCGGCGGCGAGTTCGGCTGAACGGCGGTCGGCTGCCGCCACCGCGTGTGCGACGATAGCACGAAGATCCGCCGCATCCAGAACCTCGAGCGCGGCAGCGGTCGTGCCGCCCTTCGAGGTGACCTGCTCGCGCAAGGTGGCGAGCGAATCGGCCGAGTGCCGTGCCATTTGCGCGGCACCGAATGCCGTTTCCAAGGTCAATCGATGCGCGACGCTGCTGGGGAGCCCGCGCTGGTGCGCAGCCGCCTCGAGGGCTTCCATGAACAAGAAGAAATACGCCGGACCACTGCCGGAGAGCGCGGTGACGGTATCCATCTGAGACTCGTGTTCGACCCACACGGTTGCGCTGACTGCCGCCATGATCGATTCCGCCACGGCGCGGCTGGTGGCGCCGACGCTTGCCGGCGCATACAGACCGGTAGCGCCACAGCCGTTGAGGGCAGGCCGATTCGGCATGGTGCGTATCACCGGGATTCGCGGCCCGAACCAGCGCGCCAGGGCCGCGTGCGGAATGCCCGCCGCGATCGAAATCAGCAGGGGATGCGCTTCGGCCATGTGAGGGGCCAGTCCCAAGGCGACGGCGCGCATCTGTTGCGGCTTGACGGCGAGCACGACCACCTCGGCGTCCGCTACCGCGCTGGGGTTATCGGCGGCGGTTCCGACTCCGTAGTCCCGCACCAGGCGCCGCAGCTGCTCCTGGTTCGGATCGGCAACCACCACGCGTGCAGCGGGCAGGCCGCGTTTGATCAGGCCGCTGATCAGCGCGGCGGCCATGTTGCCGCCGCCAATGAACGCGAGCCTACGTATGTTGATCATATTGCCTCACACAAAACCTGCGCCGGTGCCTAGCGGGCGCCGAACAGCGCGGTACCGATGCGCACCAGCGTCGCGCCCTCGGCGATGGCGGATTCGAAATCGGCGCTCATCCCCATCGACAGTGTATCGAGCTTGTGCCCGTTCGCGTTCAGCTCTTCGAGCAGGGTTCGAAGCCGTGCAAATACGGCGCGCCCGAGCTTCGGGTCCGGCTGCGGCGGCGGCACGCACATCAAGCCGCGCAGCCGCACCCGAGGAAGGGAGGCGGCACTCGCCGCCAGCGGGCCCACCTGCGTCGGTTCGACGCCCCCCTTGCCCGGCTCAGGCACCAGGGCCACCTGGATGCACAGATTGAGCGGGGGCGCGTGGTAGGGTCGCTGCTCCGACAGGCGCCGCGCGACGCTGATGCGATCCACGCTGTGCACCCAGTCGAATCGCTCCGCGATGGCGCGGGTTTTATTGGATTGCATGCCGCCGATGAAGTGCCAACACAGGGGCAGGTCAGCGAGCTGGTCCATTTTGACCAATGCTTCCTGAAGATAGTTTTCGCCGAAATCCGTGACGCCAGCCGTTGCGGCCAAGCGCATGGATTCGGCAGTCTTCGCCTTGGTGACCGCGACCAAAGTGACCGCGGCGGGGTCCCTTCCGGCGGCCAGGGCTGCGTGACGTATCCGAGACCGGACGTGGTTCACATGAACCGTCAAATTCTGCGGACCAATTAACATATTGGGTGAGGACACCCTCTTATATACTGTTGGCGGCTTAAAAGAAGCCGAATTAGGAGCCGTAAATGGCGGTTGATATCGCGCAGCTTCTCGCTTTTGCGGTGAAGAACAACGCGTCGGACCTGCATCTCTCGGCGGGTGTCCCGCCCATGATCCGCGTGGACGGCGACATGAAGCGCATCAACATGCCGGCCCTGGTGCATAAAGAAGTGCACAGCATGGTGTACGACATCATGAATGACAAGCAGCGGAAGGCCTTCGAAGAGTTCTTCGAGACCGACTTTTCGTTTGAAATCCCCAAACTCGCCCGCTTCCGCGTCAACGCGTTCAACCAGAACCGCGGCGCCGGGGCGGTATTTCGCAACATTCCATCCGCCATCCTGTCGCTCGACGAGTTGAACGCTCCCAAGACTTTCAAAGATTTATGCATGCTCCCCCGCGGTCTCGTGCTGGTCACCGGCCCGACCGGCTCCGGCAAGTCGACGACGCTCGCCGGCATGGTCAATCATTGTAATGACAACCGGCCCGATCACATTATCACGATCGAAGATCCGATTGAGTTCGTACATGAGAGCAGGCGCTGCCTGGTCAATCAGCGCGAAGTACACCGCGATACCCTGGGGTTCACCGAGGCGCTGCGCTCGGCGCTGCGCGAAGACCCCGACGTGGTGCTGGTGGGCGAAATGCGCGACCTGGAAACCATCCGTCTGGCATTGACTGCGGCGGAAACCGGGCATTTGGTGTTCGGCACCCTGCACACGAGCTCGGCGGCGAAAACCATCGATCGCATCGTGGACGTGTTTCCCGCCGCCGAGAAGGATATGGTACGGGCCATGATGTCAGAGAGTCTGCGGGCCGTCATATCTCAGACTTTGATGAAAAGAGTGGGCGGCGGCCGTATTGCGGCGCACGAAATCATGATCGGCACGCCCGCCATACGAAACTTGATTCGCGAGGGCAAGATAGCTCAAATGTATTCCGCGATTCAGACGGGCCAGGGTCAGGGGATGCAGACCCTGGATCAATGTCTGCAGGAATTGGTGCAGAAGGGTGTCGTCAGCCGCGAAGAAGCGCGCTACAAGGCACAGAACAAGGACTCTATCTAGTGCGCCGCGCGCACCCCTTTAACGGGGTTCGCGCGGAGCCGCGCACCCCGAATTCGTGGCGGCGCGCCGGGCGCGCCGGAAGATATAAGGACAAACTATGGAACGCGATCAAGCCATACGTCTGATGCAAGATTTGCTCCGGCGCATGATCGAAAAGAAGGGGTCGGACTTGTTCATCACGGCCGGCTTTCCGCCGGCCATCAAGATAGACGGCGAAATCCGCCCCCAGTCCGACCGCTCCTTGAGCCCGGAACAGAGCGCGGGTCTGGTGCGCGCCATCATGAATGACCGTCAAACCAAGGAGTTCGACGCGTCCAAGGAATGCAATTTCGCGATTTCGCCGCCCGGAATCGGGCGATTCAGAGTCAGCGCCTTCGTACAGCAAGGCTTTACCGGCGCCGTGCTGCGCACCATCAACGCCAAGATTCCGACCTTCGAGGAGCTTGAATTACCGCCCATACTGAAGGAGGTCGTGCTCGCCAAGCGCGGCTTCGTGCTTCTCGTGGGCGGCACCGGGTCCGGCAAATCCACGTCGCTGGCCGCGATGGTCGGCTATCGCAATGAAAAGACCCACGGCCACATCGTAACCATCGAAGATCCGGTGGAGTACGTTCACGCGCACAAGGGTTGCGTGGTCACTCACCGCGAAGTGGGGGTCGATTGCGAGAGTTGGCACCTGGCGCTCAAGAACACGCTGCGCCAGGCGCCCGATGTGATCCTCATCGGCGAAATCCGCGATCGCGAGACCATGGAATACGGCATTCAATTCGCCGAGACGGGGCACTTGGTATTGGCGACCCTGCACGCCAACAGCTCGAACCAGGCCATCGACCGAATCATCAATTTCTTCCCCGAGGAACGGCGTGAGCAGCTGCTCATGGACTTGTCGCTGAACATACGCGCGTTGATTTCGCAGCGCCTGATACCACGCGAAGCGGGATCCGGGCGCATCGCGGCCATGGAAATCATGCTGGCCTCGCCGCTGATCTCGGATTTGATCTTCAAGGGAGACGTGGGCAAGATCAAGGATGTCATGGCGCGATCCAATCGATTGGGCATGAAGACCTTCGATCAGGCGCTGTTCGAACTCTATGAGGCCGGACTGGTGTCTTACGAAGATGCGCTGCGCAATGCGGACTCGAAGAACGAATTGCGCCTGCGCGTGAAGCTCGAGAGCAAGCGCGAGATGAAGAATCCGGAAGAGGGCGGCCAATCGCTGCAAATCGTCGAGGAAGCCGAAGGCCAGGTGTTCTAATGTCTGCAGCACCCGACGTTCCGGCCCAGGTGATGAACACCAAGCCGCTGTTCAAGCTCATGGTCGAAAGAAAGGCCTCGGATCTGTTTTTTACCTGCAACGCACCGGTCAAAATCAAAATCGAGGGCAAGATATTCCCGGTCAACAAGCAGGTGTTGAGCCCTGAGACCGTGCGCCAGGCGGCGTTGGGATTAATGACCCAGGAGCAAATCGAGTATTTCAACGAAGAGTTGGAGATCGATTTCGCAATATCGGAGTCCGGGCTCGGCCGCTTCCGAGTCAATGTGTTCTATCAGCGGGGATACCCCGCGATGGTGCTGCGCTACATCACGGCGGAAATGCCCAAGCTCGAGGATCTCGGCATGCCCGATATCCTGAAAGACCTGGTGATGCTGAAGCGCGGCATGATTCTCATGGTGGGCGCGGCGGGCGCCGGCAAATCCACCACGCTCGCCGCGATGATAAATTACCGCAATGAGACCTCATCGGATCATATTTTGACCATCGAGGATCCGATCGAATTCCTGCACACGAACAAGAAATCCATCGTGAACCAGCGCGAAGTGGGTCTGGATACGAAATCCTTCGCCCGCGCACTGCGCAGCGCCGTGCGCTCGGCTCCCGACGTGATTCTGGTCGGCGAGATTCGCGACCGCGAAACCATGGAGGCGGCCATCGCGCTCGCGGGCACGGGGCACCTGTGCATCGCTACCCTGCACGCGAACAACTGCGCCGAGACTCTCGACCGCATCATCAACATGTTTCCGCGCGACCAGCACAACCAGATTTTCCTGGATTTGTCGCAGTATTTGCGCGCCATCCTGTCGCAGCGCCTGGTGGGCACCAAGACAGGAACGCGAGTGGCCGCATCCGAAGTCATGGTCAACACGCCATACGTCTCGGAACTGATCAAGAAGGGCGACGTGATCGGCGTGAAAGAGGCGATCCGCACGGGTACGGAACGCGGCATGCTGAGTTTCGACAGCTCGCTCTACAACCTGGTGCGCGAGGGGCGCATCGAGCTGGAAGAGGCGTTGTCGAGCGCCGATTCGCGCACCAACCTCGAGGCCAAGATCAATTTCGGCTGAGGCGGCCGCTGCAAGGGCGCCGGACGCGCTGCATCATCGTGTTTTATCCGGTGTGCTAGAAGGTTGCCTCCACGCCGAACTGCAGCGTCTCCCGATAGGTCTCCCGCTGAATGGGCCGGCCCGATTGTCCTTCCGTGCACTTCAAAGGCGTGTCGGTCAGATTCTTGACGTTCAGATACACGGTCACGGCGTCGCTGATGAAGCATCTCGAGCCGAAATCCACCGAAGTCCGCGCTTCGGAGTAGATATCCCCCGTGTTCGGGAATGTCTGCGTGGTCCGGGTGGTGACGATATAGTCCTGCAAGTCCTTGTAAAACACGCCGAACGAGAGAATGCCGCCGCCGGGCAAGTAGTCTTCGATCGACAGATCGATATTGTGCGCCCGCCCCGGCCATCAGCGGCGGCCGAGAGAACCTAGAAACTCTGCTTGTACTGCAATATCACCGTGAGCGGCTGCAGCGTCGCCACCTGGGGAATGACGGTGCCCGCAGCGTTGTACTGCGCGTAGCCCACGTAGCCGATATCGCCGAGATTGGGCTTGGCGTTGGTCAGGTTGTGAATGTTGAGCGAGACTTCCGATTTCTCGTGATCGATGCCGAACCGCAGATTGGCCAGTGAATAGGAAGGCCGCGTGGACTCTTGGCCGAGTTCGCCATTGAGCAGCGCCACGCTGTTGCCGGTGTAGCTGTAGTCGGCCGACACGAATCCGTCGATGCTGCTGGTGAGCGGCTGGGTGTAAACACCGCCGAGCGAGACGTTCCAGGCGGGGGTTCCCAGGATGCGCGATCCCGGTTGGATGCCCACGATGCCGAGGGCGCCCGGGTCCGTGATGGAGGTGTGCTCATAGCCTGCGCCGAAGCGCACTTGCAACGCGCTCGACAGGCGGCCCGCCAGCTCGACCTCGCCGCCGTTGATCTTCGCTTCACCGCCGTTGATGTCGAAATACGCGCCGCAGGGGAGTGCGACCTGCTGCTGCAGATTTTTCCAGTCGATGTGGAATGCCGCCGCCGACAGCAGGAGGCCCGGGTGCGGTAGTTGCACCTTGGTGCCCACCTCGTAGCTCCAGAGCGTGTCCGACTTCAAGTGGGTGATGGCATCCACGGGGAGAGTGGGCGTGGAGCAGAATGGCGCGAACGCCTGGGCGCCGCCGGCCCGGAATCCCTTGGAGGCGGATGCATAGACCATGGCATCGTCGGTGGCCTGGAAAGAGAGCCCCACTTTGGGGTCGAGACCCGACTGGCTGTTGTGTTGCGGATCGCTCGGCGTCGCCCCGAAATTCATGAAGCCGTCGGCCGTGTAATCGGCTTCCTGGTTGAGCCAGTACTGCCGGGCGCCCAGGGTCAATGTGAACTTGTCGAGAAACTTGTAGTACAGCTCGCCGAATACCGAGGTGTCCTTTTGCACGGCCGGACCGCTCTGCGTCCAGATCTCATCGTTCGGCCAGGGACCTACGACCGTGTTATTGACGGTGGCCGCGACCAGGCCATTGGCATAGGTCGGCGGGATGGTGAACTTGGTATGTGTCCGGGAATAGAAGGCGCCGACCGTGCCGCTCAAGTTATGCACCGGATCGAAAGATACGCGCATCTCTTCGGTAATCTGGTCGTGGTAGTGCTCGCCGTCCCAGAAATACGGCTGGTTGGGAAGACCAGTGACTTGGTAGTAGCTCGCGAAGATCTGCTGCGTGCCGTAGGTCGAGTCCTCCACATCCTGCGTGTGGCGGTAGAAAAAGCTGGTCGAGGAGACGAAGGACCAACCTTTTCCGGTGTACTTGAGGTCGAGCGACGGCAATGCCCAGACATCGGAGGCGCGCGGTTGAGAGTCGAAGGCGCGATCCAGCGTATATACGGGCGTAAACGACGGCAACGGCGCATAGGTGGCGGGGAAGCCGTGGTCGGTCGTATTCTGAAACATGACCCGCAGCGTGGCGTCGAAATTGTCCGTAACTTTCAGCAGCGCCGCCAGGGACCCGCCGAATGTGCTCACGGCACCTTGATTGCCGACGCTGGTGCGGGGCACCGCAAGAAATGGGTCGGTGACGGCGGGGCTGGTCGGGTCGGGAAAGGTGCGCGTCAGGTAACCCGCGTCATGATTGAAGAACAACACGGTGCGAACCGCCAGCTTGTCCGGCATGAGCACCAGGTTGCCGATGATATTGCCGCCGCCGTCGACGCTGCCGCCGCCGGAGGTCAGACCCGCTTGCGCCATGTAGCTGAATTCATTTTTGCGGAGATTGGGCTTCTTGGTAATGAGCCGCACGTTGCCGCCCAGGGAGCTCTCGCCGAACAGAGTCCCTTGAGGGCCCTTCAATACCTCGATGTTGTCGAGATCCAGCACCCGCGGATCGACCGAACCCGGAACCGGCGTGTCATCTATATAGAATCCGGTCGCTCCGGAGGTTCCGGATAGGTTCTGGCCGGTGATGCCGCGAATGGCCACCGTTCGGGCATCGGCAATGCCGGTAGGCCCGCCGTTGTAGCTGAAGGATACATTGGGCGTCTTGGTGGCGTAGTCGGTGAAGGACTGGATGTTGTAGCTCTGCAGGGCCTCGCCCGTGAATACCGTGATACTCACGGGCACGGTGGCCAAGGATTCGTCGCGCTTGCGGGCGCTGACGGTGATGGTCTCCAAGTAGTCCGCATCGGCCGACGCCGGCGCAGCGGCATCCGCCGCACACGCCCCGCCGGCATACATTGCGGCGCCGCAGACCGCGAACAGCCCGAGCAGGCGGACCATCGGATTTCGTCCGGGCATTGCGTTTTCCCCATGTTTCATAGCGTTCCCCAAGCTAGTGACAGAAGCTAATTGTTTATATTATCTCCATGATAATATGCAAACTGGCACAGGGCAACGTGTTCGGGAGCGGCGTCGCAACGCCGTATGCCCGGGCGATATCGAGACGCCGATGCTGCTGGAGGGCATCGAAGCCGGCGGCGAGGAGATTGCTGCCGGTCTCGCGCGCAAGGGTGCGGCCTTTCCCTTCGGAAGGGTGGCGCGGCGGGAGATCACGAAGCCCATCCTGGGGCGCTACCCGCGAGCGCTCTATCACCTGCGGACCGGTGTCGATAGCGCCGGGTTCTTTCTTACCGGTAGGCCCCTAGAATGAAACTCTACGAAGCATCAATTCCCGCCGGATCGAAAGTGCGGATAGCGGATCGGCCTGTGCTGGAGCAGTTTTTGAAGACGTGGAAATATCACAATCCGCTTGAATTCGAGCAGCTGGCATTTGCGGGGAAGGTCACGAAAGTGGAGAAAGTTGGCTTTTATCATGGGGGTGAGCCGCTTTATGTGCTCGACGGAGTACCGGGCGTTTGGCACGAGCAGTGTCTTGCGAGCGGAGAGTAGGGTTCTCCGGGAAAGTAACAGACGCGGTGACGATGGTCTCGGGCGCTGATATCTGTCAGAGAGCTGCCCGCACAATTCGAGACAGCGCGATAGGTGGCAACTCCGATGTACAGAGCCGTGCGCTACAGAGGCCGCCGATGCCGCGTCAGCGTGGCGGCAATGGACGCCAGCACAGCCATGCGCACCGCGACGCCGTTGTTCACTTGTTCGCGAATCACCGAGCGCGGGCCATCGGCCACGTCGGATGCGATTTCCACACCGCGGTTCATGGGTCCCGGGTGCATGACCAGCACGCTGGGCGCGGCCAATTTCAGCCGCTTGGCATCCAAGCCAAAATCACGGAAGTAGGCGGCATCGTCGAGGGACGCGGCCTGCGCCATGCGTTCCTTCTGGATGCGCAGCATCATCACGACGTCCGCGCCGGCAATCCCGTCCTCGATGCGCGTGAAGCGGGTGGCGCCGCGAAATTCATCATCCCCGGGCAACAGCGCTACGGGCGCCACCAGCCGCACATCGGTGGTACCCAACGTGGCCAGCGCCGTTGCGCTGGAACGGGCGACGCGCGAGTGTTTGATGTCGCCGACGATGGCCACCTTCAGGCCGGCGAAAC
>Ga0070696_100000854_pt1 | contig 19683 bp, 21 predicted proteins | sample KBSK1253metaG_FD_65474 | JGI IMG/M metagenome (GOLD analysis project Ga0070696, IMG submission 65474) | Corn, switchgrass and miscanthus rhizosphere microbial communities from Kellogg Biological Station, Michigan, USA - KBS K1-25-3 metaG | ecosystem: Host-associated > Plants > Roots >... | reverse complement strand
ATCACCTCACGCTGCCCCTTCAGGACATTCGCAGTCTCATCCAGCACAACGCGGTCGTGCGGCAGCGCGCGTGCCGCCTCCCGCAACCAGGAGTTCCCGGTCTTCTCATCGCCGGCCTTCAGGTCGATGACAAATTTTCCTCGGTTCCGGGCGGCCAGGCTTTTATCGATCAACGCCTTCACATCCGCGAAATCGTAGCCCGCAAGCCTCGTCACCAGATAGATCGGGAACTGTGGATGGCGGAACGGCTCGCCGGTTTTACGGAAAAACGGATTCGCAACCGGCCCCGTAATGCCGTACTCGGTTCCTTTCGATTTGCCGTACAACAGCGTCAATTCCGAGTCCACGGCCGCGAAGTCCGCGGTAAGGCTTGAGCCGCCTCCCGATATCTTCAGCGGGACCCCCAGCGTGGTGACGATGTAAAGAATTTTCTCGGAGAGCCGGTGGGACTTCAGATATTTCGCGATGGGTTGTTCGATCTCGTTTTCGTAAATCGCGCGCGAAATTAGCTCGTTCGTGGTGGTTTTGATGCGGCAGAGATTCTCGCTCGGAACCGAACGCCTGGATGCATAGTACTCACCGATGCGCTTCGAGACGTTCGAGGATTGATTCACTACGATCAGGACGTTCGCGGCCGTCTGGCTGTAGGCGGCGGAGACCAGCAACGCGAGCAGGGCGGCGTACCGAGCCACGGCCCTACTTCAGCGTCTTCAAATACTGAACGATGGCTTCCGCGTCTTCCGCTTTCAAGGTGTAGGCCGGCATGGGCGGTTCGGCGTGGTGACCGGCAGGACCGAGTCCCGTTTTCAGAAATTCGACGATGGCCTTTTCACCCCATTTTTTCCAGACCCGCCCGTCGGGAGTCAGATCCGGTGAAGTTTTGTGCCAGCCTGGAACCGCTTGGATCGGCTGGAAATTGAGAACCGATCCTTTCAGCCATTTCGCACGGTCCGGTTTTCCGTCGGCGCCAAGGGGTGTGTGGCAATCCTGGCATTTGGCGATTTCCTCGACCAGGTATTTCCCGCGTTCGGTTTTGTCGGACGCTGCGAAGATAAACGAAGCCGTCAGCAGCAGCAAACTGGGCAAACGAAACATAGAGTTCACTTTACCCAGAAGAGGCCGGCCCACGCAAACAGCGTGTCCGCAGCCGTCTGTTACAATGAGTACCATTGAGCATCCTTCCGCCGTCTTGGCGTTAACCTTCGGCAACGGGCGCACTTGGCTTTATGGATTTTGATCAACTCCACACGTTCCTCGAGATCGTGAGGCTGAAGAGCTTCTCTAAAGCCGCACAGACGTGCTATCGCACGCAGCCGGCCATCAGCGCGCAGATCCGGCAGCTCGAGCAGGAGTTGAAAACCGAGCTGTTCGAGCGCTTCGGGAGCCGGATTTCGCTCACCACGGCGGGAAGGGTTTTTGCCGGTTATGCCGAGCAGATATTGGACCAGCGGCGCCGGGCGCAGGACGAGATCAATGAACTGGAGCGGGTACCGCGCGGAGAACTGGTCATTGCGGCCAACGAAGCCACGTGCATTTACGTGCTGCCGCAAGTCTTCTCCGAATACAAAAAGCAGTTTCCGGGAGTGCAATTGCAGGTGGACCGCTCCTACGGCGCGCGCGTGGTCGAGGCCGTAATGGAAAATACCGCGGACTTCGGCCTGACGCAGCTTCCCATTCAGGAGAAACGCGTGGAGGTCGTCAATATTTACAAAGACGAAATCCGCGTGATCCTGCCGGCCAAACATCCGCTTGCGGACCGGTCATCGTTGACGCCCGACGATCTGGTTCCGTATCTGCTCCTGCTGCCGAAATCGGGTACGACGCGCGCGCGCCTGAATACGTGGCTGGAGCCGGTTGAGGACCGCATCCAGGTCTCCATGGAGCTCGATTCCACTGAGATGATGAAGCGTTTCGCTATGGCTGGGCTAGGCCTCTCGTTTTTGGCCGCATCGAATTGCCGCGAAGAGATCGCGGCGGGAAAGCTGCGGGCGCTCTCGCTCGCGCCCGAGCCCATGATGCGCCGGCTCGGCCTGATTTACCGGAAAGACAAGGCGCTTTCGAAGGCGGCGCTCGGATTTATTCAAGTAGTACTTGAGAATTTCAGCGAACCCGCGGCCCCCGCTTTAAAATCGCCGCGAATGGCGGTAAGGTAGATCGGATATGGTTTGTCGCAAATGCGGCCAGACGATCGGGGTTGGCAGGAACTCCCTGTGCCCGCATTGTGGTGAGCCTGTGTCGCAAAAACTGGCAGGGATGCTCAAAACATCCACGATCCTGATTTCCTCCGACGATACGGCCGGCGTCTTTCGCTCGATCAAGGAGATTCCGGAACCGCTGCGGAAGAAATTGCTGCGCTCCACCAACGGCTTGAACGCAAGGACCATACTGATAGCGGACCGGCGCGGGCGGCAGGAGATTGCGCGCGCCATGCGAAAGCTGCCCGGCGCCGTGCTCGAGCGCCGCATTCGGAGACTGTCGCTGCCGCAGGCCATTGCCGTCCTGCTGGCCGCCGCCAGCGGCCTCGTGGTCTGGCTGATCCTGTCGCAAACCTGGTAGTTCAGGTTTTCTTTGCGGACGCCGCGCCGCGCCCCATCTTCTCAATCTCAGCGAAGTTCACGCGACGCTCTTCGTCCATGGCAAGGTTGGACAGGATGACGGCGGTTGAGTCGGCCAGCCCCACTTCCAGGTCCGCCAGCGGCCGCTTGCCGTCGCGACAGTTATTGAAAAAGCTCTCAAGCTCCGTATCGACCGGGTTGCGCTGCTCTTCGGGAACCATCACGCCTTTGGTGTACAGCCAACGGCGCGCAAACTTCATTTCCCGGTCGAAGAAAGACTCGTTGCCGGTAATCTGCTCGCGCTCCACCACAATCGGCAAGCCTTTGGCGACACCACCTGCCACCATGGTGGCGCCGGCCTTCCAGTTCTCCTTCACTTCACCGGCCTTGGTGACACGCGGCTGCTGCGGCTCGCGAAACCAGATAGCTGTCGGCAAAGCCTTATCGTCACCCACCGTGATCTCGACAGCTCCCTCGGTGCCCATAATGCACTCGCCCATCTCGGAACGCGATGCGTTGAAATAAGGCAGGTGGGCGTTGGTGCTGACGGCGCTATAGGTCAGCTTCTGGTTTTTCGGATATTTGTAAATCAACTGGATATTGTCGAAAATGTCGCGGCCGTCCTTGCGCATGTCCAGGCCCCCGACTCCGATTACGTATTCCGGTCCGGAGCCGAACATCCAGTCCGCAACGTCGATCTGGTGCGATGCCAGTTCCGCCGTCAGCCCGCCGGAATACTCGCGATACAAACGCCAGTTATTCAGCCGCTGCTGCTGTGGATTCGGATCGGGCTTCAAGGTCCAGCCCGGATTCCGGTGCCATTGCGCGTGAACGTGGGTCACATTGCCGAGCACACCCTTATCCACCATTTCCTTGAGGAGCTGGTAATACTGGCTGTAACGCCGCTGCAACCCCACCTGCAAAAGCTGCTTGGGCCGCGAATTGGCAAGCGCGCGCAGTGCGTGCACTTCTTCCGCCTTGAATACCAGACTCTTTTCGCAGAATGTGTTCTTGCCGGCCTCGAGCGCGTCTTTGGTAACGGGAAAATGGAGGAACAGCGGCACGGCAATGAGCACGGCATCCACGTCGCGGCGCGCCAGCAGCTCGCGATAGTCCTTAAACTTCTCCGGATTGCTGCCGATCGTCGAGGCGCCTTTGTCCAGTGCGTCCTGCTTGATGTCGCACACCGCGACACAGCGCCCGTTGTCGATGCCCTTCAGGTGTTTCAGAAGATAGGAGCCGCGACTTCCCGTGCCGATCATGCCGTATTGCACCTGATTGTTGGCGGCTTTGACCTTCTGGATGGCGGGCGCTCCCTCCACCTTCCGCGCGGCCGCCATGACCGTAATAGCGCCGGCGGCCTTCACCACGTCGCGCCGGGTTACGTTGTTTTCCTGTGCCATTTCAATTCCTTACAGAACTTTAGTGGGGCTTATTTTCAGCATATCGGGTTTGGTTTTGCATTGCAAACATTTGCGCTATGCTCGTGTCTTATGGCGCGCAAGGCGGCGGTCTTTGGCTGTTCGGGACAGGTAGGCCAGGAGCTGGTCAGCGAACTACGCGCGCGCGGATACGACGTCACCGGTTGGGAGCGCGTGGCTCTCGATATCACGTATCGCGATAAGGTCGAGCGCGTGTTGAGTGATCTCGATCCCGAAGTGGTGTTCAACGCCGCCGCGTATAACCAGGTGGACGTCGCCGAAAAAGAGCCGCAGGCGGCTTTCGTGGCGAACGCGCTGGGCGTGAGAAATCTGGCGCTTGCCTGCCGCCAGATCGACGCGCAACTGGTGCACTTTTCGACCGACTACGTCTTCGATGGCGAGGCGCAACGGCCTTATCGCGAGGACGATCCAACGCACCCTCTGGGCGCCTACGCGGTATCCAAACTCGCCGGCGAGCTTTTCGCGCAGGCATACCTGGAGCGGCCGCTGATCGTTCGTACGTGCGGGGTGTTCGGCCCCGGGGGCCTCCATACCAATCGCGGCAACTTCGTTGAGCTGATGATCCGCCGCGCGGCCGCCGGCCAGCCTATCCGCGTGGTCGAGGACCATATCGGATCGCCAACCTATGCGCCGCTGCTTGCCGCCCGCACTATCGATCTGGTGGAAAAGCGGCAAAACGGCGTGTTTCATATCGCCGGCGGTACGGAAATTTCGTGGTTCAAATTCGCCAAACTGATTTTCGAGACGGCCGGCCTGAAAGCTGCGCTCCAATCCACCAATGAACGGGAATACCGGACGCCCGCGCGCCGGCCGAAGTACTCCGCGCTGTCCAATTCCAAAATGGAGCGCGCCGGACTGGCCCCCATGCCGCCACTGGCGGAGTGTGTGGCAACCTATCTCGCCGTGCGCCAAAAACTCGTAACTCAGGCGAAGGCGTAGCGCGTTCCTTTATACTTGTAAACAGCCTTCATGCCGCTTCGCGTTCCCGTCCTGGCGTGTGTCTTCGCGCTTTGCTGCCTCGCGGCCAAACCATCGTTTGAAAAAACGGTCGAACCATTCGTCAAGGCCAATTGCCTGCTTTGCCACAACGCGAAGCTGAAGGTCGGCAATTTGGATCTCGAGGCCTATCGCGAATCCCGCGCCGTGCTTAAGGATCGTGAAGTCTGGGAAAAAGTTGTCCAGAAAGTGCGCACCGGCCAGATGCCTCCGAAGGGCCGTCCCGCGCCGTCTTCCGAAGAAATCGCCGCCGTCACCGAGTGGTTCGACGTCCAGTTCGCGCGGCTGGATCGCTCAACCAAGCCCGATCCCGGACGCGTGACAGCCCGCCGCCTCAATCGCGCCGAATATAACAACACCATCCGCGACCTGGTCGGCATCGACTTCAAACCCGCGGCCGACTTTCCCGCCGACGACTCCGGGTATGGCTTCGATAATATCGGCGACGTGCTCTCGCTTTCGCCCGTCCTGATGGAAAAATATCTGACGGCCGCCGAAAGGGTTGCGCGCAAGGCCATCGTCGCGGATCCGCCACCCAAGCCGACGCGGCAGAAAATCGAGCATGCTCCAACCGGCTTCGAACAGCACCCGCCGCGCGATCTCGACACCAGGCACGGCTTCGAGGTCGAGGCGGATTATGATCTGCGGCTGGCCGTGGGCGGGCGTCATCAGCCGCTGCTGCTGACCCTCTGGCTGGACCGGCAGGCCGTCCGGACATTCGAGGTCTCGACCGACGACGATACCCCTCGCGTTTCCGACATGCGCGTGCACCTTCCGGCAGGCGAACACAACTTGCAGGGCACTCTCGCCTACTACGATCCGCCTTCGGCGCCGCCTGATCCCGAGCCCGAGGGAAAATCGAAGAAGAAACCATTCGTCCGCAATCCGTTCGTCGATTACATCGAGGTTCGAGGACCATTTAATCCGCACGCGCGCCCCGTTACGGAAAGTCACAAGCGCATTTTCATCTGCGGTCACGCCAGCGGCCATCACCAGCCGGACTGCGCGCGAAAGATCCTTTCTGAATTGGCATACCGTGCCTACCGGCGTCCCGTTACCGACGCCGAAGTTACCGGGCTGGTCCGTTTCGTGGACATGGCCCGCGAGAACGGCGATTCGTTCGAACAAGGCATGCGCGTGGCGCTCCAAGCGATTCTGGTGTCGCCGCATTTTCTGTTCCGTATCGAACGCGATCCGCAACCGGCCAAAGCGACCGCGACCCGGCGCATCAGTGACTTCGAGCTGGCCTCGCGATTGTCTTACTTTTTGTGGAGCAGCACGCCGGACGGCCGGTTGCTCGGGCTCGCCCGCGAACGGAAGTTATCGAAGCCGGCGATCCTCACGGCCGAAGTGCTGCGCATGCTGCGCGATCCGAAATCACGAGCATTGGTGGAGAATTTCGCCGGCCAGTGGCTCGAGCTGCGCAATCTCGATAGTGTGAAGCCCGATCCCGACCGTTTTCCCGAATTCGATGAACCGCTGCGCAACGCCATGCGCCAGGAGACACGCCTCTTTTTCGAAACCGTGATCCGCGAAGACCGCAGCATCCTGGATTTCATCGACGGCAAATATACGTTTCTCAATGAGCGCCTGGCAAAGCACTATGGGATTTCAGGCGTGGCGGGGCCTGACTTTCGGCGCGTCACGCTCGATGGCGATCAGCGCAGCGGCGTCGTGACACAGGCCAGCGTGCTCACCGTTTCTTCGTACCCGACGCGCACCTCGCCGGTAATTCGCGGGAAGTGGATTCTCGATAATCTGCTGAACGATCCCCCGCCCCCGCCGCCGCCCGGTACTCCGACCCTCAATGAAGCCGCCGTCGGTGCGACCACTATGCGGCAGCAGCTCGAGCAGCATCGTACAAACCCGGCCTGCGCTGCGTGTCATGTGCGCATGGACCCATTGGGATTCGGCCTCGAGAATTATGACGCCATCGGCCGCTGGCGCGTAAACGATGGTAAGTCCACGATCGACTCGGCCGGTACTTTGCCCGGAGGCAAAACCTTCCGCTCGCCGGCCGAATTGAAGGTCATTCTCAGAGCCGACCGCGACGCTTTCGCCCGTTGCCTGACGCAGAAGATGCTTACTTTCGCGCTGGGCCGCGGCCTGGAACGCTACGACCAACCTGCGGTAAACTCAATTTGTCGCCGGTTGGCGGCGAGCGACTACCGGTTCTCGCGGCTGGCGCTGGAAATCGTCAAAAGCCTGCCTTTCCAGATGCGCCGCGGTGAGGGCCCGGGCCGCGCGGCCCAGCAGACGATGGCTTTCGCCGGAGAAAAGAAATGATCACGGGCAAACACATTGCCAGGCGCACGTTTCTGCGCGGCCTGGGAACGACCATCGCGCTGCCGCTGCTTGACGCCATGACCCCCGCGTTCGCCGCCGCGACCCGGGTGGGATCCAAAGCGCCGCGCCGCATGGCTTTCGTCTACGTGCCCAACGGCATCATCATGAAGCACTGGACGCCTGAGGCCGGCGGCGCGCAATTCGAAATGTCGCGCATCCTCAAGCCGCTTGAGTCCCACAAGCAGGACCTGCTGGTGCTCTCAGGACTCACGCACAAAAACGGACGGGCGCTCGGAGACGGTCCCGGCGACCATGCCCGTGCCGCGGCCAGTTTCCTCACCGGCGTGCATCCCAAGAAAACCGACGGCGCCGACATCCGGGCGGGCGTTTCGGTGGACCAGATCGCCGCGCAAAAAGTTGGCAGCGCCACCCGGTTCGCCTCGCTTGAGCTGGGGTGCGAAGATGGGCGCCTCGTCGGCAACTGCGATTCCGGATACAGCTGTGCTTACAGCAACAGCATCTCCTGGCGTACGACGTCCACGCCGATGCCGCCGGAGATTAACCCGCGCGCGGTTTTCGAGCGCTTATTCGGCGATACGAATGAGACGCCCGAGACCCGCGCCAAACGGCAGCGATACAACAAGAGCATTCTGGATTTCGTCCTCGAAGATACCGAGCGCCTGAAAGGCGGCCTGGGCGCAACCGACCGGCGAAAACTCGATGAGTATCTGACCGCTGTGCGTGAAATCGAGCGCCGCATCGAAGCCGCGGAACGCGATTCCAAGGAATTTACGCCCAGTATCGAAAAGCCGGCCGGCGTGCCCGTTGAGTTTGCCGATCACGTGCGCATCATGTTCGATCTGATGACGCTCGCATTCCAGGCCGACCTGACGCGCGTCTCCACTTTCATGATGTGCCGCGAAGGCAGCACGCGGACGTATCGTGAAATCGGCGTCCCCGATGCGCACCACCCGCTGACCCATCACCGCGATAATCCGGAGTGGATCGAGAAAGTCGCCAAGATCAATTGCTTCCACCTGGAGCTTTTCTCCTACTTCGTGAGCAAGCTGAAATCGACCCCGGATGGCGACGGCACTTTGCTTGATCGCGTGATGGTGGTTTACGGCAGCGGCCTCGCCGACGGCAATGCGCACACCCATCATGATCTGCCCGCGCTGGTCGCTGGACGCGGCAACGGCGCGCTTCGCACCGGCCGTCACGTCGTTTACACCAAAGAGACGCCGATGACGAATCTCTACGTGGCGATGCTCGATCACATGGGCATTGAGCCCGAACAGATCGGCGACAGCACCGGCGAACTGCAGCATCTGACCGATCTGTAGAGGCGACGCGCTCTGCTTTCGTAATCCGCAACACCCGAACCGCTCTCCAGGTTTGTCGTAGAATCAGGAATTCGTCTTTATGGGTGTACCGGCGGTCGCGCAAACCAGGTTGTCGCGGGCCCAGTGGGGAGTGCTCATCCTGCTGGTGTTCTCGGTCTTCATCAACTACATCGATCGCGGCACGCTCTCGGTGGCCGCGCCCGCCATTCGCACCGAGCTGGGGTTCGATCCCGAGCAATTAGGGATTCTGCTGTCTTCCTTCTTTTTGACTTATGCGTTATTTCAAATGCCCGCGGGGTGGCTGGTCGATAAGTATTCGGTGAAATGGGCGTACGGCGCGGGGTTTCTCATCTGGACTCTGGCAACTTTCTTCACCGGCCTCACCAGCGGGTTTGGCGCATTACTCTGGCTGCGGCTGATGCTTGGATTCGGCGAGTCGGTGGCGTACCCGGCCTATTCGACCATCATCGCGCGCACGGTGCCTGAATCGCAGCGCGGCATCACCAATGCGTTGATCGACGCAGCATCCAAGTGCGGCCCGGCTCTTGGCACGCTGATCGGCGGACTCGTGATCGCCTCTCATGGGTGGCGATCGCTGTTCATCGTGCTAGGCCTCGGCGGTATTGTATGGCTCGTTCCGTGGATGATCTGGGGACCGCGCGCGCCGAAAATCGAGACGGCGCGTGTAAGCGAAGGGCCGGGGTTGTTGGATATTCTCAGGCAGCGTGACGCCTGGGGTACATTTCTCGGCCTGTTCTGCGGAAATTACACTTGGTATTTTCTGCTCACGTGGCTGCCCTCCTACCTGGTCATGGAGCGTCATTTTTCACTGCGGCTGATGTCGATAGCGGGCTCGCTGCCGTTCTTTGCGATTGCAATCTCCTCACTATTCGGCGGCTGGATTTCGGACCGAATGATCGCGCGCGGTTCAACACCCACGCGGGTTCGCAAAACATGCGCCGTGGGTGGTCTGCTGGGAAGCATCTCGATTCTGCCCGCCGCGATTGTGAACGACCCGGTCTTCTGTATGGCGCTCCTGCTGACGGCCAGCTTTTCGTTTGGCTTTCTTTCATCGAACCTTTGGGCGATTACGCAGACGCTGGCCGGACCCGAAGCCGCCGGCAAATGGACGGGCTGGCAAAACGGCTTCGGTAATCTCGCCGGAATCACGGCGCCCTATGTGACCGGCGTAATCGTCAAAGCCACCGGATCCTTTTTGCTGGCGTTTGTGGCGGTGGCAGTTGTGATCGTAATTGGCGCGTTCGCGTTTCTGGTGATCGTGCGCGACGTCACTCCAATAAAATGGGGACGCCGGCCGGGCTAGCCTTTGCCGTCGAGTTCCTTTTCGAGCGTCCGCACCAGCGCCTGAACGGCGGACCGGTCTTCGCTTTGCCATTTGACCGTAACAAAGTAGATCGGGGTGTAGAAAACGAGCGTATTGGCTTCCGGACGCCAACGCTGCACCATCTCCAGTCCTCCAGCGGATGAAGTCAGCTCATAGGCGTCGACCGTCGCGCTACCCGGGCCATCGTAGATCGCGCTCCAGTATCCGCGCACGCCGATCTTGCGCACCAGTTCCGGAGCGCTTTCGATGGGCTTTGCCGTTGAACTTTTCAAGCGCCAGACGCCGGACGGGTCCGGTGGGAACGAAGGCGGTTTCGGTCGCGGTGTGCCGCAGCCCGCCAGCAGGGGCATCAGGTAAATCCATTCGCGTCGATTCATCCGGTAGCCGATTGTACCTTGCGCCGGTGCGCGGAAACCGATACAACAGGGCGTGCGCCTCCAGCTTCGTAACTCGATCTCAACGGAAAAATATTTTGACCGGTTCGTCTCGGAAAACATACTGGCGCGGCTGCGCGACCTCGACGCACGTGTGAACTCCGGCGGACTCGCCGCGCTCGATCCTTCGAGCGATCTGCTGGCCGCAATCGGCACTGAAACCGACTCCGCGGGACGCGTCACCAAAAACTCGTACGGCGTTCTCAACCTGAGCTGGCAGGCGCGCGAGAATCCGGAATGGCCGGATCAGATTGCGCGCGAAATCGACGAGATTCGCGGCGCTATTCGAGAGACGCACGGAACTAACCTGCGCTTCTTGATCTGGGCCGGCATGGGCGGCTCGATCGAAGATAAGTCCATGTATCAGGCGGTGGGGCTGTTGCGCGGTGGCCCGCGGTTCTACGCACTCGATTCCACAGACCCCGCCAAATTAAAATCGATCCTGGCCGATATGCAGAAGCGCACGCGACGGCCGCTTCCGGAAATCCTGAAGTCCACGCTCGTCGTCGGAATGGCCATGGGGATGACGTCCTGGGAACCGGTCGTCAATCTCGAAAAACTGACCGCGCTTTTTGCGAAACACAAGGTCGACAGCCGGCCGAATTTTCTGTACCTGACGCTCCCGGGCTCGCTGCTCGACCAGTTTGCCGCCCCGCGCGGATATCGCAAAGTAGAATTGCAGCTCGACGGACGCAACACGACAGCCGGCCGTCACAGCGGGCCGCTTACGCGCGGGAGCCTGTATCCGCTGGCGCTCGCCGGTGTCGACCTGCGCGCGTGGATCGCGGGCACATTACTCACCGACGATGAAATCCACACGGCCTGGAAACTCGCCGGTTTTATTCATGCACAAAGCGAAGCCGGCCGCGACAAGATCATCCTGCTATTGCCCAGAAAGTGGTCCGGTGCGGCGTTATGGACCAAGCAGGATTTCGAAGAAAGCCTCGGCAAGAGCGAATCGCTCGGATTGAAGATCGTGATCAACGAGAAACTGCGGCCTGCCGCGGACCGGGTCTTTCTGATTGTGGGCGAATCCGCCTCTGTGCCTCGCGGATTTCCCGCAGCGACCCTGAAGCTCCCCGCGCGCTGTACGCTATCGCGCTACATGCAGTTTATCCACTACGTCGTGTTCGGCCTCGGCTATCTGCGCCGCATGAACTTCGTGACGCAGCCCAGCGTCGAGCTGTATAAATCGATCGCCAATTCGCTACACGCCGAAGCCGGCCGCGTAGGCGGCATCCAGCAAACGGCCGCATGGAAAACATTTCAGTCCACGCGGATGAAAGGGCCCCGCGGCGTCAGCCTGTACGGGAATTTCGCGTACTCGCCCGGCGCGGCGGCTCACATGGTTTATGCCGGCCTCCTGATGCTGGAGGCTCATCTGCACAATATCGAATACGGCGAGCTGACGTTCTTCGGCGACACCCGTTACAACCCGCGGGGCCGCGAGCTCCGGCGTGTTCTCGACCGCGCCGCGCAACGGTTGTTCAACCGCCGCTTACAACTACCCGTCGATGTCTACGAAGGCCCGGCGATGAATCACTCCTATCACGAAATGATCATTGGCCACGGCAAATGCTTTTCCACCATCCTCCTCTCGGAAAAGCAGGAAAGCATTCGCGCCATCGATTACAATCCCGGCTATCACATGGCCCAGTTTCTTGCCACCAAGATGGCGCTCGAACAAAAAGGCCGGACCGTTGTCGCCATCACCATCAAAGACCTGAGCGCGAAATCGCTTGCGGCGCTCGACGAGTTTTTCCAGCAGGCCGCTGCCTTAATCCGTTGAACCCTGCTACCATCCGTAATTGGCGCCTGACGCAGGCCGCGCGGTCTCCATTCCTCTATGGCAAAGTTCAAACCGGTCAGACCCAAGAAGGCGAAGACTCCGCAGGTGCAGGGTGGCGTGCCGTGTCTGATCGTGGTGTTCGCTGCCATGGTAATGGTATTCGTCGTGATGTACCTGGTACTCAAATATGCGAGCGGATAACCGGCGTCCCGATCAGATGCGGCCTGTTGAAATCCAGACAGGTTACTTGAAAACCGCGGAAGGATCGGCGTTGATCGCGCTCGGCAACACGCGCGTGCTTTGCGCCGCCTCCATTGAAGACACGGTTCCGCCCTTCCTTCGCGGCGCCGGCAAGGGATGGGTAACTGCCGAGTACGCCATGCTTCCGCGCGCGACGGTCAAGCGCACGCCACGCGAGGTCACCAAGGGAAGGCCTTCCGGAAGGACGCACGAAATTCAGCGGCTGATCGGGCGTTCGCTGCGCGCGGTGGTGGATCTCGCTCTGCTGGGCGAGCGCTCCGTGCTGATTGATTGCGACGTCATCCAGGCCGACGGCGGCACGCGCACGGCTTCGATAACCGGCGCTTACGTGGCGCTGGCCATTGCGCTCGATCAACTGATTCACTTCGGCGTGCTGAAAAAATCGCCGTTGCGCGATGCCGTGGCGGCCATCAGCGTGGGCATCGTCGCCGGCGAACCCATGGTCGATCTCGATTACGAGGAAGATTCGCGCGCGGATGTGGACATGAATATCGTCATGACAGGCTCAGGCAAATTCGTCGAGCTCCAGGCCACCGCCGAGCATCATTCCTTTGACGACGCGCAATTGGACCGTCTGATCGATTTCGGGCGTCAGGCGATCGGCTCGCTGATCGACATCCAGAAGCAGTTGATCCGAGCCCGGTGACGCTTTACTGCGCTACCGGCAATCCCGGCAAGCTACGCGAGTTTCGCCTCGCCGCGGAGCGTCACGGCATCGACATCGCCGAGCTGCCTGGCCTCGCCGATATTCCTCCCTGTGAAGAGACGGGCCGTACCTTCAAAGAAAATGCCGTCTTGAAAGCAAGATATTACGGAAGCCGCGCCGGCGGGCTGCTTTTCGCCGACGATTCCGGGCTGGAGGTCGACGCCTTGGACGGAGCGCCGGGCGTCATTTCAGCGCGCTACGCCGGGCCTGGCGCGACCGATGCCATGAATAATGCGCTACTGCTCGGAAACCTGCGGGGCCGCGACAATCGGCGCGCCCGTTTTGTGTGTGTGATCGCGCTGGCAAACCGGGGCGAACTGATCCGCACATTTCGCGGAGTTGTCGAAGGGGAAATTTTGGAGGAACGTCGCGGCGCGGAAGGCTTCGGCTACGACCCGCTGTTCTATTACCCGCCCTACAACCGGTCATTTGGCGAGATTTCGCTGGAAGAAAAAATGGCCGTGAGCCACCGGGGTCAGGCGCTCACGGCCATGTTCCGATCGTTATCCTGAAGTCCGTTAAGTCTTGACCTTCAGCTTTTCCCGCTGCTCGCGCAACACTGCTTTGCGGCTCAGCTTGATCTTATTGCCTTCTAGCGCCAGCACCTTCACCAGAATCTGGTCGCCTTCTTTTAACTCGTCGCGCACTTCCTTGATGCGGTTCTCGGCTATCTCGCTGATGTGCAGCAGCCCGTCGGTACCCGGAAAGATCTCGACGAACGCGCCGAAATCCACCAGCCGCACCACTTTGCCCAGGTAGGTCTTTCCCACCTCGGCCACCGCCGTGATATCGGCAATAATCCGCATGGCTTTGCTGGCGGACGCTTCGTCGCTCGATGCGATGTGAATGGTGCCGTCGTCGGACACATCGATCTTGACGCCCGTTTGCTCGATAATGCCGCGGATGACTTTGCCGCCCGGTCCGATGACGTCTCGGATCTTGTCCTGCGCAATGTTCATGGTGTAAATACGCGGTGCATGACGCGAAAGTGACGCGCGCGGTTCGGCGAGCGCCTCCTGCATCTTGTCGATGATATGCAGCCTCCCGCGGCGCGCCTGCTCCAGCGCCTCGCGCATGATCGACGTTGTGACGTTCGGCACCTTGATGTCCATCTGAAGCCCGGTGATGCCGTCACGCGTGCCCGCCACCTTGAAATCCATGTCGCCGTAATGATCTTCGGCTCCCGCGATGTCGGTTAGGATGGCGTATTTCTCACCCTCCTTCACGAGGCCCATGGCTACGCCGCCCACCGCCGCGCCAATCGGAACGCCGGCGTCCATCAGCGCCAGGCTTGCGCCGCAGACCGTGGCCATCGAGCTCGAACCGTTCGATTCGAGAATATCGCTCACCACGCGCATCGTATACGGAAATATCGTGTCTTCGGGAAGCAGCGGAGAGATGGACCGCTCGGCCAGTGCGCCGTGTCCTATCTCGCGGCGTCCCGGACCGCGCATGAAACCAACTTCGCCCACACTGAATGGCGGAAAGTTGTAATGCAGCATGAAGCGCTTCGATGCCTCTCCAGGTTCAAGCAACTCGATGCGCTGCTCGTCATCCTTGGTGCCGAGCGTGACGGTCACAAGCGCCTGCGTCTCGCCGCGCGTAAAGATGGCCGAACCGTGCGTACGAGCCAAAACGCCCGTCTCGATCGTGATCGGGCGGACCTGGTCGAACCTGCGTCCGTCCGGCCGGCGGCGCTGGTTCAGCATCTCATCGCGGAAGATGCGCTCCTTCAATACGTCATAGAGATCGGCCGCCTCTTTACGCTGCTCCTCTTCCAGAGGCTCGAGCAGGCGCTTCTTGATCTCGGCCACCTTGGCGTAGCTCTCCAGTTTCGGGTACTTCTCCGTGTTCAGCGCGTCAGCTAATTCGGCGCGAACCTTCGAAATCTGTTTCATCAACTCCTCATTCACAGGAGTTGGAGTGTAGGTTCTCTTGGTCTTGCCCGCCGTGGCGACCATCTGGCGGACAACTGCCGCGATCTTCTTGCAGGACTCGTGCCCATATTCGATGGCCCGAACCACATCTTCTTCCGAAACCTGTTGGGCGCCCGCTTCCACCATCACGATTCCGTGCTCGGTGCCGGCCACGATGATATTCAGTTTCGATTCGCGCGCTTCCGAATACGACGGATTGGCCACGCAACGCCCGTCCACCATTCCCACACGAATTCCCGCCAGCACGTGGGCGAATGGAATGTCCGAGATGGCCAGTGCCGCGCCAGCCCCGATCACCGCGAGCGGCGCCGGATCCTGCTCCGGATCGGCCGACAGCACCATGGCGATAATCTGCGTTTCGTTCAAATAGCCTTCGGGGAACAGCGGTCGAATCGGCCGGTCAATCAGGCGACTGGTCAGAATTTCTTTTTCCGAGGGACGTCCCTCGCGTTTGATGAAGCCGCCCGGAATTTTTCCGGCGGCGTAAGTGTATTCGCGGTAATCCACCGTCAATGGAAAGAAACCCGCACCAGGCTTGGCTTCTTCGTTCGAACACGCCGTTACCAGAACGGCTGAGTCACCCGAGCGGACAACCACCGATCCGTTAGCCTGCCGGGCCACCTTGCCCGTTTCCAGGGTGATTTTACGTCCGTCTAAATCTACTTCAAATGTGTGCATTTTCGATATGTCTCCACGGGCCGGGCGTCAAGCCTCGGCCGGGTATCAGTTTTTGAGACTGGAGAGGAAATGTGGAAGGCTGCGAATCGGTCTTGGGGGGAAACTCAGTCCCGCCCTTACGAGCGCGCGCTAGTGACGTATGGCGAGTTTTTGCAGAACGTTCTTGTAACGTTCCGGACTTGTGTTCTTCAGATACGTCAGAAGCCGCCGGCGCCTGGCAACCATCATTAACAACCCTCTGCGTGAGGCGTGGTCTTTTTTGTGCGCCTTGAAATGATCCGTGAGCTGGGCAATCTGCCCGCTCAGGAGAGCAATCTGCACTTCCGGAGAACCCGTATCGCTTTTGTGGGTCTGATGCTTGGCAAGAATCTGCCGTTTTGCGTCTATCGCCAATGCCATTCTAGAGCTTGCTGCTCCTTTGTTTCTCTCTTATCTCGTTTTGATACGCTTATTAGGATAGCACAACAGCACTGGCAGGCGGCAATCTAGTACACCCGAAAACAGAAAACCTGGTTCGACCCGCTGGGTGTGATTGAATACTCACCGTTTTCAAGGCTCTCATCCACTTCAACCTTGTAGAGATTGTCCCCAATGCGTTTAACACTTTGGCGTACGGGGCGCGCCGTCTGCTTCTTTTTGCGCGAAAACATCACTTCGCGGCGCCCGTTCCTGGATTCAAGCTTGTAAATTTCCAGCTTGTCCGGGACGATTTGCTCGGCGCGGATCAGAAAAATGGGGCTGGCCAGCGGTGTCGCCGCGGAAGAAGTTGCGCCGTCTACCACGTACACAATTTCGTCTTTGCGGCTTTCTTCCTTGGCCTCGCCGATTTCGGTTGGCACCAGGTTGTCGGCATGCACCAGATACGGCAGGTCCGGCTTGGGCGGCTCGGGGCCGGTGTATTTCTGGCCGAATAATGCCAGCGCGCCGGCCAGCAACGCGGGAACAACTCTTCGGAGCATGCCTTCTATATTATCGTCGCGCGAGCCATGGCTCCAGCTCGGGGCTGTTGAAGTCGTCAATCGCCAGGTCCACTCCCGCGAGATCACGATGCGTGGTCCTCACCCCGACAACGGCCATCCCCGCGGCACGCGCCGCCGCTATGCCGGCTTCAGAATCCTCGAACACCAGGCACTGTCGTGGATCGGTTCCCAGCAGGCTCGCGGCACGCAGGTAAATATCCGGATGCGGCTTGGGATTGGCCACCTGGTGCCCGTCCACCACCGCGCGAAAGTACGGGCGCAAACCGGCCGCATCCAGCAGAAACTCGACATTGGCCGGCTCGGCATTCGACGCCAGGCCGAGCGGTGCACTCCGATGCCGCTGCAGAAACTCGCGCACGCCCGGGACCAGCGCCTCGTTCACCATGGGCCCGATCGTCTCCCGGTAAAGCTGTTCTTTGGCCGCTCCATGCGCCCGGATTTCTTCCGCCGTGAGATGCTCGCCGAAAAAGTCGCGCACGATCTCGTCATTCCGCCGCCCGTACATGCGTCGCTGCATCGCCTCATCGGTCTCGATTCCGAACCGCCGGTTATACAGCGTCCAGACCTCCCGATGTACGGGATTCGAGTCGATGATGACGCCGTCCATGTCCAGGATCAAAGCCGGCTCATGCACTCAACTCGCTCTCCATCCAGTTGAGGTAATTCTTCGAGCCGTCCACGATCGGCAGCGCGACCACTTCCGGCACGTCATACGAGTGCATCTTCTCGAGTGCCGTCCGAACCCGCTCAAAATTTTCCCTCGAAGATTTGATCACCAGCAGCCATTCCCCGGAGCGCTCGATCTTTCCTTCCCATCGGTAGAAACTCTGCACTCCGGGCACGACGTTCACGCACGCCGCGAGTTTTTCCTCCACCAGGCGTCGCGCAATTCTTTCTGCTTCCTCCTCATTTGCCGCCGTGCTCAGCACAATAATTTTGTTGGTCATATGCGATTTTCGTTCGGCAGAATCACCATCCGATGTTACTATTTCTTTCAGGCGCTCTCATGAAGTCTTCAGCCAGAAAGCTCGGGTACGCGGTCGCCATTTTGATAGCGGCCACTTACGCATTTTTTACATTACGTGGACCGCAGGGCATTCCGGCATTAATTCAGAAGCAGCATGAGGTTCGCGAACTGGAAAAGGAAAATGGAGATCTGGCGCGCGAGATCGAATCTCGCCGCGACCGCATCCAGCGATTGCGCGATGACGAATCCGAGCAGGAGCTCGAGATCCGCCAGCGGTTGAAACTGGTTCGTCCCGGTGAGAAAGTTTTTATTTTGCAGGAGCCGGTTTCAGACAAGAAACCTCAACCGTAACTTTATCCCCGCCGGCCCGTTCTCCGCGTCGGCAACGGCGCATTCATCGCGCGTCAACCGGAGTGAAGAAGTCAGCGCTTATGACGTCTTTCTGAGCCGCGCGCGCAGCCAGCGGTGCCGTGGTCGATTACGAAATCGCCGCGACAGCTTACTGGCTCTTGTAATACCAGTCGAGCTTTCGTACTTCGATGCCCGTTCCGGCGAGCCCTTTTTCGAATACGTTGAGATCCGAATCCCGGTAGTGATACGGATAGACAATCTTCGGATGGAACGCCCGTACTGCCTCGGCGGCTTCATCGGGCGGCATGGTGTAAGGAAGGTTCATGCAGACGAACGCGACATCGATATTCTTCAGGCCGCGCATCTCATCCACGCCCTCTGTGTCGCCCGAGAAGTAAAAGCGCTTCCCTCCGTACGTCAGTACGTAGCCATTGCCGCGGCCCTTATCGTGGAAAAGCTTGCCGGGCGCCGGTCCGCGCTTGAGGTTGTACATCGGCACGGCTTCGATCGTCCAATCGCCGATGCGTTTGGTCTCGCCGTTGCGGATCACCGACGCGTTCGTCACCGTCTTGGCCACGGCTTCCGGCGCCAGAATCACGGTTCCGGATTTCGTAACCTTCTGCAGAGCTTTCGGATCCATGTGGTCGCCGTGAATGTCCGTAATGAGAATCAAATCGGCAGCCGGCAGGCCGTCATAGTTGCCGTTCGACCAGGGATCGATATGGATCACCTTCCCGCCCGCCTCGACCATGAGACTTGCGTGCTGGATAGGCGTGATCTTCACCACGCCGGCCGATGTTTGAAATTCCTGAACGGGCCGTTTGAGCTGCGCAACAGCCAGTGCGGCGGCAAGAAGCAATAAGGATGCAAGTTTCATAGCGGAGATTGTATCGCAGCGCGATAAACTGGCGCGCACCGGATCTGGATGCTATAAAGAGAAAAGCCCGCGCGAGCCACCCTAGCTCAGTTGGTAGAGCGGCGGTTTCGTAAACCGCAGGTCGCCGGTTCGATCCCGGCGGGTGGCTCCAGAAAACGAAATTGCGAACGACCCCGCTAAAGGCCAATTTGACAACCCCGCGCCCGAATCCCTAAAATCTGAATTAAGAGCTATTTGCCGCGCTAATCGAGGGGCGCGCGACATATGGTTGGCAAAGCGGTTAGGCCGTACAAACAACGCCTGCAAGCCAAGCAGAATGAGCTGATTCGCGCCATCACCAGGACCGGCCTCGATGGACGCTCCTTCAGCGGCGCCGCCGCCCGCCGGCCCAGCACGGGGGTGAGTCTTCTCGAGTAGCAGCACCACCATATCGCGCGTCGCCGTCCTCCCCTTAGCCCTTCGCCGAGTTCCGTCTGCCCTTTTTTCGCTCCTTTTCCCGGATGAATGCCGTATTTGCCACCGCACGCTGATGGGATTCACGCGAGTGCCGGTGTGTGCCGATTGCCTTTCTAGTCCCGCGCCCATTGCCGCTGAGTATTTTTGTGTGACCTGCCGGACGCCGTTCCAGAACCGCTTCCCGCTGGATGACCACGGGGTGTGCCGGCTGTGCCGGTCGGGCGCGCGTGGATTTGACGCCGCCTATTGTTTCGGAGCCTACGAAGGCACGCTGCGCCAG
>Ga0070696_100000852_pt1 | contig 19690 bp, 20 predicted proteins | sample KBSK1253metaG_FD_65474 | JGI IMG/M metagenome (GOLD analysis project Ga0070696, IMG submission 65474) | Corn, switchgrass and miscanthus rhizosphere microbial communities from Kellogg Biological Station, Michigan, USA - KBS K1-25-3 metaG | ecosystem: Host-associated > Plants > Roots >... | reverse complement strand
TGTTCAGCCCACGTTGATCAGATGGGCGGAGATGCTGAATCAGTATCGGCTTCAGCACGGAGATCGATGCCGCCGGTGCTGTGGTGCTGTCTCCTTTCTTCGCTGAATCGGATGTTCCGCCAGCGCGTTCGCTGGTGGCGACCTGGGTCTGCGCGAGTGCGATCGCGAACGGAATCGCCAGCGCGGCTGCGGCCAACCTGAGCGTCTTCATATATCCCTCGTGTGGTGGTATCAGAGTGAGTGATCGAGTCGGTGTCATCTACTTCTGCGTGAGCGCGACGACCGTCGCCTTGTCCAGCAGGACGTTGAACTTCACTTCGATCTCGTTCTTGGTCCGAAGCGTTCCGAGCATGGCGACCGGCGGCTTGATCCCGAAGTCCGTGATCAGGAGCTTGGCCGTCCCTTCACCGACCATCGATCCGCCGTCCTTGCGAATCGCCGTGATCGGGATCTCGGTCGTGATCGTCTTCCCGGCGACGGTGATCTCGCCCGTCGTGATCGCGACGAACTTGTCCGCGGTCGTCTCGGTCGCCGTCACTTCATAGCTGCCGAGGACGTACTTGATGACCGGGAATTCGTCCGCCTTGAGCGCTTTGTACATGTTGTCGTCCATCTTGCCGTGGCCGCATTTGAGCGAGCGCACGGGAATCTCGACGGCAACCCTGGATATCGGCTTCGCGACCGACGACAGCGGTTTGGTCGCGTAGTTCTCGTCGAGCTCGATCGACGCACTGAAGGACGACGACGTACATGCCCAGTCGTGCACGTTCGAGCTGCCGGCGAGGGTGACTTTGCTCTCCGGCCGCAGACTCATCTTGGTATCCTGCGCTGCCAGCGGCGCTCCAAATGCGACCAACGTGGCCGTCAGGGTAAGCAGTTGAGTGCGGGTCATTGTGATCTCCATCGCATGTGCAGGTGAGTGAGACTTGGTTCGTGCGCTGAGTCTACGCCCGCTTCATCGAGCGAACTGTCGGGAAGCCCCACCCTGCTTGCCCGATAATTCCGGATTATTTCGTGGTGAAACGCCGACCTCGTCTCAGGGAAACACCTACGGCGCAAGTCCTTGTATTTGACCACCTTGCCTCCGTCACCAGAAAACCAGGGCTCTTCCAGGAGGCACCATGGCCACCACCGTTCAGCAGCCAAAGACGCGAGCGTCCACCCGTTCGTTTGGGGTGCCACAACGGGCGAACATTGCTCCGCTGCTCGTGGCCACCGATGCATCGCAAGCCGCCGATGCCGCGCTGCGAGCCGCGCACGCGATCGCCGAGCATACCGGGCAACAGGTGCTGCTTGTCGCCGTGCACGAGCCGGTGCCGATGGCGGTGCCGGAAGTCGTCGTCGCCGAATCCCCTGATACGGAAGCGGAGCGGCGCGCCTACCTGCGGAGTCAGGTGCGTGATCAGATGGAGCGCGTTGGGCTGGAATGGCCGCTCGAGGTCGCGACTGGCAACCCGGCGGCGATCATCACGACGCTCGCCCGCAACATTGGCGCGTCAATGGTCATCATGGGGCTCGGCGAACACGGGTTGTTCGAGCGAATCCTCGAGGATGAGACGGTGCTCAAGGTGTTGCGACTGGGGACCGTACCCGTGCTCGCGGTTGCTCCCGGTTTCACCGCGTTGCCGGTGAACGTCCTTGCCGCGGTGGATTTCAGCGTGTCGAGCGTGCGCGCGGCCTCGCTCGCCGCAGATCTCATGAGCCCCGATGGGCGGCTGACGCTCGCACATGTGCTCTCGCCTGATCTGGACTCTGGCAACTGGCTCACATCGAACTCGGCGTATCACGGCACCGTCGGCCGGGCGTTCGACCTGCTCATCGCCGATCTCGGGAGGCGCCGAGTTTCGCAAATCGAGCGGAAGATGCTGGCGGGCGACCCGCGAGAGGCGCTCATCGATTACAGCAAGAGGATCTTTCCGGACCTGATCGTGGCAGGATCGCACGGCTATGGATTTCTCAGCCGGCTGTTGCTTGGCAGCGTGTCGCAGCATCTGGTCCGCACAGCGCATTGTTCGCTGCTCATCGCCCCGCCGGCCACGGGACCCAGCTATCTCGACGAGCTGCCGCAAGTCACGACGCGCTTCGAGACCTACGCCTGGGCGGAGCGCCTGGAAGAGTTCACCCGCCGCAACGCCGGCCGGCAGGCGACAATCGAAGTGATCGATCCCGACATTGGAGCGCAGATCGAAGAGACAGGGACTCCTTTCGTGGGGGTTTCTTTCGATCCGCGCGACGGACGCGTCCAGATCATGCTGGGGGACGACGGTGCCGACGGACGCCACCTCACGCGCACCATTGGCGGGATCAAGGCAATTCAGGTGCTACGCGACCGTGCCGGCCGAGACATTCTCCTGCGCGTCGCTCACGGCCGTGGGCAGACGCTGTTGACGCTCGAGCGCTGAGGTCCGCGCCGAGCCTTCCTGAGCGGGCGACGGCGAGTTCGCGTCGCCCGCTCTCGCTTCTAGGGGCTTGAAATGAGTTGGCAAGCCGTTGCGATGGTTGCGCTGATACTGAGCGGGGCACCCTTGGTATGGCGTACGCTGCGGCAGGCAATGCATCGTCGCTTCGCCACGGACATCGTCGCCACGCTCGCCATCGTGACGGCGATAGTCCTGCGCCAGCCGCTCGCGGGGCTGGTGATCGTCCTGATGCAAAGCGGCGGCGAGCTCCTGGAACGGTACGCCGCCCGAAGGGCCTCCCGCGCGCTGAACGAGCTCGAGGACGCGTCGCCGCACATCGCCCACCGATTGAGCGACGCTAGCGAGACGGACATCGCGGTCGACGAGATTCGGGTCGGCGATCTGCTCGTCGTGCGGCCGAGCGAGCTCGTTCCCGCGGATTGCCAGATCGTGAGCGGAGAGGGGTGGGTCGACGTTTCGCGCTTGACTGGCGAGTCGGTGCCGGTCGCCGTTGCGTCCGGCGCGACCCTGATGAGCGGTACCATCAATGGCGACCGTCCTCTTCACGTGCGCGCAACGGCACGCGCGATGGAATCGCAGTACGCGAAGATCGTCGAGCTGGTGCGGTCGGCGCAATCGAGTAAGGCGCCGCTACAGCGCGTGGCAGACCGATACGCGATCTGGTTCACCCCGTTCACGCTGGCCGTCTGCGCGCTCACATTCGGTATCACGGGCGACTGGACTCGCGTGCTCGCGGTGCTCGTCGTCGCGACGCCCTGCCCCCTGATTCTCGCAACCCCGGTTGCAATAGTCGGCGGCATCAGCCACGCGGCACGGCATGGCATCATCGTCAGACACGGTGGGGCGCTGGAGGCGCTGGCGGCGGTGCGCGTCGCGGTGTTCGACAAGACGGGCACACTGACCATCGGCAGGCCGGCCGTCAGCCATGTGGTGGTCGTGCCGCCTTGGGAGAAAAAAGCCGTGATGCGTCTGGCTGGCGCCGTCGAGCAGGGCTCCGGACACCTGCTCGCTCGCTCGATCGTCGCGGCGGCGCAGAGCTCGAATGGCGGAATGCCCTCCGCGGAGAGCGTGGTCGAGGTTCCGGGCCGCGGCGTTTCTGGTCGCGTTTCGGGTCATACCGTGGTCGTCGGCGCGCGCTCATTCGTGCGGGAGTCATCAGGCGCGACCGACGCACAGTTGCGCGCCCTCGAGAACGGTGGCCAGGGCCTTCGCGCCTTCGTGATGGTCGACGGCACGCCAGTCGGCGCGATCGAGTTTGCCGACGAGATTCGCCCGAACATTCCCTCGACGTTCGAACGGATACGGCGTGCCGGCGTTCGTCGGACGCTGCTGCTTTCGGGCGACCTGCCGTCATATGTGAGCGCTGTAGCAGCGGCGGTGGGTATCAGTGAGGCGCGCGGGAACCTGCTACCGATCGACAAAGTCGACGTCGTTGCCCAGCTGAAGCGGTCGGGGGAGCGCGTCCTGATGGTTGGCGACGGCGTAAACGACGCTCCGGCCCTCAGCACGGCCGACGTCGGCGTGGCGCTCGCGGCGCACGGTCGCGGGATCGCGAGCGAGTCGGCTGACGTCATCCTGCTCGAGGACGACCTCGCGAGCGTCGCCGAAGCCATCGAGATCGGCCGGAAGACGATGCGCGTCGCACGGCAGAGCATCCTTGTGGGATTGGGGCTCAGCGCCGTCGCCATGGTGTGCGCGGCGTATGGGATGATCGCGCCAGCCGTTGGCGCCGCACTGCAGGAAGGGATCGATATCGCAGTGATACTGAACGCGTTGAGAACAAGTCGATAGGGAGAACGGACTATGTCATTCGTACATCTGCACCTTTTGCTCAATCACGTGCCGGTGATCGGCATCGTGTTCGTAGTGTGCGTGCTGCTCGCGGCGCTGCGCCTTCGCAACGACGGCATGGCCAAATTAGCGTTGATCATGTTTGCCGGCATCGCCGCCGTCACGGCGCTCGTCTATTTCACGGGTGAGCCGGCGGAAGACGCCGTGGAGAAGCTGGCCGGTGTGTCCAAGGCGATCATTCACGACCACGAGGAAGCCGCGGAGCTGTCGTTCATCGCGATGAGCATCGGCGGCGTGCTTGCATTGGCCGCTCTGTGGTTCAACCGTCGCCGCGAGCTCGCGCGTTGGACGATCGCGACCGGCCTCGGTGTGGCGCTCGTGATCACCGGCATGATGACGTGGACGGCGAACCTGGGCGGCGCCATTCGTCACACGGAGATTGGGGCAAGCGCCGGCGGCGAGGTGGGCCGCGCGGATGATTTCGACGACAAGTAGCTCTAGGTGCTCACGGCGTCGCGGCTATCGCGCGCTGCGTGACGCTGACCTCAACCCTGACCTCGAGCGCGTTCTTCGTCCGGATAGCCCCCAGAAAGGCAGTCGGTGGCTTGATGCCGAAGTCGGTCATGAGCAGGGCGACGCCACCATCTCCACGAAAACCACCGCTGTCATCGGGCGCGCCTCGCACTTCGATGTCCACGCGCTGGGTTCTGCCGGCGACCGTGAGCTCCCCGACGCTCTCGACAGCGAAGCTGTCGGTGGCCGCCCGCTGATCCTTCACGACGTACGACGTGAGCACGTACTTGATCTCCGGGAACGAATCGGCCTTCAGCGCTCTGAACATGTCCTGGTTCATCCGCGCCTTTCCGCAGTTGAGCGATTTGACGGGAACGATCACGGTCAACCGGATCGGGTGGCTCTCAGACGTCCCGACGCGCTCCGCGCGATCGCTCGAGTCGACGCCGATGCTCGTCTGGAAAGTCGACGTGGAGCACGACCAGTTATGCACGTTTGACCGGCCCAGGAGAACGACCCTGCTCTCCGGTCGAACGGTCATGGTGCTCTGGGCTTTGGCACTCTCGCCGGCGAGCAGCGCGAACGCGGCGATCAGTGTCAAATGTTTCGTGCAGGACATCTCGTCTCCCAACGGTGCGTGATTGAGCGGGACGATCGGTACCTATACGTAGGGTAGACGCGGACAGTCGGCGGTGCTGTCGGCCACAGCACCTGCTCCCGTGCGGGAATCCCTGACGGCGTCGCGCCAACACCGATCAGTCACTCGAGGGAAAAGGCGCGACTCAGCGCCCGGGCCTCGCATCGAGCCAGCGTCCCCAGAGAAAGGGTGTCAGTGCAAGTGTGAGCAGCAGGATGGGCCAGAGTCGGCCGCGCCAGAGCTCGTAGTTCTGTGCCAGCTCTTCCCAGCTCTTATGGTCGACATAGTGGCCGAAGAGAAACTCGAACGCCACGGTCAGTGCGACGAGCACGACACTGGTGATCGCGAGGTCCTTGGTCGGCCGCCCGGCGAGCGGCCGCAGGAAGTACCGGGTCCCGACGAGGATGATCGCGATCCCCAGAACCGCGCTCAGAACGTCTGCCGAGGATGGACCAACTCGAGGACGCAGCACGAGCTCGCGAAGAATACCGTTGGCGCTCATCGCAACCACCAGAACGAGCCAGACCCGGAACACCCGGCGTAGCGACATCGAATCAGAACCCGTCTGGTCGACCGGGCCGCTTGGGCGCAGGCCGAACCTTGGTTTTCGGGCGGCGCGAGCCGCCCTTGGTTGGACCGCTCTGCGCCATGCGGCCGTCGATGCGGGCGATGTGCAGACCGTATACGATCTGACGCTCCGGGACAGGGTCGCGCTCGGTCATGGTCTCCGGCAGCACCGCTCGGAGCGCCTCGACTGCCCGACGAAACTGCCGCTGCTCGATCGGCGCTCCGTCCGGAGGCAAGATGTAGATGGTGCCGTGCACCACGACGCTCTTCCAGTCGAATGGCCCGCGCGCTTCGTCCACTTCGAAGGCGACGAACGGATTGTGCGACAGCGCTTCGAGCTTGGCGCCATACGCGCTGCGGAGGAAGATCCACTTCCCCTGCGCGACGTATCCGATCGGCTCGATATCCACGCCCTCGCCGCTCCTGAAGGCGATTCGACCCACATGGTTGCGCTCCAGGAATTCCGTGCAGTCGGACGGAGACAGGATGAGAAACTGCGGAGCTTTTGGCATCGCTCGAATGTTGCCGACTGCCTCAGCCGCTCGAAGTCGGTGAATGTCTGGTGAATGTCAGTGGAATGCTGACTGCGGCCCAAACAGCCGCCCGCCGCGCGCAGTGAACCAACTTTCCGCTTATCGCGCGTGCCGTTGGGCTCGTCGTCTCTCGCGGAGTTTGCGGCAGTAACTCCAGATATGAGACCGCAACGACCTCGGACAGCCCTTCATCTGTTCAAAGTGCGTATGCTTCTTCATGGGAGGCCGCGCGGCGGCGGACCTCCCTCGCCGTTCGAAGGACATGGATGACCACAGATCCCCCGCGAAGAAGGCGAGGGATCATGTGCTTTTCAGCAGCGGGGAGCTTCGCGCTCTCGGGAATCCTGGGCGGCGTCGGAGCAACGTCGCTCGCGCGAACCTCGTCGAGGCCACACCGGCTGTTCGCGGCAGTCCCACTCGTCTTCGCCGCGCAGCAGGCGACGGAGGGAATCGTCTGGCTGACGATGGCCGATCCGATCTCTTCTCTGCACCGTTTGGCGGTCATCACGTTCCTCGGCTTTGCGCTGGTCGTCTGGCCGTTCTGGGTGCCTCTTTCGGTGCGGATGATGGAGCGCGCCCCGACGCGCCGGCGCGTGCTCACGGGGCTCTCCTGGTTCGGTGGCCTTGTCGGGGTGTCCGCGGCACTGCTGTTGTCGCGCTGGCAACCGGTGGCCAGCGTAGCGGGACACCGCATCCGCTACGACTACGCTGGACCCGACGATGGGCCGACACACTTTCTCCTGCTCGTCGCCTATGCTGTCTCAGTCGTCCTTCCGTTGTTCGTGTCGACGGCAAAGTTGTCGCGGACAATCGGAGTCGTGCTGGTGCTCTCGGTCCTGATCACGGCCTCGATCGAGCGCGATGCCTTTACATCCGTCTGGTGTTTTTTCGCGGCGATCATCAGTGGGCTCATCGCGGTCGCTGTCGATCGAGATCAGCGGTCGCGTTCGGGCCCGCTGGCGGAGCAGATGTCTCCGGCCCGGTCATAGATCGAGGCAGTCCGCACATCATGATCGACGTAGGTGAAATCCGTACAACGAATCCTGAGCAACGCTGACGCCGCATCGGCCGACGTCTTCGTATGGTCCGGCATGAATGATCCTTCACTTCCATCGCTGGCCAGAATCAGCGCGATCGGCGCCCGCGGCCCGCGCATCCGCGAGCTCAGCCAGCGTCAGATGGAGGTCATCCTCTTGCGCAACACCGTGGGCCGGATCGCGTACTGCAGCGGAGCGAGGGTCGAGCTGTTTCCCATACACTACGTTTTCGCTGACGGTGCGATCTACGGGCGTACCTCCTTCGGAGCGAAGTCGGTTGGCTGGTCGCGCAAGCCGAGCGTCGTACTCGAGGTGGACGAAGCCGACGGACTCTTCGATTGGCGCAGCGTAATCGTTCGCGGCAAGCTCTCGCTGCTCCGCGCGAGTGGCGTCGGCGCTGAGCCGTTCGCGTACCTGAATGCACTCGCCGCCATCAAGACGCTCGTTCCTGAAGCGTTCACCGAGCGCGATCCGGTTCCAGCTCGCGGTGCCCTCTTCCGCATTGTTCCCGCGGAGATGTCCGGGCGCGAGGCGGTTTCGCGGTAACTCCCGGCGATCTTCCGCGCCTCGCCGAGGAGGTCTACCTTAGCCGGAACATGCCCCCTTCGGCACTGACGCGATTGCGCAAACTTTGCCTCGCGCTTCCCGGCGCGCACGAAGTACAGGCGTGGGGTGAGCCGACCTTCCGCGTCAACAACAAACTGTTCGCGATGTACGCCAACGCGAACAACCATCATACCGACGGCCATAACGCGGTGTGGGTGAAGTGCACGCCCATCAATCAGGGGTTGATGATCCAGGACAACCCGAAGCGTTTCTTCTCCCCGCCGTACGTGGGCAAGGGCGGATGGATCGGAGTGCGTCTGGACGGGCGTGTGAATTGGAAAGTCGTCGCGGACGTGCTCAAGGATGGCTACGACCTCACCGCCGCCAAAAAGAAACGCAGGGCGTGACGTGTCACGACTCCTGCTGGGCCTCGTGTCGGGGGTGGTCTATGGCGCGCTGTCGGCGGCGTCGATGCTCCCGATGCAGTTTCCCGACAAGCGCGCGGCGCTCACCGGCGCCTTTCTGAATCGCCTGGCGATTGGCATCGTCATCGGCATCGCGCTGGATTCGCCACAGACGCGATCGCTGGCGCAGCCGTGGCTCGTCGGTCTCGCGATCGGGGTCCTGCTGAGTCTCGCCGATGCCATCATCACCAAGGCGTACGCGCCGATTCTCGTGTTCGGCGCGGTGGGCGGCGCGGTGATCGGATGGATCGTCGGCAGATGGGGCGTGTGACGCTCTGTCGAGCAATCTCGCAAGCATCTGTCGGCTGCTAGCGTCTATCAGAAGGAGATCCGCATGAACGCCATGATGTTGCTCCTGCTCGTGAGCTCCTCGCTGCAGGACCCGCAGACCTTCACGGTCGGCTCGGCCACTGCCGCCCGGGGACAGACCGCCTACGGCGTGATCAACGTTCCGGCCGCCGCGGACTCGGGGCTCAGCATTCCTGTCGCGGTGATCCATGGAGCGCGGCCGGGCAAAGTCGTCGCGTTCGTCGCCGGCAGCCACGGCACCGAGTACGCGTCGATCGTCGCGATGCAGCGGTTCATTCCGCGTATCCCGGCGCGCAATCTGGCGGGCACGGTCATCGTCGTGCCGATCATCAACATTGCGTCGATCGAGCAGATGACGCCGCATCTCAATCCGATCGATCGCAAGAGCATGAACGGCAACTATCCCGGCGATTCCACGGGCACACAGACGCAGCGCGCGCTGTTCGCGATCACCAGAGCCGTGGTGGACCCTGCCGACGTCGTTGTCGATCTCCATGGCGGGGACCTCGACGAGGACCTGCGCCCGTACAGCTATTGGTTCCGCGGCGGAAACGCCTCACAGGATTCGGCGGGCAAGGCGCTCGCGCTCGCCTTCGGACTCGACCACATCATCGTCACCGACATCAACCCGGCCGCGCCGGCACGGTCGCTGTCCACGTCGGCGCTCGTGAAAGGAAAGACCGTCCTCGTCGCGGAGGCGGGGCGCACTGGTCTCGTGCGCGACGACGAAGTCGACAAGCTCGTCTTCGGCTCCTTCAACGTGCTCGGCGCCCTCGGGATGCTCGACCGCAAGCCGGTCGCAATGAAGTCCGTTGTGTGGCTCGGCGGCGGAGCGCGCATCGCTGCCGATTCCGGGGGGATGTTCTACGCCGCCGTTCCGCGTGACACGCGCGTGAAACAAGGTGCCGTGCTCGGCCGCACGACGGACTACTGGGGGCGGAACACAGGGGAGATCCGCTCACCCATCGACGGCGTGGTGACGTTCATTCGAGGCGTGCCTTCGATGTGGCCGCGAGCGACACTGGTGAACATCGCACCGATTCTGGCGACGGTTCCGCCCTGGAAAACGCCCTGACGTTCGAGATCAGGGTGGGCGGCCGTTTCGCTGGAAACGCGCTGACGTTCGAGATCAGGCGGGCGGCTGTCTCAACGCGGAAACGACACGGAATAAGCGGATAACGACACGGATACTGCTTGTTGTTGAAACACATCAACATCCGTGATGTTGTCCGCCAAATCCGCGTCGTTTCCGCGTTGGAACAGCCGCCCGCCTGATCCTTACCGGCGCGAGACTAGCCCGAGTGTTGTGCAAGGTGAGCCTTGGCGCACGTCACACAACATTGGACTCGCTCGGGAGGAACCATGGCTGCACCTCGTTGGATGATTGCAACGACGTTCGCGCTCCTCGCCCCAGCACTCTCGTTTGCTCAGGAGCCGTCGAAGACACTCACGCAAATGCTGGTCGGACTCGGACCGTTGCCGGGAGCCAGGGCGCAGTCGGTGGCACCTACTTACATGATCGGTCTCGAGGTGAAGCCCGCAAACTCCAGCGTTTCCTGGCGCATCATGACGGAGTTCTGGCAGAGCAGCTATCGCCATTGCGCGGTGTCGCCGTGCGATCAATTCGCCTTCTCGAATCTCGATAGTTGGGGTGAATCGAGCGGCTTCGGCCTCCAGGCGATCGGAGTCCGACCGTTCGGCAAGTCGCGCATTCAGCCGTACCTCTTTGGCGGGGCGGGCCTCTACTCACTTCGATCGACTAACTTCTCGCCGCAGCTCATAGCGACGAATCCAATTACACTCGGGAACCCTGCGCTCTACCAGAGATCAGAGGTCACTCCAAGTTTGATCTGGGGCTCGGGATTCAATGCGCGCATCTGGCGCGCAAATCTGTTCGGGGAGGCGCGTTTACCTCTTTGGTCCGGACGCGGCGGATTTGTCCGGGGGCCTCAGGCGCCAATCATGTTCGGGCTGCGGTTCTAGCGCTCAATCGACTCTCAACCCGAGACGCAGCGTCCGCGGCGCGACGCGCAATCGAGCCGCCCCGAAGAACGACGTCGGATCGGCGGCGGTCTGGTCCCCGATGTTGGTGTTGACGCTCGTCAATGCATCGGACCCGAGCGCGTTGAAGAGATCGAGAGTCAGGATGGCGCGTTTCGGGGTTCGCCACTCGAGATGCACGTCGACGACGTCGCGGCTCGCGAACTGCCGCGATCCGCGCGGCTCGACGAACACGCTCTGGCCGAGAATTCCCTGGAAGATCTCCACCGGCAGCAGCGTGCCGAGACTGTCGGTGTAGACGTATCGGCCGTTGAACTGAAAGCTCGGGGTGAATCGTTCGCCCAGGGTATGCGTGTAAAGCACGCCGCCCTGTAGCGAACGCGCGAGGCGCGCGGTCAGCCAGAGCTTTCCCTCGAGCTCCATGGCGTCCGGCAGGAAGCCGTCATAGTTGATCGCTTCGTTGGGCCGCGCGAACGGGCCGGCGCTGAATCGCGTTCCCGTGGTGCCGAACCCGGTCACACCCGGGACGTTGCCCCGCAAGCGGGCGTGTGTGACAGATCCCTCGCCGCGCCACCACGACTGATAGGTGCGAACCATCACGGTAACCTGATCATACGCACGACGCGCCTCGGGAATCGTGGTGAGCACGAGGTCGGGATTCCAGGGCAGCGCGTCGGAAGCCGAATAGCCCGCGATCCTTCCGGGACACGCGGCGGTCCCACTGTCGCCGCACGAGTGCAACGCATCGTACAGATCCCTGTTGCTGACGTACACCACCGGGAGCTCGAGTCGATTGCCGTTGGCGTCCAGCACGCGCCCGCTCGCGAACCGGTGATCGGCGCGCACGTTGTAGACCGGAGAGTAGTTCCCCGCTCGATTGCGGTCGATCAGTCCGACGATGTCGCCGTTGCGACGGTGCGCATAGACGACTTCGGTCTTCCATGCCGAGCCAAAGCTCTTTTCCAGGCCGAGCACGGACTGATCGACGTACGGCTCCCGATAGTGCTCGACGCGCCCCGACTCATCGAGGATTTCTTCGTCAAAGTAGGTCGAGAATCCCGAACCGGTCGCGTCGCGTTGCGCAGGAGTGAACGTCGTGCGTGAGTCGGTGAGCGGCGGCGCGGTGCGATAGAACCGGCGGTTGGTGTAGACGTTCGCGCCGCGCGCGCGATCAAAGAACAGGGAGAACATTCCCTGGTGGTATCGACCCCAATGCGCCTTGAGCGCGAAGGTATTGCGTCCCGTCACGTCCCACACCGCTCCGATCCGTGGATCGAACCCCTCGGCGTGCACGGCGTCGAATCGATAGCACGTGGCCGATGGATCGTCGCACCGCGGTCTGATGTACCCGGTCCAGTGTCCGTATCGCAGACCGGGGGTGAGAGTCAGCCGAGCGCCGAGCGAGATATAGTCTTGCGCGAACACGGATTCGCTGCCCATGTCGCTGTCCAGGCGGATCTCGCCGCCCCAGTCGCTTCCCGTCGTCCCCCACGTGCGCGCGTCGGACGGATCGAGCATCGTGTCGAAGGTATACGGCCGCCATGTAAGTCCCCCGTTGCGTGTCCGCGAATCCCGCCAGCGGCCGCGCGACGCGTCCGCGCCCAGAACAAGTTGGTGCTCCGCGCCCAACACGCTGCGATTGGTGCGCCATTTCACAGTGCCGCCGAGACTCGAAGGTTCGCGGCGTTCATTGAACGCGGCGTTCTGCAGCGTGGGCATTCGTCCGAGCTGCAGCAGCTGCACTCCCGGGACGCCGTCCCCCTCGTATCCCAGTTGGGTGGCGCGCGACGAGAAACCGGCGACTCTCACGTCGACCGCGTTGCGAGCGCTGGTGGTATTGCTCCACGCGATCTCGTAGAACGTCGTCGGCTGACGCACGCGAAGGGTCGCGCTCTCGTCGTCCACGCCATTGATGCCGGCGTGATCTGCGTTGGCCGCCGAGAGGCCGAGCAGGAAATCGACCCGCTGGCCCACCGCCGGCAGCCAGGTGACCTTGCCGATGCCGCGCGCGTCGAGATGCTCTTCGTTGACTCCCTGAAAGTCGCGCGGCGCCGCCGTCGTGAGATTCGGCGAGCGCATGTCTCGGCGGACGACCTGTCCGGCGACGAAGTAGAACACCTTGTCACGCGCGAGCGGCCCCGCCGCTTCCCCGCTGAGCTCCCGCCGGCCAGCTTGCTCGACTCCCTGCTCATTCGCGTTCAGGTTGGTGGCCGTGAGACGCGCCGATTCGTAGTTGGTGCGCGCCGCCGTTCGACGCTCGTTGGTTCCCGTTTTCGTGATGGCGTTGATGATGCCGCCCTGGAAGTTGCCGTTCTCCGCGCCGGCGCCGAGTCCGCGGACGTCGAGCGATTCGATCCAGTCGACGCTGAGCGCGAGAAAGTCGCCGCCGATGCCAGGATGGTTCATCGACACGCCGTCGACCTGATAATCATTCGAGACGCCGGGCGCTCCCCCCCAGAGCTGTTCCTTGCGCGCGCCGGGCACCAGCGCGATGAGACTCGATGCGTCGCGCGCCGTGGGCAACAGTTCGGTGACTTCACGATCGAGTCGCAGCGACAGCTCGGGCGTCGCCGCATTGATCGACGTCGGAGACGTAATCACGTTGATGGTGGAAAGCTGGCGCGGCGCCTGCGTGAGCGAGACGCTCAGGTCGACGGTCTGACCTTCGGCAACGCGCACGGACGTCCGCTCGGCGGACCGATACCCGACTTTCCGAACCGTCACTGTGTAGATGCCGGCTGTCAGCGGGGCGAGGCGAAAACCTCCTTGCGCGTCCGTGATCGCGTCGCGCGCGACGGACTTGTCGGTGCGTTCGGCGTGCACCGCGGCTGACTCGACCGGCTTCCCGTTCTCGAGCACCTTGCCGACGATTGCGCTCTGCGCTTCGGCGGCACCCCCCCCTCCGAACAGCAGCAGGGCCACTGTCATCCTGAGGCTGCGACGCGGGCCCCGTGTCATCTTACCTGGGCCAGACGTTATCGCGCGAATCTTTGTCCGGAAAGCGCCGGAACGGATCAAGCGTGATCTTCGTGATGGTCCGCGGCCCGAAGTTCAACGACGCATTGAAGGTCCGGCTGCCGTTGAACCACACGTCTACGGGGTAGGTGACGATCGCTGAGGTCGCGTCGAGCATCACGCTGTTCGCCATCGGCGTGATCGCGGGTCCTGACGGAGCGAATTCGACTTTCAGCACGACCGGAGATGGCATCTGGCCGTCCTGGCGAACCGCGACCGTCGTCGTGCCGGCCGCGGTGGACGTCGCGCTCTGGATGGATCCGTGCACCGCTTCCGTCGTGAAGAGCCAGTAGTTCCAGAACCAGCTCAAATCCCTGCCGAGCGCGTTGTTCATGTAGAACATGTAATCCCACGGCGACGGATGCTTGAAGCGCCACTCCTTGGCCCAACCGCTCATGGCGCGTTGCACGGCCGTATCCCCGACGATCGCGCCAAGCATCGACAGCATCATCGGCGTCTTGCTGTACGTCGTGTACCCGTAGTAGGCAGCCTGATAGTTGGCGGGCCACATCATCGGCGACTCGAGCTCGCTGCCACTCACCTGCCCATATGCCTGTCCGTATCCGTCGAGCATCGGCGGCTGATTCGCTTTGGCGGCCGCGGACAGAATGTTCATGTACTGGTTGAAGCCTTCGTCCATCCATCCGTACCACGTCTCGTTGTTGCTCACCGTCATCGGCCACCATTCGTGGCCGGTCTCGTGGTCAGCCGCGCCGATCCCCGAAAAGATGATCATCGGGTACTCCATGCCGAGCTCCGGGCCGTCGACCATCGTCAGCTGCGCAAACGGGTACGGAAGCCAGAGCCGCGAGTAGAACTGCAGCGCATGGCGGGCGAAGCTTCCCGCGCTCTTGAAGTTGTTCGTGTCACCGGGGAGATAGAAGATGTTCACGGGGACGTAGCCGCGGCCCGGGATGTTCGCGCGCGTCGCGTCCCAGACGTAGCTCCTGGACGTCGCCCATGCGAAGTCGTTCGCGGTGTCGGCGGTGAAACGCCAGACGAGGCGATCTCCTCCGGCAGTCGCTCGGCCGGCGCCACCTTCGTTTGCTCCCACGATCGTGCGCTGCGCGTCCGACTCGAGCACGTGCGTGAGGCGCTCGCGTGTGCCGGCGCTCAGGATGGCGCTGGGATTCTGGAGTGTCCCCGTTGCGCCCACGAGCCAACCCGCGGGCACGTCGATGCTGACGTCCCAGCTTCCGAAGTTGTTGTAGAACTCTGCGTCGCCGAGATAGGGCTCGGTGTCCCAGCCACGCAGGTCGTCGTAGACGGCGACGCGCGGATACCACTGCGCGACTTGATAGAGTGTGTCCGCGAACCGGCCCATCCGCTGACCGCGGACGCCGTCGACTCCCGGCACCTTGAAGCTCCACTCGATTTCCAGCGTCGCGCGTCCCTTCGCGGGGATGGGATTCTGGAGAACGATCACGGCGACGGTCTCATCGAGCCCCATCGCGACTGGGCCATTCACCGCTGGGTTCGTGTTCGACACCGGTCGCGAAGGAGCAGTCCCGACCGGTCGCCCATCGATCGCGATGCGCGAGACCTTCATGCCGTGCGTTATCTCGATTGCCGCCGGCACGGCATCGATGCGCGCGGCGTTTGGCGCGAAGTAGTTCTGATCCAGGCGCAGCACCACCTGGTCGAGGGCCGAGTCGGCGTTATTGCGCAGCGTGATCGTCTCGCGTCCGGTGATCGTGGACGATGGCACGTCCAGTCGAGCGCTGATGTTGTAGTCGACCCACTGCTGCCAGTATCTGTTCGTGGGACGTCCGGTGGAGTCGCGAGTACCCACGCGGAGCGCGCTCAGAATCGTATGCGTCATCGGAATGTCGCGCCGGACCGCGCGCGTCGCTCCTGTTGTTGTACCGGGCGACGAAGAGGTCACCGGCGCGGGCGACGTTTGCACTGTGCATCCCGCAACGACGATCGTGGTCAGAATCGCATTGCGGATCCGACGATCGGACATCTGAGCTCCCCCCTTGAGGTTCGGCGAGCGGCTCTCGCGCTACTATATAATGATGGGTTTCTTCGGCGATCGGCTCCGCAACTGGCTGGGAAGCCGGTTGGGCATTTATCAGATGCGTGGCTTCACCGTCGTCGTGGACAATACGCGACCCGACATCGCGACGCCGGACGTCCTCGCTCGACTCGAGGAGTCGTTGGAACTGATCGAGCGCCATCAGCCCTGGCGTGTCCGGCATCTGAGGCGCGATCTCAAGCAGATTCGCATCATGCGATTCCCATCGCGCGGCGCCTACTTCGCCGCGCATCGCGCGTGCATGGTCGAGCTGACTTTTCTGAATCGCCGCGACATCGGGCCGGCGACCGTGGCCTCGACCATCGTGCACGAAGGGATGCACGCGAGGGTTCACGCGATGGGCGTGCGTGAAGAGAATCGGGACCGACCCCACGAGGAGCGCATCTGCCGGCGCGCGGAGCTCGAGTTCGGGCAGTCGCTCCCCCCCGACATCGGCGCGCCAGTCGTGGAGCGCGCGCTCGCGTCGCTGAATCTCGAGGATCAGGACGTCGCGCCGGAGATCGATTGGGACGAGGCGCTGCGGAGGCAGAACGAGATCGATCGCCGCGCAACGTAGGCCTTCCCAGACCCGAAACTGCTCATCGCGAAACACGCGGATTACGCGAAACACGCGAAGACTGCGTGTTGTTGTTCAGAACAAAGCTCCTAAGTTCTTTCGCGTCTTCGCGTCTTTCGCGTGTTTCGCGTGTTTCGCGTGTTTCGCGATGAGCAGTCGACTGGTCTGAGAGGCTGAATGGGCGAGAAGATCAAGATTTCCGTTGGCAAAAACTTCCATTTCGTCGCGAAGTTCGAGGAAAAGGCGGCGCCGAAAACGGTTGCCGCGTTTCGGAAGCTGCTTCCCTATAAAGAGAAGCTCGTGCATTGCCGCTGGAGCGGTGAGGGATGCTGGATTCCCCTCGGCGAGTTCAAGCTCGACGTTGGATTCGAGAATCACACAAGTCATCCCGCGCCCGGCGAGATTCTCTGGTACCCGGGCGGATACAGCGAGACAGAGTTGATATTCGCCTATGGCGACGTGATGTTCGCGAGCAAACTGGGTCAGCTTGCCGGAAATCACTTCCTCACCGTTGTGGAGGGCGCCGAGCAACTGCCGGCCATGGGCAGAAAGGTCCTGTACGAGGGGGCCCAGGAGATAGTCTTTGCGTAACTGCGGAATGGGAAATGGCGGGTGCCCGCAAGGCGGGCGGGGGAAGGGGCCAGCGGAGAGACTCGGCCCCGCGCCCATTCCCATCTCCCATTCCCATTCCACAGTTGGCAGTTAGCAGTCATCAGTGGACAACATCACCCATACGCTCGTCGGCGCGTGTCTCGCCGAGTCGGGCCTCAAGCGCCGCACCGCGCTCGGCGCCGCGACATTGATGATCGGCGCGAACTTTCCGGACATCGACGTCGTTGCCGTTCCGTTGGGCATGGGTATCGAGTGGCGCCGCGGAGCCACACACGGCTTCCTTGCGCTGGCCATCCTTCCTTTCGTGCTGGCGGAAATCATGTCGCTGTGGGACAAGCAGGTCCGCCGACGACAGCAGCCCGACGCCCCACGCGCCCAGTATCGGCAGCTCGTCCTGCTTTCGGCTATCGCGATCGCGACCCATCCCACCCTCGACTTCATGAACACCTACGGCATGCGCTGGCTCATGCCGTTCGTCGACAAATGGTTCTACGCCGATGGACTCTTCATCGTCGACTTGTGGATGATGTTGGCCCTGCTCGTCGGGATGCTCTGGTCGCGTCGCGCGCAGAGCCCTCGCCCGGCGCGCGTCGCCCTGGTGGCGGTCACGGTGTACACGACCGTGATGCTCCTCATCACTGGCCTTGGCCGAATGCAGGTGGTTGCCGCTTTCCCTAGACACCGGTTCATGGTGCAGCCGAACGGCATCTTCCCCTGGCGGCGGGACATCCTCCTGGAGCAGGAAGGGGTCTATCGGAGGGGGACGTACAGCCTGTTCGGCGCCGTTCGGATGACACCTCAGGGGTGGCGAAAGGACGACCCACGAGACAGCTCCGCCATCACGCAGGCACGCCAGATCCCAAAGGCGCGGGCGTTCCTTAGATGGGCCCGGTTTCCGATGTTCAACGTGAGCCGAACCGGTGAGGGAACGGTGGTTTGGATCAGCGATGCCCGGTACGATGGGGCCGGCTGGGCCACGGTTGAGGTCACCCTCCCATAAAGGGGGGTCAGTTTCTATCTTTCAAAGCTCTCGAAGCCCGCCATCTCCTTTCCTTTCATTTCGTTAGATGCCAAAGAGTCGCCCCCGTCTCAAGATCATTCGTCGTTTCGGCATTCAGCTTCCCGGCCTGACGCGCAAGTCCGCTGAAAAAAAGCCGTACCCGCCCGGCCAGCATGGTCAGTCGACCGCAAAGCGCAGAAAGACGAGCGAGTTTCGTCGCCTGCTCGAGGAGAAGCAGAAGGTCCGCTTCAATTACGGGGTGAGCGAGGGACAGTTGCGCCGGTACATGGCGATCGCGAGGAAAATGCCTGGCAAGACGGGGGACAACCTGCTCGCCGTGCTCGAGCGTAGACTGGACAACGTCGTGTTCCGGATGGGCTTCGCACCGACGATTCCGGCCGCCCGCCAGCTGGTGTCGCACGGTAACGTGCGCGTGAATGGCAAGCGCAACGACCGGCCGAGCTACCTGACGGAGTCGGGAGACGAGGTTTCGATCGCGACCGGGAAGACGCGCGAGCGGGTGTCGCTCATCGAGGCAGTGGAGCGCGGTCCACAGCTCAGACTGCCGAGCTACCTCGCGATCGACCCGTCAGACAAGTTCGCCGGCCGAGTGATCGGGACGCCGATGCGGCAGGACGTTCCGTTCCCTGTAAACGGGCAGTCGATCGTCGAGTTCTACGCGCGGTAGAGCGGGGACTGGGGAACGGGGAACAGTTCAAGTACAAGAGCGGGAAGGGATCAGGGGACTGGATGAAGGGACCAGTCCCCTGAGCTTTTCCCCCGATCTTTTCCCCTCATCTTTTCCCGCTCTTGCTCTTAAACTGTTCCCCCTTCCCTCTTCCCTTTTCCCATCCTAGTCCCCCTTCCCAACCCCCCAGAGGAATCACCATGCGTCGTGCAGTCTTGATGTTGGTCGTCGCCGCCGCCACCCCACTTGCCGCTCAGCAGCAGCAGGGCGCCACGGCCGCCAATGTTTCCGTGAACGCCGCGAAGAGCGTCTGGTCCATCGCGCACGGTTTTGTCGTGCGATCGGCTGAGCAAATGCCGGAATCGTTGTACGCCTTCAAGCCGACGCCGGAGGTTCGCTCGTTCGGTCAGATCGTCGGGCACGTCGCGGACGCGCAGTACATGTTCTGCTCCGCGGCGCTTGGTGAGAAGGCGCCAGTGACCGTCAGCTTCGAGAAGGACGCTACCACGAAGGCAGCGCTCGTGAAGGCCGTGAAAGACGCCGGTACCTACTGCGCCCGCGCGTACGCGCAGACGGACGTTGCGTCCGCTGAGCCAGTCACCCTGTTCGGTGCAATGAAGACGACCAGGCTGGGCGCGCTCGTCTTCAACGCCTCGCACGACTACGAGCATTACGGGAACCTGGTGACGTACTTCAGGCTCAAAGGGATGACGCCGCCTTCGTCACAGGGACAATAGGGACAAGGGAACGGGGAACAGTTCCCCGTTCCCTGTTCCCCTTTCCCCGTTCTAGAACACTACTGCCGGCGGAATATCGATCGTCTTCAGTCCCCGCGCGCGCAGCGCCGTGTTGTGGTTCCGCAGCTCCGTCATGAGCGCCTGCAGCGCGGCGTGGACGTCGCGCGTCTCTTTCGCGAGGATCGCCGTTACCTCACGCTGCTGCATGGTCGGCGCGAAGTCGGAG
>Ga0070696_100000851_pt1 | contig 19698 bp, 18 predicted proteins | sample KBSK1253metaG_FD_65474 | JGI IMG/M metagenome (GOLD analysis project Ga0070696, IMG submission 65474) | Corn, switchgrass and miscanthus rhizosphere microbial communities from Kellogg Biological Station, Michigan, USA - KBS K1-25-3 metaG | ecosystem: Host-associated > Plants > Roots >... | reverse complement strand
GCCTGCGAGAAACGGATCGGCAATTCGCAGTACAGGTCGTTGCCGTCGCGCTGGAAGATCTCGTGTTCGCGCACGCGCACTTCCACGTACAGGTCACCGGCCGGCGCACCGGCCGGGCCGGCTTCGCCCTGTCCGCTCAGGCGAATGCGGTCGCCGTTGTCGACGCCTTCGGGGATTTGCACCGACAGCGTGCGGGTTTCTTCCAGGCGGCCCTCGCCATGGCACTTCCGGCACGGCTTTTCGATCGCCTGGCCGCTGCCGCCGCAATGCGGGCAGGCCTGCTGGATCGAGAAGATGCCGTTCTGCATGCGCACCTGGCCGTGGCCGTTGCAGGTCTTGCACTTGCTGACCTTGCCGTCCTCCGAGCCGCTGCCGTTGCAGTGGTGGCAGTTGACCTGGGTCGGCACCTCGATCTGCCGGCTGACGCCGAACACGGCCTCCTCCAGGTTCAGCTCGATGATGTAGCGCAGGTCGGCGCCGCGTCGCGGGCGACCACGCCCACCGCCACTGCGGCCGAAGATGTCGCCGAATATGTCACCGAAGATGTCGCCCATGTCGCCGAAGCCGGCGCCACCGCGACCGCCCATGCCGTTCTCGAAAGCGGCATGACCATGCTGGTCGTACATTGCGCGCTTCGAAGCGTCGGACAGGACTTCGTAGGCCTCCTTGGCCTCCTTGAACTTGTCCTGCGCGGTCGGGTCGTCCGGGCAGCGGTCCGGGTGGTATTTCATCGCCAGCCGGCGGAAGGATTTTTTCAGCTCGGCTTCGCTGACGCTGCGCTCGACGCCCAGCACTTCGTAGTAGTCACGCTTGCTCATTCATGCATCCACACTGCTTGTCACGCCCCTGCCCCATCCAGCAAAACAGCCCGCGCCGGGAGCTTGCCTGGCGCGGGCTGGTCGATCGGCCGTGCCGCTGACGGCCGGTGATTATTGCTTGTTGTCCTTCACTTCGGTGAACTCGGCGTCGACCACGTCGTCCGGCTGGGCGGAACCGCCCGGCGCCGACTGCGCGCCGGCATCGGCCGGGCCGCCCTGCGCGGCCGCATACAGCGCCTGCGCCACCTGCTCCAGCTTCTCGACCTTGGCCTCGATCGCCGCCTTGTCGTCGCCATCCTTGACCTTCTCCAGGTCGGACAGCGCACCCTCGATGCTGCTGAGCTGGTCGGCCGGCACCTTGCCGCCGTGCTCCTTCAGCGCGCTGCGGGTGGCGTGCACCAGCTGGTCGGCCTTGTTGCGGGTGGCCACCAGCTCGTGGAACTTCTTGTCCTCTTCCTTGTTCGCCTCGGCGTCGGCGACCATCCGCGCGATCTCTTCCTCCGACAGGCCCGAACCGGCCTTGATCTCGATCTTCTGCTCCTTGCCGGTCTTCTTGTCCTTGGCCGACACGTGCAGGATGCCGTTCGCGTCGATGTCGAAGGTGACCTCGATCTGCGGCATGCCGCGCGGTGCCGGGTCGATGCCCTGCAGGTCGAACTTGCCCAGCGACTTGTTCGCGCTGGCACGTTCGCGCTCGCCCTGCAACACGTGCACGGTCACCGCTGTCTGATTGTCGTCGGCGGTGGAGAAGGTCTGCGAAGCCTTGGTCGGCACCGTGGTGTTCTTCTCGATCAGTTTGGTCATCACGCCGCCCATGGTCTCGATGCCGAGCGACAGCGGAGTGACGTCGAGCAGCAGCACGTCCTTCACCGAACCGCCCAGCACGCCGCCCTGGATCGCCGCGCCCACGGCCACGGCCTCGTCCGGGTTGACGTCCTTGCGCGGCTCCTTGCCGAAGAAGTCCTTCACCGCTTCCTGCACCTTCGGCATGCGGGTCTGGCCGCCGACCAGGATCACGTCGTCGATGTCGGCCACGCGCAGGCCGGCGTCATTCAGCGCGGTGCGGCACGGCTCGATGGTGCGCTTGACCAGGTCCTCCACCAGCGCCTCGAGCTTGGCCCGGGTCAGCTTGATGTTCAGGTGCTTCGGGCCGGACGCGTCGGCCGTCACGTACGGCAGGTTCACGTCGGTCTGGTGATTCGAGGACAGCTCGATCTTGGCGCGCTCGGCGGCGTCCTTCAGGCGCTGCAACGCAAGCGGATCCTTGCGCAGGTCGATGCCCTGCTCCTTCTGGAATTCCTCGACCAGATAGTCGATGACGCGCATGTCGAAGTCCTCGCCGCCGAGGAAGGTGTCGCCGTTGGTGGCCAGCACCTCGAACTGCTTCTCGCCGTCGACTTCGGCGATCTCGATGATCGACACGTCGAAGGTGCCGCCGCCCAGGTCGTACACCGCGATCTTGCGGTCGCCGCCCTTCTTGTCCAGGCCATAGGCCAGCGCGGCCGCGGTCGGCTCGTTGATGATGCGCTTCACTTCCAGGCCGGCGATCTTGCCGGCATCCTTGGTCGCCTGGCGCTGGCTGTCGTTGAAGTACGCGGGCACCGTGATCACCGCCTCGGTGATCGTCTCGCCGAGATAGTCCTCGGCGGTCTTCTTCATCTTCATCAGTACCTTGGCGGAGATCTCCTGCGGTGCCATCTTCTTGCCGTCGGAGGTCTGCACCCAGGCATCACCGTTATCGTGCGCGATGACGCCGTAGGGCACGATGTGCAGGTCTTTCTGCACCTCGGCATCGGTGAACTTGCGGCCGATCAGGCGCTTCACCGCGTAGAAAGTGTTCTTCGGATTGGTCACGCTCTGGCGCTTGGCCGAGGCGCCCACCAGCACCTCGCCGTCCTTGGTGAAGGCGACGATGGAAGGCGTGGTGCGATCACCCTCCGAGTTCTCGATGACCTTGGTCGTGCTGCCGTCCATCACGGACACGCAGGAGTTGGTCGTGCCCAGGTCGATACCGATGATCTTGCCCATGTGTGTGCTCTCCGAATTTTTCTTGCGGCCCCCGCGGCCGCGATGGTTTTCAGATGGGGGTCTGCCTTGACGATTCAATGCCGGCAAGGCCCCGGATGCGATGTCGTGACGTTCGCCGCCGTGCCGTTCAGGCGGGCGCAAGCGGCAGTGTCGTTCAGTCCTTCGCCACCGCGACCAGCGCGGGGCGCAGCAAGCGGTCGTTCAGCACATAACCCTTCTGCAGCACGTTGACCACGGTGCCCGGCGCCTGGCCCGGGGCTTCGACCATGCTTACCGCGTGGTGGCGCTCCGGATCGAGCGGCTGGCCGAGTGGATCGACCTGCGACATGCCGTGGTTCTCGGCCACCTTCAGCAGTGCCTTCAGGGTCAGACCGAGGCCTTCGCGCATCGAGGCGAAGTCGCCGCCTTCGATCGCCAGGCCGCTCTCCAGGCCGTCGTAGACCGGCAGCAATTCGTTCAGCAACTTCTCGTTGGCGAAGCGGCGGGCCTGTTCCAGGTCACGATGCAGACGACGGCGCTGGTTCTCCAGTTCCGCATGTTCACGCAACACCGTCTCGCGCAATTCGGCGTTGCTCGCCTCCAGCTCGGCCACGCGCGATTGCAGGCTTGCCAATTCGGTGGTCGTCGACTCGGCGGGCTGACCTTGGGTCGGCGCCTCGCCCGGCGACTGCGGATCGTTGTTCTGCATGCTCACTCCAAACGAAAGTTCATGGCCGGCATGATGGCCGACCGTCCAGATTTGCGAGAAACCCCGCTCCCGGGGCGGTTATAGGGTCGTGGCGGCGCGATTCAAGGCATCGCTGAGCAATCCGGCGGTGGCTTGTACCACCGGGATCACCCGCTCGTAGGCCATCCGGGTCGGGCCGATCACGCCGACCGCGCCCAACACGCGTCCCTGTGCACCGTAACTGGCGGTCACCACGCTGCAGCCGTCGAGGGCGGTGAAGCCGGACTCCTCGCCGATGAACAGGCGCACGCCCGGCGCCCGGGCGCAGACCTCCATCAGTTGCAGCAGCTCGCTCTTCTGCTGGAACGCCTCGAACAACTCGCGCAGGCGCTGCATGTCGGCCAACTCGGAGTAGCCCATCAGATTGGTCTGGCCGCTGACCAGCACGTCCGGGCCACCGGGGCCGCTCACCGGCGGCGCGAACGAGGCAGTGGCCAGCTCCACCGTGCTGGCCAGCAGCTGGTTGAGCTCGCTGCCGGCCCTGCGTACTTCGGCCAGCAGGTGGGCGCGGATATCGTCCACGCGCAGGCCGGCGAAGTGGCTGTTCAGATAATTCGCCGCCTGTTCCAGTTCGCGGCCGTCGAGCGGCCGAGCCAATTGCACGATGCGGTTCTGCACCTGGTTGTCGCTGAACACCAGGATCACCAGTACCCGCGCATCCGGCAGCGCCACGAAGTCGATATGCCGAAGGGGGAAATCGGCCTGGCGCGGCACCGTGACCACGCCGGCGAAATGGGTCATCGCCGACAGCAGGGTGGAGACATTGCCGAGCAGGTCGCGCGTAGTGGTCGGCCCCGGCGGGAGTTCACGCTGCAGGCGAGCCATTTCAGCGCGCGGCAGCGGCTGCAGTTCGATCAGGCTGTCGACGAACAGGCGCAGGCCGCGCGGTGTCGGTATCCGTCCTGCCGAGGTGTGCGGCGAGGCGACCAGACCGGCGTCCTCGAGGTCAGCCATGATGTTACGGATCGTTGCCGGGCTCACGTCCAGGCCGGATGACCGCGACAGCGTGCGCGAGCCGACCGGTTCGCCGTCAACCAGGTACTGGGCGATCAGCGTGCGCAGCAGGTTGCGCGCGCGCGCGTCGAGGTCATGGCCATGCGGGTTGATCATGCGCTTGTAGCGGTCCTTGAGACTTGACAGAAATAAGGTCTGCGCGCGCAGCTTGCAAGTGGAATGGTGTTTTGCGCCACCGGGCTGCCGCTACAATCCCGTCACCCCATTATCAGCCTGCCCATGCTCACTTCGCTCTACGTCCGCCATTTCGCCGTCGTCGAAGCCGCCGAGGTCGCGTTCGGCCCGGGCCTGACCGTGGTCAGCGGCGAGACCGGCGCCGGCAAGTCGCTGCTGGTCGATGCACTGATGCTGCTGGCCGGCACCCGCGCCGACAGCGGCATGGTACGCGCCGGCAGCGATCGCGCCGAGCTGGCGGCCGAGTTCGACCTGACCGAGCTGCCCGCAGCCCGCGACTGGCTGCAACGCGAGGAACTGGACGAAGACGGCGGTTGCCAGCTGCGCCGGGTGATCCGCGCCGAGGGCAGCTCCAAGGCCTGGATCAACGGCCGCCCGGCCAATGCCCGCCAGCTCGGCGAGCTGGCGGCGCTGCTGGTCGAGATCCACGGCCAGCACGAGCATCAGGCGCTGCTGTCGAGATCGCACCAGTTGGCCCTGCTGGATGCCTACGCCGGCCACGATGACCTGCTGGCGCAGGTGCGCGACAGCGCCGTGCAATGGCGCGAACTCGGTGCGCGCATGCGCAAGCTCAGCGGTGGCGATGACCGCGACCAGCGCATTGAACTGCTGCGCCATGAAATCGGCGAGCTGGAAATGTGGGCGTTGCCTGCTGCCGAACTGACCGAACTCGAGGTGAACCACAAGCGCCTCGCCAATGCCGGCCGGCTGGCCGAAGGTACGGCCGGCGTGGTCGAACTGCTCGACGGCGACAGCGAATTCGCGCTGCGTCGCGCACTCGGCCGGGCACACGCCGAACTCGGCAAGCTGGCTGCGCTCGACGACAAGCTGAGCCCGCTGCTGGAACTGCTCGACAATGCCGGTATCCAGCTCGGTGAATCCGCCGACGGCCTGGCGCGCTACGCACAGGACGTCGACCTCGACCCCGAGCGCTTCACCGAGGTCGACAACCACCTGGCCCGGCTGCACGAGCTGTCGCGCCGGCATCGACTGCCGGTAGCCGAGCTGCACGATCGGCTCGCCGTCCTGCAGGGCGAACTGGCCGAGCTCGAAGGCGCCGGCGACGCACTGGAACAGTTGGCGGCACGACGCCGGCGACTGCAGGACGATTACGCCAGTGCAGCGGCCAGGCTCAGCGAAGCGCGCGCAGCGATGGCCGCCCGGCTCGGCGATGAGGTCAGTGTGTTGATGGCCGAACTGGGCATGGCCGGCGGCTTGCTGCGCGTCGAACTGGAACCGACTGCCGGCAGCGAGCCGGACCCGCAGGGTAAGGAGCGCTGCGAGTTGCTGGTCAGCGCCAACCCCGGCCAACCGCCGCGCCCATTGCGCAAGGTCGCCTCCGGCGGTGAACTGGCCCGCATCAGCCTGGCGATCGAAGTTGCCACTCTGGGCAAGGATACCGTCGGCAGCATGGTCTTCGACGAAGTCGACACCGGCATCGGCGGCGCCGTCGCCGAGGTCGTCGGGCAAAAACTGCGTGCGCTGGGCGTCCAGCGTCAGGTGCTGTGCGTTACCCATCTGCCCCAGGTGGCCGCCCAAGGCCATGCGCACCTGCGGGTCAGCAAGCACAGCGATAGCGGCTCCACCCGCACGCGGATCGAAAGGCTCGACGCTGCTGGCCGGCGCGACGAGCTGGCGCGCATGCTGGGCGGTGTCGAGATCACCCGCGAGACGCGGGCCCATGCCAAGCAGATGCTGGAGCGGGCGCAGACCGCCTGACGCGACGATCCGGTGTCACCCCCCCGGCGACAGCATCCCGCGCTCGGTCGCCATCCGGTACAGATCCAGTTCCGAGCCGGCACCCAACTTGCCCATCAGGCTGGCACGGTGGATGTAAACCGTCTTCTGGCCGATCCCTAGTTCCGCCGCCACCTGCTTCGGGGCACGGCCACCGGCCAGCAGCAGAAAGACCTCGCGTTCGCGTGCGGTCAGCCGGTTGATTGGATCCAGCGCCGCATCCGGCCGGTCGGCCCGGCGCTGGCGCAGGTCCGAGCTGAGGAAACACTCCCCCTGCATCACCGCACGCAGGCCCGCCACCAGTTCCTCCGGTGCCACGCCCTTGGTGACGTACCCGCTGGCGCCGCGGCGCAGTGCCTCGGACACGTACGGTTCGCCATCGTGCATGCTCAACACCACGACGTGGGTCTGCGCATGGACGCTGAGCAGGTGTTCGATCAATGGCAGTCCACTGCCGTCGGGCAGGGACAGATCCAACGCAACCAGATCGGGGTGCCAGTGGCTCACCGCCTCGACCGCGTCGTCGGCGCTGCGACACTCGGCCACCACGTCGAGATCGGGCTCCATCTCGATCAGCCGCTTGAAACCCTCGCGAACGATGGCATGGTCATCGACCAGAACGATGCTGTACATCCCGTTACTTTACACAGGGACTCCCCCGTTATGCACATCCGGTTCGCTGCCGGCAGGGCTGGCCACTGTGCCACGATGCACATGTAACATCCGTGCATGCGCCTGAAACCCTTACGCCTGCCCGACTCCGGCCCCTTGCTCGCCGCCGGCTACCTGTTGCTGTGGCTACTGCTGTGGCTGACGGTGCAGCCGTACTGGATGTTGCCTTATGGTCTGCGCTTCGGCGCACTGCTGCTCACCCCGGTCCGTTACTGGGGCTGGCTGCTGAGCGCCGAACTGGCTGCCACTGCCGGCATCAGCCTGGCCCATGGCCTGCCGCTGGGCTGGGTCGGTTTCGCCGTCGACGAATTGCCGGAGCCGCTGGTGATGGCCGCCGGTCTGTGGCTGCTGCGGCGGTTCAACCTGCATGCCAGTCTGCACAGCCCGCAGGAGGTGACCCGCCTGCTGCTTTCCGTGGTACTGGTGGTGACCGCCACCACCGCCGTCGATGCCGCCCTGTTGGCGCTGGTCAGCACACCGAGTTCGCCGGAATTGATCATCCGCGTACTCGGCGAAGAACTGCTCAGCCATTATCTGGGCATCCTGCTGATCGTGCCGTTGATGATCATGCTGCTGCGTACCCGGATCGAGCAGCGGGCCCTGGCCAGCCTGTTCATGGACGGACTACTGGTGATGCTGCCTTCCATGACGATCCTGCTGGTGCTGTCCGAGCAGGCCGCACCACAGCCGCAATTTGCCCGCGTGCTGTCACTGGCGCCGGTGCTGTTTTTCGCGTTTCGCCACGGCTGGCGCGGCGCCAGCCTGGCCATGCTCATCACCAGCCTCGGCATGACCCTGGTCGACCAGCACCTGGGCCATGCCCCTTCAAACGCCGCGGCCTACCTGTTCCTGGCCGTGGCCGGAACCGGCGCGCTGATGCTTGGTTCGGCCACCGATGCATTGCGTCGAAGCAGCGAGCGGGTCGCCGAGCAGAACGTCTACCTGGGCGCGGTCAACCGCCGGCTGGACCAACTGGCCCACCAATTGCGTGACGCTGCCCGCGGCAACCTGCAGGCGGATGAGAACCAGCGCCGGCACCTGGCTGCCGAGCTGCACGACGAACTGGGCCAGAACATCACCGCGATCCAGACCCACGTGAAACTGGCCCAGGCGCGCCTGCACCAGGCCGGCATGGAGGACATCAGCACCTCGATCAATACCATCCTGGCGCATATGCGGCGCGCCCTGCACCGCCTGCTGGACGACCTGCGCCCCGCCGTGCTGGATGAGTTCGGATTGCTGCGCGCCCTTGACGAAGGGCCGATCCGCGACCTGCTGAACACTGCCGGGATGGCCTATCGCACTGAATTGCACGGCGACCCGCGCCTGCTGGACGACGACACTCGCACCGCGATCTACCGGCTGGTGCAGGAAAGCGCGACCAATGCCGTCAAGCATGCCAAGGCCAGCGAGTTCAGGCTGCGCCTGCGCATCGGTGAGCGCCAGGGCATTGCTGTGGCCCTGCTCGACCTGCGTGATGACGGCGCCGGCCTGCCCAGCCGACTGCCTCGGGGCGGCCGCGGCCTGCAAGGCATGCGCGACCGGGTTACCTCGCTTGGCGGGCAGTTTCGCCTGCGCCCCGCCCAAGCCGGTGTCCATCTGCGGATTTTGCTGCGCGGCAACAACCATCCCTCGGAGGGCAATCGGCAAAACTAGGAATTTTTCCGATACCGGAAACGTGAAGCCCTCGTTAGGCTCCCTTCATCGATGTGGGGGAGCCACCATCGCAAGATGGTGGATCAGAGTCACCGTGGGGACGGGGGCTCTGAAACAACGGCAGGACGCCGTTTCGCCGCTACCGATGGTCAAAGGGTGATAGCGAGCCATTCGCGTCACCGACCAACAGGTAGGGGAGCAGCCGCGGGCGGACAGGAGTCCTCCTCGCGGCTTTTTTATGCCCGGCCGCATGCCGCTTTCCTCCCGGTTCGGCGCTTCACGGCCGACGCGGCTTCTCAGCTCTTGTGCGCGCGTTGTTTCGGTCGCACGTACAGCACCAGACTGTGATCCTCGATCACGTAGCCGTGCTTCGCGGCTATCTCGTGCTGCAGCCGTTCGATCTCCTCGCTGACGAACTCGATCACTTTCCCGCTGTCCACATCAATCATGTGATCGTGATGCTTGCCGCGATCGAGTTCGTAAACAGCCTGGCCACCTTCGAAATTGTGCTTGACGATGATGCCCGCCGCCTCGAACTGGGTCAGCACGCGATACACCGTGGCCAGGCCGATGTCCTCCTGGTGCGCAAGCAGTTTCTTGTAGACATCTTCGGCAGTGAGATGCTTCGTCTCCTCCGCGTCGAAGATTTGCAGGATACGCATGCGCGGATGGGTCACCTTGAGGCCGACCCTGCGCAGCTCTTTGGTTTCCTGTTCCATGACCCACCCCGCACACGGCGTTTCCGAGCCGGTAGTGTATCATCCGACACCTTTATGATCCGGACGCAACACGCATGCAAAAGCTGATCACCCTGCTGGTTTTCGCCATGCTGGCGCTTTCCGTCGCCGGCTGCCATATCGTCTACAAACCCGACGTTCAGCAAGGCAACCTGCTCGACAAGAAAACGGTGGATCAGCTCAAGCCCGGCATGACCAAGCGCCAGGTACTCGTGCTGATGGGTACGCCCTCGGTGAGTACGCCATTCGACCAGAGTCGTTGGGATTATGTGTCGACCATGTCGCATCGTGGTGGCGCGATGAAGGTGCGCACGTTCACCCTGACCTTCAACAACGACACGCTGGTGCGCACCGAGGGCGATTTCTTCGCGCAGGATGCCCAGCAACTGATCAAGGACAGCAAGAAGTACAACTCCGGCTATCCGGTCAACGAGACCCAAGGCGACAAGAGCACGTCACCGGACGACAAGAAGAAGGACGGCGGCTTCGGCCAAGGCGGCAACGCGGACGGCAATGACGGTCATTGACCTCGGCAGTTCGACCCTCAGCGGACGCGCCGGCGACGCGCCTCCATCGGGTCGAGCACCAGCGACCGGTAAATCTCGACCCGATCGCCTTCCCGTACAAGCTGGTCCGGCGTCACCTTTCGCGCAAAAATGCCGAGGCGCGCCGGATCGATGGCACCATCGGGAAGCATGACGGCAATTCCCGAAGCACTGATCGCCTGCATCACCGTGCTGCCGTCGATCAGCTCGACCCGACGCCGGATCGGTTGCCCCGGCTCCGCGTAAACCACCTCGACGCAGATCGTGCGCTCAGCCATAAGCCCGCTCGGCTTCGCGGCAGAAATCGTCCACCATGCGCCCGGCCAACCCCTGGAAACCCAGTTTCAATGCACCGCTGCCGAGCCGGCCGGCGTAGTCGAAATCCAGTGCAAACGCGATCTTGCAGCCAGTATCCCCAAGGGCGACGAAATCCCACACGCCCTCAAGGCTGCGGAAGGGGCCATCGACCAGGTCCATCTGCAGGCGCCGCGGTGGGTCGATCGTGTTGCGCGTGGTGAAGCTCTGGTGGAACCCGGCAAACTTGAGATCCAGCCGCGCCACCAGCACATTGCCGTCGCGCTCGAGGATCTCGGCACCGGCACACCAGGAGAAGCGCTTTGGGTATGCTTCAACCTCATTGACCAAGTCGAACATCTGTGCCGGCGAATACTTCACCAATGCACTGCGACGAATTTCGATCACGGCAACCTCATCCACATCACGCTTGGTCTGGCCCGATATGCGGCCGAATCGGCATCAGGGCAACAAGGCCCGAGTTTAACGGACATGGCCAAGGCAAAGGACAAGGACAACAAAGGCAGCGGCACCATCGCGCTCAACAAACGTGCACGCTTCGAGTACCACATCGACCAGCGCTTCGAGGCCGGCGTCGCATTGCAGGGCTGGGAGCTGAAGGCGCTGCGTGCGGGCCGGATCAACTTCGGCGACAGTTATGCGGTCGTCCTGAAGAACGAGATCTTCCTGGTCGGCGCATCGATCCCGCCGCTGATCAGCGCCTCCACCCATGTCGTCGCCGAGGATCGGCGTACCCGCAAGCTGCTGTTGCATCGCAAGGAAATTGATCAGCTGGTCGGCGCCGTCGAGCGCAAGGGCTACACCCTGGTGCCCACCGCGATGTACTGGAAAGGCAACAAGGTGAAGATCGAGATCGGCCTCGCCCGCGGCAAGCAGGAACACGACAAGCGCGATACCGAAAAGCAGCGCGACTGGCAGATCGAGAAACAGCGCACCATGCGCTCGCACAACCGTGCGGCTTGAAGGAAGTACAGAAGAAAACCCCCGGCAAGCCGGGGGTTTTGCGTTGGTGGAGGTGGCGGGAGTCGAACCCGCGTCCGAAGGCGTTCAACGCCTGGATCTACATGCTTAGCTCACCGTTCGATCTCGTTCCGCGACAAGCACGGTGGGCAAGGCGCACCGCGGAACCAGCCTGATTGATTTGACCTGGCGCCGCCAGGCGGCAGCGTTCGGCGATCCCGTGATAATGACCCTACACCGACGAGCACGAGCACAAGTGGGTTCGGGGCTACGCCTTAAGCGGCGAGAGCGTAGTTGTCGTCGTTGGCAACTATGAGTTTGCTGCTGGATTAACGAGGAAAGCTGCCCCCTCGGCATGCACCAAGTCATCTCACTACCCCCGTCGAAGCCAGGACACCCCCGGGGAAAACGATATGACCACGGCAGTATATGGGGGCGATGGTCACAACAGCAATGTCGCCCGCCACGAACGGTGCGAATGCGGGAAGGCCGGATGCGCGCTGTGCAAACACTACCCACTCGTGGGCAGAGTGTTGTTCATGTGTGAAAGCAACGTCTATACTTGGTGGCTTACACGACCCTGTACCCGTCGTACTCGTGGGGATGATCTCGATGACTCGATTGCAATTGCTTGGCCTGGCCGTGGCCACAGCCCTCTTCGCCGCCACCAGCGCTCACGCCGAAGGCGACAAGGCTGCCGGGCGCAAACTCATTTATACGTGCGCCGGTTGCCATGGGGTGCCCGGTTATACCAACGCCTATCCGCAATACCCGGTACCGAAGATTGCCGGCCAGAACGAGCAGTACATCGTCAATGCACTGCAGGGTTATCAGAGCGGCGGCCGCAAGCACCCGACCATGGGAGCGCAGGCGCAGAGCCTGTCCGCCGCGGATATCCAGAACATTGCCGCCTATCTTTCCAGCCTCGCCAAGTAAGTTGCCAAGGACTTCCCGCATGAAACGTGCAATCACCCTGCTTTCATTCGGCGCCGCCCTGGCGTTCGCTTCCACCCAGTTGCTTGCCGTCGGCAACGCCGAGAACGGCAAGCAGAAGGCGGCCACCTGCTTCGCCTGCCACGGTACCGACGGCAATGCGGTCGACCCGCAGTACCCGCGACTGGCCGGCCAGTACAACCTTTACCTGCAGAAAGTGCTGCACGAGTACAAGGACGGCGAACGTGACAATCCGATCATGAAGGGCATGGTGGCGACCTTGTCCGACCAGGACATCCAGGATATTTCCACTTATTTCTCCAGCCTGCCGAGCAAGCTCGATACGTTGAAGGGCCACATCAGCGGCGAAAAGTAAATCCGCTCTCGTCCTGCTGCATGGAAAGCAAAGGGCCCGCCATGCGGGCCCTTTGCTTTTGCAAGCTTCGCTCGCGCCGGCGACTCAGGCCACCGCCGACTTGCCCTCAGCCTTGCTGTAGTACGGTTTTTGGCCGGCGGCATGGTCGGTGGCGTCACGCACTGCAGTGATTTCCGGCACTCGCTCGCGCAAGGTCTTCTCCACGCCCTGCTTCAGCGTCACGTCGACCATGCCGCAGCCGTGGCAGCCACCGCCGAACTGCAGCAGTACCGCACCATCGGCATCGATCTCCAGCAGACTGACCCGACCGCCGTGCGAAGCCAGTTTCGGGTTGATCTCCGCCTCCAGCACGTAGCGCACGCGCTCAATCAGGCCCGCTTCCACGCCAGGTACATTGCCCTTGATCTTCGGCGCGCGGATGTTGAGCTGGCCGCCGGTGGCACTCGGCTCGAAGTCGATGCTGGCCTGGTCCAGCCAGCTCGCGCTGTCGCCGTCGATATGGAAATCGAAGCCATTGCACTCGATCGTCCACTCCCCGCCGGCCAGATCTGCGGGCTCGCAGAATTCCAGCTCGCAGTTGGCCGCCGGCGTACCCGGCGAGGTTACCCGCAGGCGGATGCCCAGCCCGTCGATGCCTTGTTGCGAAAGAAGCCGCAGGAAATGCTGCTGCGCGCGTTCCGAGATTTCGATCATGCCTGCTCCAGGGTCGCCAAATCGATACCGGCGGGCCGCGCCGGCGAAACAGCACCATTTTAGTCCTGTTTCGCGTCCGATGCGTGCTTTGACATTTGCGCGCGCAACTTCGACGCTTCGCACTCCCCCAAGACTCTCAATTTTGATGGAGACCTCGATGAACGCCAACGACCTGGCCAGCCGACATTGCCAACCGCGCAAGGGCAAGGAGCACGCATTGGGCGCCATGGAGGTAGCCGAGTTGCTGCAACAACTGCCGGGGTGGCTGCTGCGCCGCGACGGCACGGCCATCGTCAAGGATTTCCGTTTCGCCGACTTCCACCACACCCTGGGCTTCATCAACGCGGTGGGTTTCATGGCAAACCAGGAAGACCACCACCCGGACATCGAAGCCGGCTACGGCCATTGCCAAGTACTGTGGTCGACCCATGACGTGGGCGGCTTGTCGTTGAACGACTTCATCTGTGCGGCGCGAGTCGAAGCCCTGCTGACGCGCTGATCAGAAGTCGGTGCGCGATTTTTCCTGCATCCATACCAGTCGCTTGCCCTTCACCGCCAGCACGTCGAGAAAATCCTTCAGATCATCCGGCAACGGTGCGGAAAAGCTGTAGGAACGTCCGTCCAGGTCGAAACTCATGTGCGAGGCGTGCAGGAACATCCGGTTCAAGCCCATCTCGCGGTAGCGCTTGTTCATCTCGCGATCGCCGTATTTCGGATCGCCGGCCAGCGGATGACCGATGTGCGCCGCATGCACACGGATCTGGTGGGTACGACCGGTGCCCAGCGTGGCCTGCATCAGGCGGGCGCTGGGGTACTGCTCCATTTCGCGGAAGAAGGTCAGCGACGGCTTGCCATTGTCCGCCACCCGCACCATCCGCTCGCCTCCCTGCAGCACGGATTTCAGCAACGGTGCATTGACGTCGAACTTCGCCTTGGACGGGTGACCGAGCATGAGGCACAGGTACTGCTTGGTGACTTCACCGGCCCGGATCGCCGCCTGCAGGCCGGTCAATCCGGCCCGCGTGCGGGCAAACACCAGCACACCACTGGTATCGCGGTCGAGCCGGTGCACCAGTTCCAGATGTTCCTGCGGTCGGGCTGCGCGCAGCAGTTCGATCGCACCGTGGTTGATCCCGCTGCCGCCGTGACTGGCCACACCAGCAGGCTTGTCGATCACCAGGAAGTGCTTATCCTCGAAGATGACCGCGTCGGCCACCTCGGCGACCTGCCCGCCAGATGGCCCCTGTTGCTCCGGCCGCTCCGCCACCCGGACCGGGGGGATACGCAGTGTATCGCCATCAGTGAGACGAGTGTCGGGTTTTGCCCGCTTGCCGTTCACGCGCACTTGGCCGGTACGTAAAAGCCGGTAAATCATGCTCTTGGGTACTCCCTTGAGCAAAGTCATCAGCGCATTATCGATGCGCTGACCGTCGCGTTCGGGGCCGATCGCGACTTGACGTACACCGTGAGGTGCGTCGTGGGAAGTTGCCGTCTGCATTGAAAAAAACCTGCTTAAATAGGATACTCGGCGGGCGCTACATTCTGCCCGCCGCAGTCCGACCGGGCCGAGTGCCCGTCCGTGACGTCGGCGAGGATTGTTCCGATTGCCTTCGGGCGGCCGGTCGTCGCTCCCTTTCATCGTAACGGTTCGGGCCGCTGTTTGTCCGATGCCATTGCGGTGTCGGGGCGGCAGGCGCAGCTGACCGAATCATCCCGACGCCGGAAACGGTGCCGTTTTTATTGCCGCTTAACCGCAGCGGCGCGATCCCCGGCAGGCCGCCATTGTGGCGCCACCGTGGCACGCGACGCGTGGCCAAGCTGAGGATTACCATCATGAAACGCATGTTGATCAACGCGACTCAGCGTGAAGAGTTGCGCGTGGCCATTGTCGATGGCCAGAACCTCTATGACCTGGACATCGAAATCCCCTCGCGGGAACAGAAAAAGTCCAATATTTACAAGGGCAGAATTACTCGAGTTGAGGCTTCACTCGAAGCCTGTTTCGTCGAGTATGGCGCCGAGCGCCACGGCTTCCTGCCGCTGAAGGAAATCTCCCGCGAATACTTTGCCCCGGGTCTGGATCCGCACAAGGCGAACATCCGTGAGCTGATCAAGGAAGGTCAGGAAGTCGTCATCCAGGTGGAAAAAGAGGAACGCGGCAACAAGGGCGCCGCCCTGACCACGTTCATCAGCCTGGCCGGCCGCTACATGGTGCTGATGCCGAACAATCCGAAGGCTGGCGGTGTCTCGCGCCGCATCGAGGGCGAAGACCGGCAGGCGCTGAAGGAAGCGCTGGACCACGTCACGGTCCCCGACGACGTCGGCCTGATCGTGCGCACTGCCGGTCTCGGCCGCGACGCCGAAGAGCTGCAATGGGACCTGGACTACCTGCTGACGCTGTGGAAGTCGATCTCCGAGGCAGCCAGCAAGCAGAAGGCCCCGTTCCTGATCTACCAGGAATCGAAGCTGTTCATCCGCGCCTTGCGCGACTATCTGCGCAGCGACATCGGCGAGATCCTGATCGACGAGGAATCGCTGTACAACGATGCCCGCGACTTCATGCAGCAGGTAATGCCCAATGCCCTGCGCAAACTGAAGCTGTACAAGGACGACACCCCGCTGTTCACCCGCTACCAGATCGAAACGCAGATCGAGAGCGCGTTCGACCGCCAGGTGCGCCTGCCCTCCGGCGGCTCGATCGTGATCGACCAGACCGAAGCGCTCACCGCGATCGACATCAACTCCTCCAAGGCTACCAAGGGCAGCGACATCGAGGAGACCGCGTTCAACACCAACTGTGAGGCGGCGGTGGAAATCGCCCGGCAGTGCCGCATCCGCGATGCCGGTGGTCTGATCGTGATCGACTTCATCGACATGGACAGCCCACGGCACCAGCGCGAAGTGGAAGACCGCCTGAAGGAAGCGCTGAAGCAGGATCGCGCCCGCGTGCAGATCGGTCGCATCTCGCGCTTCGGCCTGCTCGAAATGTCGCGCCAGCGCCTGCGCCCCAGTCTCGGCGAAGCGACCCAGATCGTCTGCCCGCGTTGCGAGGGCCACGGCCATATCCGTGGCGTCGAGTCGCTGTCGCTGTCTACCTTGCGCCTGGTCGAAGAACACGCAATGAAGGACAACACCGGCCAAGTGCTGGTGCAGGCGCCCACCAGCGTCGCCAACTTCCTGCTCAACGAAAAGCGCGCCAGCGTGGTCGAGATCGAGCTGCGCCACAAGGCGCACGTGGTGATCGTCGCCGACGAAAAGCTGGAAACCCCGCACATCGAGATCCAGCGCATCCGCGAAGCCGAGATGGGCGAGCACAGCAAGCCCAGCTATGAGCGCCTCACCGCAGTGGAAACCGCCGAGTTGCCGAAGATGGGCCAGGCTCTGGGCAGCGGCGAGCAGCCCGCCGTGAGCGGCATCGTGCCGTCCAGCCCGGCGCCGGTGCGCGAGGAAATCGCCGCCCCGGCGGCTGCGGCGCGACCGGCCGCCCGTCGTCAGCCAACGGCAGTCCCGGCCCCCCACGCCGCAGCACCCACCGGCGGCATCATCTCGCGCCTGCTGGGCTGGTTCCGCAGCGCAGAAACGGCAACGCCGACGCCGAAGCGCACCGACAACGGCAACGACGGCAGCAACCGCAACCGTCGTGACGAGCGCGGCAATCGCAGCGGCGCCAGCGCAAACGCGCCATCGTCGCGCCAGCCGCGACGCGAGGCTGCCCAGCAGCAAGGCTCGGCGAAAGCCACCGCCCAGCAGCAGGCCCGCGGCAACCGCCAGCGCAACAACGAAACCCAATCGCGCCCGGCGCAGCAGTCACCAGTCCAGGCCATCAAGGCGGAACGCCAGCCCAAGCCGGCCGCAGCCGAGAACAACCAGGCACGCGCAGAGCGCAAGCCGAATCCACAGCAATCGCCAAAGGTCGAGCGGCAGCCTCGTGCGGCCGCCGATGAGCGCTCTGTCGCTGCACCGCTGGATGATGCAGCGAAAGAAGCTGAACGGTTGCTCGTGCCGCAGGTGGCATCGACGGCTCCCGAGTCCACCGACAACACAGCAGATGCCGAAGGCAGCCAGTCGCGTCGCCGCCGCGGTCGCCGTGGCGGCCGTCGCCGCCGCCGTCACGACGAAGCAGTCACGGATGGCACGGGCGTTGGCAGCGCGCAGGCGCAGGCGCTCGACGACGAGGATCGCGACGAAACCGCTACGGCTACCGCAACAGACACCCCGGTCGTGCGCAGCGAACAGTCGTCGCGTGAGTCGTCGCCCGTGGCCACCACGAGCGATGGTGACACAGCCGGGCCTGCCACTCCGGTGGTTCGTCATCCGACGTCCGCCCAGCCGATCGAAAAGCCCGCTACCACCACCGTTGCAGCGGCAATCAGCGCCGCCATGCCCGCTGCCACGGCGTTCAATCTGCCGACTCTGCCGCCGATCCCTGACCAGGCAAAATTCGCTGCGGCAACAGCCGCGGCTGACGAACACGACATCGTCAGGATCGCTCCAGCAGCCACTCCTGCGCCGAAGCCGCAAGTTGCCTCGGCCACGGTCAGCGTTGGCACTCATGCTGCAAAGGCCGTTGCCGCCCCCTCAGCCGTAACAACGGCTGTCACAGCGCCGACGACGATCAGCCTATCGGCTTCAGACATGGCCCCGTCGACAGTCGTAGCCCCGTCAGCAGCGCAGCCGGTTCCGACGGCGGTAACTCCGGCAAGCCCGACGGTCGCCGCTCACGTGATTCCTGCACCGACTGCAGCGGCTTCGACGCCGGAAACGCCGTTTGACCGTCAGGTGGTGAATCATTCGGCCGGCATGACGGCACCAGCGGCCACCACCGACACGCCCGGATTACCGATGGCAGCCGCTCCTGTGGCTCCGTTGCCGTTACCCGAGCAAGGCGATTTGCTGGCCCAACCGGTCCATCAGGCAAGGACGGTGCCGTCGGTCACCAAGGAAAGCGAACCCGCATCGCAACCGTCACACGACGAGCCTGGCGTGCACAAGAGCGGCTCGCACAGCTGAGCCGCCGCAGTACCGTGCAGTATGATAAAAAAACCGGACTCCAGTCCGGTTTTTTTATCGCTTCCGATCACGCAGCAGCATGGTCCGCTGCATCAGCTGCCAATATGGTGGCTCGGCATATCGATCAGGCCATGCACTGTCATCAGATGGGCCAAGCTGAGTACGTGGTCCACGTGCAGCTTCTCCATCAGGCGCTGCTTGTAGGTGGACACGGTCTTGGGACTCAGATTGAGCTGTTCGCCGATGATCGTCAGCGGCTTGCCGCGCACCAACATCATCGCCACTTCGAGTTCACGGCTGGACAGTACGTCGAACGGCGAGGCACTGCCGTCAAGGGTGGCCAGCGCAAGCTGCTGGGCGACAGCCGGGGCAAGATAGCGCCGACCGCCCGCCACCTGGCGCACGGCTGAGACCAACTCGTTGGCGCTGCAGCCCTTGGTCAGGTAGCCGAGCGCGCCAGCGTCGAGCAGGCGCTTGGGGAAACGCGCGTCATCGACCACCGTCACGATGACGACGTGCGTCGACATTTTCGAGCGGCATACACGCTCGGTGAGTTCGATTCCGCTCATGCCGGGCATGTGCACGTCGACCAGGGCTATGTCCGGCGCCAGTGTCCGGATCAGATGCAGGCCTTCTTCGGCGTTGCTCGCTTCGCCGCCGACATGGATGTCCGGCTGTTGCTGCAGGATCATTCGGAAGCCGGTGCGAACCAGCTCGTGATCGTCCACCAGGACCACATTGATCACTTGACGCCCTCCTTGGTTGGGCTGGATGAAATTAGGCCGCACGGAGCCCCTTTGCAAGCGGTTCGACACTTCACTCGCACGAGGCGGGATGCCGGCCCGAGCCCACCTGTTTCAGCGAAATCGCTGCCATGGACAGCTACCCCCCTCGCCGTGATGAGTCTGGCGGCGATACGACTGGCCGGCCATTCGATACCCTCGTCGTCCGGGCACAATGTGTCATGGCAGTAATGCCTGATATGTCGGTCGACACCTACGCCCGCTGTACGGGAAGCGTGCTGCGATACCTGCGCAGACTGCCCGAACGCTCGTTGCTTCAATTCATGCGTCGTCGGCCTGCATGCCTTCTCGGCTCCCAAGCCGCAGCAGACAAAAAAACCGCCAGTCGGCGGTCTATTTGTCTGCTACGGCTTCAGCAACGTTTACCGAAGCCGTCTATGTGTGGTGCCCAAGAGGGGACTCGAACCCCTACGACTTGCGTCGCTACCACCTCAAGGTAGTGCGTCTACCAGTTCCGCCACCTGGGCAAGGTGTGTTACTCAGTGCTTCGCCGGCGGCTC
>Ga0070696_100000849_pt1 | contig 19716 bp, 16 predicted proteins | sample KBSK1253metaG_FD_65474 | JGI IMG/M metagenome (GOLD analysis project Ga0070696, IMG submission 65474) | Corn, switchgrass and miscanthus rhizosphere microbial communities from Kellogg Biological Station, Michigan, USA - KBS K1-25-3 metaG | ecosystem: Host-associated > Plants > Roots >... | reverse complement strand
CGGGCATAAATTCCCGCCGGAGGGGTAATGTCCGAACGCGCAACACCGAACGTTCCTGCGAACTCCGAGTCCCGAATAGCCAGATCTGCCGCGGCGGCCATCGCAGTCACTCCTCTACGCCGAATGCTCCCCGGCGACGCCATGCCGCCGGGGGCCACGATTCTATCGGATTCTAAAAGCTCTTCTTGATCTGCACGCCGAAGGTTCTCGGTGCACTGGTCGTCACGAAGCGCTGCGCACCCTGGGCGTACGCACCCGAATAATCGCCGGGACCGCCGCCGAATATCTCCACGCCGAGTTGCGGATGGGCATTCGTCAGATTGCTGATGAACGTGGTGTACTCCCATCCCTCATGCTCCGTCGCGAACCTCACATTGACCTCGCCGTATCCGGGCAGCTGGTACGCCGGGTCGACCGGGGTATTGGTATTGCTGAGGTTTCGCTGACCTACGTAGGCGTAGTCGACCCGCGCCGTGGACTCCCATTCGGCGCGTGGGTGCAACTTGTATTCCAATCCGGCCGTCATTTGAACTTTGGGGGCGCTCTCCAGAGGCGCACCAATGACGCCGGTGGATCCGGCCACCACGGAGACGATCTTGCCGTCGGCGTATTGACCCGACAGAGCCACTTGCAGCTGGTCGGTCAACAGCGCATGCAGCTCGCCGTCGAAGCCGTTTATGCGCGCCGCGCCGGCATTGCCGACAAACGAAGCGCCGCACCCGTGATCGTATTGATCGAGAGCGATCGTGGTTTGCAGATTGGTCCAATCGACACGGAAGACCGTTAGATTGGCGGTGACCCGTCCTCCCGCAAATGCACTCTTGATGCCGGCCTCCACGTTCTTGATCTGATCGGACTTGAACTCCGCAGCAGAGGCGGGGTCCGTAAGCCCGAACTTGGCCAGCGCATTGGCGCATCCCGGTGTCGAGAGATTGCCGATCGGATTGTGTCCGCCGATGCGAAATCCTTGGGAATACGCCGCATATAGATTCACTTCGTCGGTGGCGGCAAAGGTGAGGGTGGCGCGCGGCGTGGTCTTGCTCTCCGCCACCGGCTCCTGAATCACCGTGTTGCCCGTGGGCGGAGCACTTGCGAATACGTCGCTGAAGTCCGTACGCGTCGCCTCGACGTTTTGCGAGGCATGCCGTGCACCGACAGATATCGCCACTCTCGGAGTGATGTGCAGGGTGGCGTCGGCAAAGAGCGCCTTGTTGGTGTAGGTAGCCACGTACTGACCGTCCCACACGGTCGCCGTCCCGCTGGGCGGGGCCCTGAGGGGCGCCTGCGCCTCCGTCAGCCACGCCGAACCGACGGTGACCCCGCCAACCGCATCGCGCTTCTCTCGTTGATAGAACCCGCCGAGGGTCCAATCCAAGGCCGACCCGCTCCAAAGCAGATCCTTTTCACCGCCCTGCAGGCGCAGTTCCTGACTGAGTATTCGCGTGCCGACTGCGAATGTGACCGGAGCGGGCGTCGGCAGCGGCACGCTTCCATCGCCGCCGAGCGCACCATAAGTGATGCCCGCAAAGTCCACCGATGAGGAGTGGTTTCTTTCGATCCACCCGGTAATCGAATGCAGAACGGCGGGACCGAAATCGTAGCTCGCTTCCAACGAGCCCAACGAATAATTCGTCGACGCCGGCTGCAATTGGAACTGATCCGCGGTAAGCGGGCTCTGCGACGTCGACAGCGCCGGTTCGTAGTTCGGCAGCGAATCCGTCTGCTTCGAGTCATACATGAACGCCAAGGTGGCGTCGAACTGGTCATTGGGCTTGAATCGCAGCGCAATCCGCCCGCCGCCGTCCTCGCTCTTGTTGACGTTCTTGGCGAACTCGCCGGCCCCGTAAACATTCGATTGCAGCGAGTTGTAGCCCACCAAACCATTCGGCCCATAGGCGTCCGTCGTGTTGCCGCTCATCCGATGAATATTGATGTACCCGGGGTCCGAACTGGAGTGGAAGGAGAACCGCAACGCCAACACATCCGACAACGGGGTATTGACCACCGTGGAAAACTTCCAGCCGCTGCCGCCCGCGTTCCATCCATTGTCGAGCGCCGACACGCCCCCGACGAATTGCCCAGAGAATGCGGCAAATTCCGGCAAATTGGGCACGACCTTGACGATGCCGCCCATCGCGGAGGCCCCATACAGCGTGCCCTGCGGTCCTTTCAGGACTTCGATGCGTTGCACGTCGATCAACTCGGGGTCGAACGCGTAGGTCGGCAAGTCTCCATAGACGAAGCCCGTGGTATTCGTGCCGATATTGGTCTCGAAGTCGAACAAGCGAGAGTTGGCAACACCGCGTATGACGATATCCGGTCCCGAGCGCTCGCCGAGACCGGAACCGTTATAGATCATGCCGGGCACGAATTTCGCGTAATCGCCCAGATCCACGAACCCTTTCTGCTGGATGGCGTCGCCGTCGAACACGGTCATCGTGATCGGCACGTCTTTCGCGTTTTCAACGCGCTTTTCGGCGGTGACGACCACCTCTTGCAGCGTCGATTCCTGTGCGATTGCAGGCCTGGCCGCAAACAGCGCGCTGAAGACCCCCAATATCGCTGCTAATGCCGAGAAACGAAGCGCTATGGAATGATTTGCGAGAAATTTGAGACTCATGGCTGCGGTTAGCTCCTCTTTGGAATCGCTCTTGGAACGTGGAATCGCATGTGCACAAACAAGTAGATGTAACGTTACATCAACGTTCTAAAAAAATCGCTTGAAATATCCCTGCCTACCCACTTTGCCGCCGACTGTTCGCGCCTCGTGAGATTTCTTCCTGCTTTCCGTACTTGTAACGTAACATTTTCGCCCTGTCAATCTGCGATGATGACAATGTGCATTGAAACCTGCCGATCCGTGATGTAACGTTACATATACGGTCGGGAGCGTCTGACCGCATGAACGCATAACCATAATGGACATACCAATGAAAGCGACAGTCAGCAGTCCGCTTGCATCTCTCATGGCACGCAACAGCACGTATATTCCAGGAGGCGTCAGCTCGACCAACCGCGTCATCGATCCGCCGATTGCGTTCGTCAAAGGCCAGGGAGCATATCTTTGGGACATTGACGGCAAGCGGTATATCGATTACCACGCCGCGTTCGCGCCCTACTTTCTGGGGCACAATTTCGCGCCCATCAACGAGGCGGTCATCGACGTGCTGCGCAGCGGCGAGAGCCTGTACGGCGCCGGTCCCGCAGTTCTCGAAGGCCGTCTGGCGCAGCTGATCTGCGAAAACATCGCGGTTGCAGAGAAAGTGTCGCTGCAGAATACCGGCAGCGAGGCGACTTCGATGGCGATCCGCCTGAGCCGCGCCGTGACGGGCCGGCAACATTTCATCGTGGTGCAGGGCGGTTATAACGGCAATCACGACGAACTCGCCTGCAATACGTTGAACTCACTGCAGGACATCGGACCGCGAGTATCGCCCGGCGAATACCCTCTCCGCCCGCTGGGTGCAGGGACCGCCATCGAATCTCAGCATCTCGTGCATCCGGTGAACTTCAACGACCTGGATTCCGTGCGCTATGTCTGCAAGCGATACCCCATCGCGGCCATGATCACCGAACCCGTGCTGCAAAATATCGGCGTGGTGCTGCCTCGGGAGGGCTACCTGGCCGGGTTACGGGCACTTGCCGACGAGTTTGGCTTCCTATTGATTTTTGACGAAGTGAAGACCGGCTTTCGGCATGCGCTGGGCGGCTACGCCGAGGTCTCCGGCGTAACGCCCGACCTCGTAACTTACGGAAAAGCAATTGCGAATGGATTCCCGCTGGCCGTGGTCGCCGGCAAACACCGGTACATGGACTACATCATCCACCCGGACGTCGCGAAGCGCCCATTCGTGGCGGGCACCTATAATGGACATCCCGTAGGGGTTGCTGCCGCGATCAGCACGATCGAGTATCTGCTGTCGCACCGCTCGCAGGTGTATGGACACGTCGACGAACTAGGCAGCCGATTGGAGAAGGGCCTGCGGGATATATTCGCGGCCCATGGCGTAACCGCTTCGATTACGCGACAAGGGTCGGCTTTGTCCTACTACCTGATGGCAGGGGCCCCCGCCGATATGCATGACATCGTGGAGCATCATGATTTCGAGCGGGATGTCCGGCTGCGGCGCGCGCTGATTGATTTAGGGGTGTTTTTCGTGCCGATTGCCACCAAACAATGTTCGATATCCGCGGCGCACACGGTCAATGACATCGACGTCACCCTTGATAAAGTCAAAGAAGCGGTGTCCGCCGTCTGGCCGCGGGTTCGTTGAGAGTCGCGGATTGCAGCATCCCCTCAACGGCATTTTCCTTCGCGATGGGGCCATTACCGTCGGCATTGCGCCCGACTGCGGCGGCGCACTCACGAGGTTCGACGTACGCACGCGGGACTCCGTGGTCAACGTCCTGCGGCCGGCAACCGCACGGCATCCTGCGAACCGCTGCTCACTGGGCTCATCCTGTTTTCCGTTGGTGCCCTATGGCGGGAGACTTCGCCAGGGACGCTTCGAGTTCGAAGGGCGCAGCCACCAGTTTCCCCTCAACGCGCTACCGGAGCGACACTCCTCGCATGGCGATGGATGGACTCGACCGTGGACATTGCGCCACCTCGAACGCCGCCGGGCCGTTATGAGCTTCGAAGCCGATGAATCAGTCCCTTTGCAATACCGCTGCGATCAATCAGTGTCGATCGCCGGCGATTGCGTCAGCATACAACTCTCCGCTCACAACTTGAGCGCGCACCGGATTCCTGTCGGTTTCGGCCTGCACCCCTATTTTGCCGACCGGGGCCATGCCATCATCAAAGCCGAGGTTCCGGCCCAATGGCGCTGGGATCAGGAAATGATGCCGGTGAGCATCGAGGGAAATCCGGATGCCGAGCGCTTTCGACGGGGCCAACCCGTCAGTGAGTTGCCCATCACGGCTGAGTACGCCGATTGGTCCGGGAGAGCGGTCATCGATTGGCCGAAAACGCAGCTTCGCGTCGACCTGAAAACGAGCCCGCCGTTGAGTCATGTCGTCATGTGGATGCCCACCGGGGAAGACTTCTTTTGTTTCGAGCCCGTGTCCCACGCCACCGATGCCCTCAATAGACAAGCCGCGCAGCGTCAGGCCGGAGATTTTCGCATCGTGGAACCCAACGCGACGGCAGAGCAGCGTTTTGACTTCTTCGTTTCGTGCCCCGATTCGTAACCATCATGATTGAGGACGTGGCGACACTTCAGGTCGACTGCCGAAATGAATTGGGCGAAGCACCGCTTTGGTGCATGGCCACAGCAACTCTCTACTGGGTAGACGTCATCAAGCCCGGCCGGGTATTTCACTGGCGCAAAGACACGAACAGCGTGGACTTCTGGGATTTCGACGACCTGGTGACGGGTTTGAATCTGATCGCGGGCGGCGGACTGCTCATCCATGGAAAGAATCAGATACGACGCTTCGATCCGTCCACCGGTAAGACATTTCCGGTGTTCTCCCTGCCGCCCTCGCAAATGCCGATGCGTTTCAACGACGGCCACTGCGATCGGGCCGGCCGGCTCTGGGTGGGCACGATGGCTAACAACATCGGCGACGACGGTGCGGCGTTGGATATCGCGGATCGAGATGGTCAGATTTGCGTCATCAGCGGCACGTCGTCCCGGATGATTGATGCGAACCTGGGATGCCCGAATGCCATTTGCTGGAGTCCGGACGAGAGCCGCTTTTACATCGGCGATTCCTGCGACGGGTGGCTGTATTCTTACCGCTTCGATGCTTCGGCAGGGACGATTTCGGACAGGCGGCCATTTTGCCGTCTCGACGGCTTCGGGGTACCCGACGGCGCAGCAGTTGATCGCGAGGGCTATCTCTGGAACGCCCGATGGGGAGCGGGCGCCGTCGTGCGAATCAGCCCCGATGGCTCGCTGGACCGAGTGGTGCGGCTTCCTGCCTCGCAGCCTACATCATGTTGTTTTGGCGATGAGGATCGGCGGACTTTGTACATAACCAGCGCTCGGTTTGCGTTGAGCCCCGAGAGGCTGCAAAAGGAGCCATTCGCCGGCGGCGTGTTTTCGATTCGGCTGGAGGTCGGCGGAATCGAAAAATCGCAGTTTGCCGGAGGCAGTGGGTGCAGCGTATGAAGCCAACCGCTGCTTCGCGTGCTTGCCCAAATCATTCGTTGCTCAATGGCAGTTCAGGTCAACTCATAGTTCGAATCAAACGGTAATACCTATGAAGATTACGGCGATCAAATCGGTGGTTTGCAATGCAAGGATGCGCAACTGGGTGTTCGTCAAGGTGGAGACCGATCAGCCCGGGCTCATCGGCTGGGGTGAAGCGACGCTCGAATGGCATACACGGGCAGTCGTAGGAGCGCTGGAGGACATCGCAGCCCTCCTCGTGGGCCAGGATCCACGGCGCATCGAACATCTATGGCAGATGATGTTCCGCCAGCATTTCTGGCACAGCTCCGGAATCGTTCGCTCGACGGCCATGTCGGGAATCGACATCGCACTTTGGGATATCGCCGGGAAAATACAGGGGGTGCCTTGTCATTCTCTGTGGGGCGGCCGCGTGCGCGACTACATCAGGCTGTACTGTCACTTGGGCGGCGGCCGCATGGAGGACTTCTACGAGACGCCGGTTGCCAACGCCGACCGGTTCGCGGACCTGGCCCGGGAAGCGGTCACGAACGGCTACTCAGCCTTCAAGTCCATGGCCGTACCTCCCACGAGTGCTCTGGAAGGTACCGCGCCGATTTTCGCCGCGGAGCAAGCGGTCGCGCGCATGCGCGAGGCGGTGGGCCCGCAAATCGACATCATGGTCGACTGTCACGCGCGGCCATCGCCGGCAATGGGGCTCCAATTTGCAAAAGCACTCGAACCGTACCGCCTCTACTTCCTCGAGGAGCCCTGTTGGCCGGAAATGGTAGATTCCCTGAGGCACATCAATGCATCGGTAACGACGCCCATTGCGACTGGCGAAAGGTTGACGCACCTCAGCCAATTCAGAGATTTGTTTGCGGCGCGCGCCTGCGAAGTGGCTCAACCAGACATCACGCACTGCGGCGGCTTATCCGCCGCCCGCAAGATCGCGGCGCTGGCGGAAGCCTACCGCATCGCGCTGGCGCCCCACAATCCGCAAGGGCCGATCAGCACCGCCGCCTCGTTCGAATTCGGATTTTCGCAACCCGACTATGTCATCTGCGAAACCGTCAGTGAAGATGTGGAGTGGCGCCGCGATGTCGTGCATGACCACCACGCGTTGAACAAGCAGAATCGCACGGTCACCCCGTCGGATAAGCCGGGCCTGGGAGTCGAAATCAATGAGATGGCCGTGCAAAAGCACCCATTCCAGCAAGAGTTGCCGCAGCAGGTGTTCTATGCCGATGGCGCCGTCGGCGACTGGTGATCGCTCCCGGGAACGAACCTCGATCGATCAATGGCGAGGGCGAGCAAACTCTTCGACGGACGCGTAGGCAAAACAGCGGAAGAACCTTGGAGGAGACGTCATGCCCTGCATTCTCATCAGTGGCGCCGGAAGTGGCATCGGTGCGGGCATCGCGCACGAGTTGGCCACGGCCGGTCACCACATCATCGTCACCGACCTCGACGGCGCCGCCGCGGAGCGTGTGGCCAAGGGCATTCGTGCCCGCGGCGGAAAGGCGGATGGGCACCCACTCGACGTGACCTCCGACGGCAGCGTCGCCGCACTCTTGGGCGCCCTCCCCTGCGAGATCGACATACTGGTCAACAACGCCGGCTTGCAGCACGTCGCGTGCCTGGAGGAGTTCCCGCCGGATAAATGGCGCCTGCTGGTCGAAGTGATGCTGACCGGCACGGCACGGCTGACGGGCGCGCTACTGCCGGCGATGCGCGCCCGCGGGCACGGCCGCATTATCAACATCGGCTCGGTTCACTCGCTGGTGGCATCACCGTACAAGAGCGCCTATGTCGCCGCCAAGCACGGCCTGCTCGGTTTTTCCAAAGTACTGGCGCTGGAAACCGCCGATTGCGACATCACCATCAACACGATATGCCCTGCTTACGTGCGCACGCCATTGGTCGACGAGCAGATCGCCGCTCAGGCGCGCGAGCATGGAATTAGTGAAGATCGCGTTGTCGATGAGATCATGCTGAAGCCGATGCCCAAGCGCACGTTCATCAGCATCGAGGAACTGGCCGGCATAGTCGTCTTCCTGATATCGCCCGCCGCACGCAACATTACCGGTCAGACCATCGTCGTGGACGGGGGCTGGACCGCCCAGTAGGGTCGCCCGATGTCGCGCGGGCGCGGGTCCGCGGCTATAACAGGCGGAACCCGTGGCCGGGACGCGCGCCCATCATTGAGGCAGGTCGCGCTTGGAGCGCATACTCGCCACAGATTGGCATACGGGGCCGTCCCTTTGTCAGTCGCAAAGAGCATCGTTCGGATAAATCCTTTAGCAAGGGGAGCGACATGCAAAAAACATTACGAATGCTTCTTGTTGGAACAGTTCTCGCCATCGGATTGAGTGCCGTGGATTTGGCGGCTGACGCACCGGATCCGGTGGTTGGCACTTGGACTTTGAATGTAGCGAAGTCCAAATTCAATCCGGGCCCGGCACCCAAATCCCAGACACGAACCTATGCGGCGACCGCCGACGGCATTACCCTCACCCTTAATGGAATCGCAGCGGACGGGTCACCGATATCCGGGCAATCGACATACAAATATGACGGCAAGGACTATCCGATCACCGGTTCGCCCAACTACGACTCCCTGTCATTGACGCGGGTCAATGCCAGCACCGTCAAGAGCAAGGTCAGGAAGGCGGGCAAGGTCGTGGGTTCGGCCAAGCGCACGATCTCGGCGCACGGCAAGGTTATGACGCTATGGACCAAGGTGACCGACGCCAAAGGCGCAATGCACGACGACGTCGCGGTTTACGATAAACAATAGACCGGCGCACGGGACACGCATGGAACGACCTCGCTTGCCGTCACGCCTCCCTGCACTGCCGCTGTTTGCCGCGGCATCGGCACACCGAATAGCTAGGCCCGCAGCGAGCGGTGCAGGGGGAGCGTGCGGACGCGCTTGCCGGTCGCGGCGTAAACGGCATTGCAGAGAGCGGCGGCAGCGCAAGCAGTGGCGGTTTCCCCGACTCCGCCGGGCGTCTCGCCGCTCGGTATGAGATAGGTCTCGATTTTGGGTGCTTCGGTGATCCGCAGCGATCGGAAGTCGTTGAAATTGTTCTGCTGCACGCGCCCGTCGGCAAATGTTATTTCATTGAAGAGCGCGGCGCTCAGGCCGAAAATGGTGCCCCCCTCGAGCTGGGCGTGAATGGTGTCGGGGTTGACCGTTTGACCACAGTCGAACGCGCAGACGACGCGTTCGACCCGAACGGTTCCGTCGCCGTCGACGCTGACTTCCGTGACCTGGGTCAGGTAGCTGCCGAAAGCGAATTGCACCGCGACGCCTCTTCCATGGCCTTTCGGCAGCGGACTGCCCCATCCTGCCTTGGCAGCCGCCAGATCGAGCGACGCCCGCATGCGCGGAGACTTGAGCAGCGCGCGCCGGTACTTCACCGGGTCCTGCTTCGCCGCTGCCGCCAGCTCATCGATAAAGCTCTCGACCACGAACACGCTGCGCGTCGGACCGACCCCTCGCCACCAGGAGGTCGGCACCCCCTGAGGTTCCTGCCGAACAAAGCGCACCTCGAGATTCGGGACTTCGTAGACAGGGTCGGCCGCCGAGTCCACCGCATCATCATCCACGCCGTTTTTGAGCGGCTCGCCGGAATACAGGGCCGTGACGGCAGAGCCGGCGATGGTGTGCTGCCACGCGATCGGCCGGCCCCCGGCATCGAGTCCCGCGGCGATTCGATCCACGTAGTAGGGCCTATACATGTCGTGCTGGATATCCTCTTCGCGAGTCCAGACGACTTTGACCGGCCCATTGACGTGCCGGGCGATGCGGGCCGCCACCACGATGCCGTCCACTTCCAGGCGGCGGCCGAAGCCGCCCCCGATGAGCTGATTGTGCAGTTGAATCTGTGCCGGCTTCAGACCCAGGTCCGCGAGCTTGGCGACTGCTCGGTCCGGAGCCTGGGTGCCGACCCAGAACTCGCACATGTCCTTGCGCCAGTGCACCGTGCAATTCATCGGCTCCATGGTCGCGTGCGCGAGAAACGGTTGCTTATAAATCGACTCCACGCGAGAGGCCGCGTGCGCCATTGCCGCCGGTGCATCGCCAAGGTGGCTCGCGACGGCGCCGGGCTTGTGCGCAGCGGCTTCGAGATCCGCCACGAGCCGCGCCTGTTGTACCGCACCGTTCGGGCCATCGTTCCACCGCAGGCCGAGGGCCTTTAGCCCCTTGAGGGCTGCCCACGTGTTGTCGCCGACGACGGCGATGAGGTCGCGCTCGTTGACGATCTGCCGCACGCCGGGAATCGCCAGCGCTGCTTCAGAGCGCAGCGGCTCGACTATCGCACCCCCCGTAACCGGAGACAGTGCGACCGCCGCCACGCGCAAACCATCGAGCTGAATGTCGATGCCGAAAATCGCGCGTCCATTCGCCTTGTCCGGCGAGTCGCGCCGGGCGGCCGACTTTCCGATGAGTTGGAAGGCCGTGGGCGATTTGAGCGGCGGATCGACAGGTACGGGGACGGCGGCCGCCGCGGAAGCGAGCTCTGCGTAGCTCAACCGCCGGCCCGAAGGTCCGTGAATGACATTGCCGAGTTCGGCACGGCAAGCTGAAGGCGGCACCGCCCATTTCTTCGCCGCGGCGGTGATCAACATCGTACGCGCGGCAGCACCCGCCTTGCGAAGGGGCAACCAGCACTGACGAATCGAGGTCGAGCCGCCGGTGGACTGATCTCCTTCGAAACCGTAGACGGCGGGATCGGGCGGCGCCGCCTCGACGATGACGCTGTCGAGACCGACTTCCAGCTCCTCGGCGATCAGCATCGGCAATGACGTGTATGTCCCCTGCCCCATTTCCACTTTGGGCATGACGAGAGTGACTTGGCCGCCGGGATCGATTCGAACATAGGCGTTCAGCGGCTTGAATGCGGACTTGACCGGCGGCCCCGATCGCGGTATCGCGACGCTGAGCAGCAATCCTCCGCCGATTGCGGAGGTGGCTTGAATGAAGCGACGCCGGCTCAATCGAGGCTCGAATTGGTTTATCTTCATGCGACTTTCATCCGCCTTAGAGTCGACTCCTCCGAGTCAGCGGTATCGACCGCCTGATCCGAGCCGTCACTCTCCACCAGAACGCCGTGTTTGCGCAAGGTCCTCGCCATGTGAGGCTACCTCGCGCCGAGGAGCGAATACGCCATCGCCGCATCGAAGGCCCTCGAATCGACCTTGAGATATGCCAGCGCCTCTTCAGCGCTCACCACCGCCTCGGCCACGCCCGGTACTTGGCGCAGCCTGGCGGCGAGATCTTCCGCATCGACGGCTCGGCCGTCGCCGATCCGAATCAGCCGTGTCGTCAGATAGCTCGGCTGCTTCATCGTCCCCGCCACCAGCAGCCAGAGCAACGCGAGCCCTCCCGAGCAGGCGAATACGCTGCTGCTGCCCGCGGTCTGATGTACCCAGCCGCCGATGACTCCGCCGAGGAAAATGCCCAGAAACTGGGTGCTCGAATATATTCCAACGGCGGTTCCCTTGGCTTCAGAGGGCGCCGTTTTGGTGACGAGCGAAGGCAGGGTCGCCTCCATCACGTTGAAACCCGCGAAGAATAGGGTAAGGGCCGCGAGCACCACGTAAACGTTGTCCTTGCCGGCGATGAGTATGAACTGACTTGCCGCCAGCACCGCAACCGCGCCGACGAACACGGCCTTCAAACGGCGATACTTCTCAGCGATGACGATCGCCGGTATCATCACCGCGACGGAGACCAGCAGCACCGGCAGATAGACGATCCACTGACTGTGGCTGTTCATATTCAGCCTGGCGTGCAGCAGGGACGGCACCACCAGGAAACTCGCCGTCAGCATGGCATGCAGTGCGAAGATGCCGAAGTTCAACCGCAATAATTCTCCGTTCTTCAGGATCGATCCGAACATGGCCGGCACCGTTTCCGCGTCACGGTGCACGCGCAAGTGCTGCGGGTGAGGCACGACGAAGACGGTTATCGCGATGCCGAGCATCGCCAGGCCGACCATGAGCCAGAAGATGCCCGGCACGCCGACGACGCCCGCGACAATCGGCCCCGCAACCAACGCCGCCATGAACGATACCCCGATCGTGACGCCCACCATCGCCATCGCCTTGGTGCGGCTTTCCTCGGACGTGAGGTCCGCGACCAGCGCCAGAATCACCGAGCCGCCGGCGCCGGCCCCTTGCAGCACGCGGCCCACGATGACACCGTCAATCGAGGTCGACACGGCGGCCACGGCACTGCCCACCGCGAACACTATCAATCCCAGAACGATCATGGGCTTGCGCCCGACCTTGTCGGACAACAGACCGAATGGGATCTGCAACAACGCTTGGCTCAAGCCATAAATGCCCAGCGCCAGGCCGATCCGGTACGTCGTTACCCCCGACAGGTGTCCGGCGTAATCCGCAAACACCGGATAGATCATGAACAAGCCCAACAGCCTCACCGAGAACACGGCGGCAAGCGACCCGGCGGCACGAAATTCCTGTTTCTCCATATCCTCTAGGTCTATTTAAGCGGCTCAATAACGTTCAATATATACCACCCGAGTGAACCGCTCGCCTAAGCAGCTCTAAAAATCAATTTGTTGTCGGTGTGTGACGTGCTTGAGAACCCGCGTCTTGATGTCGCCCCCAATCGGACGTGCCGTGCCGCCTAGTGCCATCATGACGACTTGGCCGCTGCTTTTCGGCATGGGTGTCCTCATGTTGGGCGCCGGCCTGCAGGGTACTCTCATTGGCCTGCGCGCCACGCTCGAAGGATTCCCCACGGTGGTGACCGGCGCCGTCATGTCCTGCTACTACGTGGGATATGTCCTCGGAACCGTCGTGGCGCCGCCATTGCTTCGGCAACTGGGCCACATCCGCGTGTTCGCCGCCCTCGCGGCCATCGCCTCGGTGGCGATTCTGGTCCAAGGCTGTTTCGTCAATCCATGGGCTTGGGGGGCGATGCGTCTGCTCTCCGGATTGTGTTTCTCCGGTATTTACGTCGTTGCGGAAAGCTGGCTCAATGATCGCGCCAGCCGCGCGAACCGCGGCCGGTTATTTGCCGTATACATGCTCATATTGTATGGCGGTCTCGGCGCCGCACAGTTCCTGCTGATCGTGGCGGACCCGCGTACACTCGTTCCGTTCATGCTGGTGTCCGGGCTCATCTCACTCGCGATGGTGCCAATCGTGGTTTCCGAACAGCAAGTGCCCGAGCACGCTGCGCCGAGCAAGGTGCGCCTTCGAGAGCTGTATCGCAATTCGCCGCTCGGCGTGGTGGGGGTCACCTTGTCAGGCATGATTTCCGCCATCATTTTCTCGATGGGTCCGGCGTACGCCAAGCTCAGCGGCTTGGAGACCAAGAATGTGGCCGCATTCATGGGCCTCAGCATTCTGGCGGCCGTGGTAACGCAATATCCCGTCGGCCGGCTGTCGGATCGCACCGATCGCCGCACCGTGATTGCCGGCGTCTGTACGCTTGCGATGATAGTCGCGGGTTGCATCGTCGCGTTTCCCAAGATGCCTCACGTCCTATTCCTGACTCTTGCGGCCCTGTTCAGCGGGTTCGCACTGACCCTCTATTCGCTTTCCGTATCGCATGTCAACGACAAGCTCGAGCCCGCGCAGATGGTCGCGGCGAGCAGCGCGCTTCTGCTTCTGAATGGCACGTCCGCGGCCTTCGGCCCGCTGCTCGCCGGCAGCCTGATCACCGCATTCGGACCGCCGGCCTATTTTGCGACACTGGCCGCACTGACCGGCGCGCTGGCGGTCTACGATTTGTGGCGCAAATCTCGGCGCAGGCCGGTGCCGCCATCGCAGAAAGGCCCGTTCGTCGGCGCGCAGCCCACGGCGTAGCCGGCCAATCGGAAGTCGACGCCGCGCCTCACGCGACCGCAGGCGTCACCGCTTCGTTGGTTGACCGCGTAAACACCCCGATGGCGATGACGACCCCCGTGAGCAGCACGGCCATGCCAACGACCTCTACCACCGACGGCCACCGGCGATGAACGAGCAATCCGAGCACGGTGGCCGAGGTGGGCTCCATCGTAATCAGTTGCGCAGACAGCGCCACCGGCAATCGCTGCGAGGCAAAGGTCCAGGCCATGGCGCCCCCGACATTGGCAAAGATTGCCAACGCCGCCCCCCAGATGATCAACGGCGCGGCGACTTCCCATCGAAGGCCAAGCCGCGGTATCTCGAAAAGTCCTGCAAGTATGCCGATCGGGAGGAAGACCAGCATCGCCAATCCGGCCCCCACCATGATGAGTGCCGCCCAGACAATGGCATCCATCTGCGGCCGCTTGGCGAGCGCGCTCTGGTTGAGCAGACCGAACGTAGTCCACAAGGCCACGGCCAGTATCGCCAGCGGAATGCCGATCAAAAGCGATCGCGCGTCCGAGGCGCTGGACTCCGCGAAACCGCTGGCGTTCACCAAGAGCAGTCCGACGGTTGCGAGTGCCAGCGGCAAAGCCAACGCTTTCCAAGACACCGTGCGCTCGTGAAGATTGCCGGCGATCGCGAGCACCACGGGCACCAACCCCAGGAATGCCGGAGCTATCACCGGACCCGCATACACCGCGGCACCCATGACGGCCAGATAGTATCCAACATAGCCGATCACGCCGAGCGAACATGCCGCCAACCAATCGCTTGGCTCGAGCATCCGCACGATTTTCGCGTTTTTACACAAAATGCCGATGCCCAGAAACCCTGAAAACACGAACTCAACCAGGGTAAAATCAAAGAGGGAGTAATTACCGATGACGAAGGGCACGATGAAACAGAGAGACCACGAGATAGCCGCCAGTACGGCCGCAACGATTCCCACCAGCATCGCATTTTTCATCCGCCCACTATAACGAACTCTGCGATTTTCGAACCTCAGAATTGGGGGGCGGGCCAAAAATTGATCGGCGGCCCGAAGCGCGGAGGCGATGATCGACTGTGGGACGGCGGATTCACTCAATTTGGATAGGCGGGACGATGGTCGCAGTCGCGGCCGCAAGTTGCGTTCGCACCGTTTGTGCCGACGAGAATTCAGCCGAGCCCGCGCCGGCATTCACGGCCACCGCCGCCGTGGCCACCCGCTATGTGTCGCGGGGCCTTGATATTTCGCAGGGTCCGCCCGTACCCCAGGCCGGATTCGAATACGCCAACCTGCTCGGTTTGTATGTCGATGGGTATGCCGCGAAAATCCGTTATTTCGGCATGAACGCCGAGATCGATGGTACGGTGGGCTATCGGGGGCATGATGGCCGCCTGAACTATGATTTGGGCCTCTATTACTCCTACTACCCAGGCTCTGATCCAGCCCTGCACTCGAACTTCGCAGAGCTGGGTACCAAGTTTACCTGGGGCAAGGGACCCGTGGTGCCCGTGCTCGAAGCGTATGTTTCCAACAATTATTTCTTTGGTGCCGGCAGGAGCCTGTTCGTGTGGGGCGGCGCGGATTTCACGTTGCCGGCGGACATCGTCGCCGGCGCGCGAATCGGTCACATCACCGTCGCCGATAATCGCGCATTCGTTTATCCGGATTATTCGACCTGGCTGCTATCGGCCGCAAAGCAGTTTGCGGGCTTTATGTTTTCGCTGCAGCTGACCGACACCTCCATTACCCGCAGCGAATGCACCAACGGAAGCCGATGCTCGGCCAAGCTCACGCTGAAAATCGCCAAAGCGTTTTAAGATTGCTGCCGGGTGCGGCTTTCCGATCTTCACCCCCAGGGCACCGAATCATGTCAGACCAACAAAGCCAGTGGGTATCCTTGAGTTCCGGCGACCTTGCCGCCACGATCAATCCCCTCGGTGCGCAACTCTCCACTTTGCGTGATCGCACCGGCCTGGATCTACTGTGGGACGGCGATCCGGCCGTATGGGCCGGGCGGGCGCCGCTCCTGTTCCCCATCGTCGGAGCGCTCGCAGGCGGCAGCTATCGCCTCGGCTCGACAACCTATCGTCTCCCCCGGCATGGATTCGCGCGCGGCAAGCTTTTCGACATCGTGGATTCAACGTCCGCCGCCGCAACCTTCAGATTGAAGGCAGACGAGGCCACTCTCCGGATCTACCCATTTCGCTTCGAATTGGATGTTCACTTCGCGCTGGATGGACCGACCCTGTCGGTGACGGCATATATCCGGAATACGGGCGACCACGACATGCCGGCAAGCTTCGGCTACCACCCCGCGTTCCGTTGGCCGTTGCCCTTCGGCAGAGCCCGGTCATCTCACTTTATCGAGTTTGCCAGTGATGAACCGGCGCCGGTCCGGCGTCTCAATGCCGATGGGTTACTCATGCCGGAGCGTCGACCGACACCGATCGCTCATCGACGGCTTGCCCTCGAGGATGCACTTTTTCAAGATGACGCCATTATTTTCGATGAGATCCGCAGCCGCTTCGCTACGTATGGCGCCGATGACGGTCCCCGGGTGCAGGTGAGTTTTCCGGACACGCCTTATCTCGGCGTGTGGACAAAACCGCGCGCCGATTTCATTTGCATAGAACCCTGGCATGGAGTTGCGGACCCCGAAGGGTATTCCGGGGGCTTCAGCGAGAAACCAGGGGTATTCACGGTTGCCGCCGGCACCACGTTCCCGATCAAGATGGCGATAGCGTTACTGGCGGCATAACGCAATCCGGCCGCGCGTTTCCGTCACCGGCATCAGGCGCGCTCGAAGCACGCGACGGTTTCGATGTGTTCGGTGAACGGCAGGAGATTGAATCCGGTGAGCGCAGCGAGCCGCAGCTTGCCGTGCGAGGTCAGGTGCGCGACATCGTTGAGGAACGATTCGAGTCCACAGCTCACGTACACGAAACGCTCAGGTGGGTACTCGTTCAGGTACTCGGTCAGCTCGGGATCGAGACCCTTGCGCGGCGGATCGGCGATCACCACCTGTGCACCGGCCGCGGCCAAACACGCAGCGCGCGCCGGGCCCGGGATGACGGAAACTTTAGCCCGATTCGCCGCGTCGAGCTGAGCGAGCCCGAATTCGAGCCCTCGCAGCGCATGGGGGCTGACTTCGTTCATTCGAATCTCACAGGCTCTAGCCAATACCGACAAGCCGATGGCGCCCACACCTGCGTAAAATTCGGCTACTCGCGCACCCTCGGGGATTTGGGCGCTCACGTGCTCGATGATGCGCTGCGCGATGTCGAGATTATTCTGTCCGAACGCACCCGGCGGGTAGTGCACCGCAGCTCCGCCAAAATGTTCGACCACGCTGGCCGGCCCGCACCAGTGTTGGAAGTCCGGACCGAGGATGGTATTGGAGCGCCCGCAATTGGCATTGAACCACAAGCTGTGCAACTGCGGCCCGAGCCGCTCACGGATCAAGTCGAAGCACGCAGCCAAGGGCGTAGGCGTCGAGCTGTTGGCGACGATCACCACCTGGGCGGATTGCGAGCTGCGTTCGACCACCACTTGCAGGTAGCGCGCGAGGCCCAATTGGGCTCGGTCCGAGTAGCTGGTCACTCCAGCATCCACGAGAGTACGCCGTACGACGGCGGCCACGTGGTTGATCAAGGGGTGCTGAACACTGCAGTTCGGAATATGAACCACACGGTGGGTACCAAGCTCAAACAGTCCCACCTTGGGCGAACCCAGCCGGCCGCGGATGGCCAGCCGCGCACGCAGTCGAAATCCGGCGGTTTCCCCGGATATCACCGAAACCTCGGGTAAACCGTGAACGCGCGCCAGTGCATCGAGCGCGCTGCGCGCGCCGGGGGCAACGCCGCTCTCACCGAACCGCGGGCAACCCGGGCATGGCGGACGGTGTGGGCAAGACGATTTGACCGTTTGCCTAGAGTTTCGCGACCCGACGTCGCGCCTAACCGTGCTCACCGTCCCCACAACTCCGCCCCGCCCTCAGACCGGCGCCAGCGTCTCGCCCGCACGCACCACCTCGTCGAGCACGACATAGCGGTCGCGAAACTCCGGTGGCCACCGCACCGGACGCCCACTCGACAGTTCGATGCACGCATATTCGATTTCGGCGCGCGCGAGCGTCGTCCCGCGCGCCTCGTCGCGCACCTGGAAGCGCCTGCGAATGCGCAATTTGCCATTGGCGGGCAGGATCCAGGTCGCCACGTGAATCGTATCGCCCAGCACAGCGGGCCGAAGGTAAGCGATCACGCTTCGCAGGACTGCCATGCCACGATCGAGTTGCAGGCATTTCTCGATCGGCAGACCGAGCGCGGCCGAATGCCCCCAGGCGACGCGGTCGAACCAAGTCATATAGACCGCATTGTTCACGTGGTCGTAGGCATCGATATCGGTGCATGCGACGTCGAGCACCGCGACGTGAGGCGCCGGCAGATCCCAATCCACCCATGCATTCTGGCTCACCGTGCGCCCAAGCCCGGATCGCCATGGGGAATCTTGGAACTCGGCGCCGCGCGAGCGGCGCTGTTTCCGGGAAAACGTCGGTCCGCCGCGCCATAAATTTGAATTGTCGTGTATCCGTCAAACATGCTTCTCGGGACGGTATTCTGACATAACAAGATGCCGTGGGCGCGATAGGTCCCTGCACTCCATTTCCCTGGCTGCACGATTGCGACCGATCGGCTACCATCAAGCCACTCGAGGAATGATCGCACCGGGGACGAACAATGAGAATGAAAATTCTATTGAAATTCCGCATCGGAACTCTTGCATCGCTCGTAGTCCTCGGTTTCGCAGGTGACATAGGGTATGCAAAAGATGCCGCGCTGCTGGCGCTTCCCATGGAGCATTTCCGGGATACCGCCGTCGTCCATAGTGATCCGGGCAGCGGCAAAACAACGATTTCCACCGAGAATGGATTCGTGGAAAGCGGCGGTTTGCGAACGATGTGGAACGATGAGTTTCTGACGGGCGTCATCGACAATAAGACGGGCCAGATGTCGATCCACGTCGAGGCGCGGATCACTTACAGTGAGCACTGGCGGCAGTATGAGACCGCGAACTATCACACGGCCGGCGGCCCTCAATCTGCGTCAACGACTCTAATCGACAAGGACGTGAGGAATTGCACGCCTGGGGACTGCACGTACACCGAGCATGTGGCGTTCCCGGTCGACGAGCAAGTGCTTCGCCAGCTCGCCGCAGGCTATGTTCCGGGCAAGCCCGCCATATGGGCGAATAAGTTTATCGCCAAATCAGGGCCCGATTGCAGCGGCGGCCTTTCTAACGCGGAGATCGCAGGCTTCCTCGCCAAGGCCGATGAATATACCAACAGAGCCATCGTCGTCGAGACAGGCGCTGCCGCCGCGCCTGTGCCGGCCTCGCCTGCAGTGGACGTCTCTCCTGGGCCTGCCTCGCCTGCAGTGGCCGCCCCTGCCGCGCCCGTCCATGCACCGAACAGATTCGATTTTGGCATTGGTGGCGTGCCGCTTGCGGCAACGGTGGAGATGCCGACGCGAGCCGGGGTGTTGATTACCACGGTGAGTCACGGCTCGGTGGCGCAGAAGGCAGGTATTATCGCCGGGGACGTTGTCTATGAGTTTGATCGGCATCCGATCAAGACGCTCGCGGAGCTGGAAGCGGCCATAGCCGACTGTCCCGGGAATTCGACCGTGCTTATCAAGCTCTTCAGAGGTACCGACGGCAAAGTGGTGGCCGCACCCT
>Ga0070696_100000848_pt1 | contig 19720 bp, 15 predicted proteins | sample KBSK1253metaG_FD_65474 | JGI IMG/M metagenome (GOLD analysis project Ga0070696, IMG submission 65474) | Corn, switchgrass and miscanthus rhizosphere microbial communities from Kellogg Biological Station, Michigan, USA - KBS K1-25-3 metaG | ecosystem: Host-associated > Plants > Roots >... | reverse complement strand
ACGAGGGTCGCGGTCTCGTACCGGTTGGCCCCCACGATCTCGTTGCCGGCCGGCAGGGTGACGGCTCGGGCAGCGTCCCCGCCGACGGCGTAGACCGTGGTGCTCGACCGGCCGGCCAGGTACGCGGCGGTGGCGGGCGCCATCCGCGGACCCCGGGTGAGCAGCACCGCACCCGATGCGGCGCCGGCGGGCGCTCCGGCGCTCAGCGCGTCCGGGAAGTCGGTGCCGGAGGCGAGGAAGACCTGCTGCGCGGTGCCGGCGGGCCGCAGGGCGTCGATGGCCCTCGCCACGGCGACGGCGGTCGCATAGCGGTCCGTGCCCCCGATCCGGACGGTGGTCACTCCCTGGCCGCGCAGCGTCGACTCGGCGGCACGACTGACAACGCCCTCGCCGCCCACGATGTAGACCGTTGCCCCTGGAGCGATCAGAGTGCAGCCGGTGTCGAGACCCGTTCCGTGGTTGAGCAGCAGCGGTGCGTCGAGGCTGGCTGCGAGCGGCCCGGCGGACAGGGAGTCCGCGTACGAGGAGTCGTTCGCCAGAACGAGGGTCCGGGCCTGCGTTCGAGGAGCCCAGGGGTCGGCGTACGGATCGGGGAACTGGGGCAGTGTGGTCTCCAGAGGCGTGAATCGCCGCGCAGCGAGAGCGCACGCCGTCCTGAGCCGGTCGGCGCCGCCGACCCGCTCGAGCCCCGGTTGTCTGAAGTTGGAGACCACGTCGTTGAGCGACACGTTGTCGATGCGCACGTCACCGGGGGCGGCGAGCTGCACGCCGTAGTCGATGATCGTGCCGATGGGGCACTCCCGCGCGACGTCTTCCAACGTGGTCAGAGTGCTGGAACCCCGTCGGGCCCACGTGGCTGCACCGCCCTGCACGACGTCGACCGTGTGCCAGCCGGGGCCGGTCGGCGTGGGCCCCGCGTAGGTGAGCCGGACGTCGCCGTACAGGTAGCTGGCGGACTGCCGGCAGGTGACCTCGATGACGAAGCTGGGCGCCGCGCCGCTACTGAGCAGGACGTCGAAGCTGCCACTCGCGATGTCGGCGAGGGGGAGCCTCGGGTCGCCCGGTGCGGCGGTGAGCCGCCTGACGGCCACCTGGTCGTCCGTCGTGCGCGTGACGAGGCGCAGGCTGCCGTCACCGTGCGCCTCGGGGCTGAGGTCTCGGGCGATCTCGGCTTGGGCGCCGGGTCCCCTCTGGTCGTAGCGCAGCCAGAACCACCCGTTCCGCCGCGGCTGGCTCTCGTCGTCGGCGTACTGGATGTCGTCCCGGGTGACGTTCTCGGTCGCAGGCGCCACTGCCGTGGCCGTCCTGCCCTCCACTGCTCTTGCCGCGGACGGCGATGCCTGCCCGATTCCGACGGCGAGGCCCAGCACCGTAGCGGCTGCGGTGAGCCGTGTCCGGCGGTTTCCTCTGCTCATGGACTGCCCCCCAGTGGTCGCGAAGGACCGCATGACTGATGTCCGGTCGAGGTGGTGCGGCCGAGCGCGCCCGGGAGGACTCGAACCTCCGACCGGCGGATTAGAAGGCCGCTGCTCTATCCACTGAGCTACGGGCGCCCGCGACGAGTCTAGGGTCCGGTTCGCCCGGGTCGGGGCCGCCCGGACGGGCAGCTCCGAGTGCTCGACCAGCGTGCCGAGTTGGCGGGCGCGGTGGGACTCCAGGATGCTGACCTCCTGTGAGCACAGCGTCGTGGTCGGCAACGGGTGGTAGCGGCGATGCGCCGCTGCTGCGGGCCGTGCTGTCCCTGCGCGAGGCCGTCGACGCTCTGAGCCTGCCGCTGGACATCGACGGCGCGGCCGAGGCGAGAGCCGAGAGGTCCGCGCTGCTCGACCAGCTCGACGACTACGTGCTGCCGCGGCTGCAGTCGCTCGACGCCCCGCTGCTCGCCGTCGTCGGCGGGTCGACCGGGGCCGGCAAGTCCACGCTGGTCAACTCCCTGCTGCAGCGGGTCGTCAGCCGCAGCGGCGTCCTGCGACCGACCACCCGCTCACCGGTGCTCGTGCACCACCCGGACGACGTGGCCTGGTTCACCGGGCAGCGCATCCTGCCCGGCCTGGCGCGGCTCACCGGCGCCGGCTCGGACGACGACGCGCTGGCGGACGACGAGCTCCCGAGCTCGGTGCAGCCGGCCCGCGCTTCGACATCCGGGCCGCGCGCGATCGCGAGCCTGCGAGAGGACACCGACGCCGTCGCGGACGACGAGCGGATCACCGGCATGCGGCTCGTGGCCGCGGGCGCGCTGCCCGCCGGCCTGGCCGTGCTCGACGCCCCGGACATCGACTCGGTGGTCAGCGCGAACCGGGCGCTGGCGCAACAGCTCCTGGCCGCCGCCGACCTGTGGCTGTTCGTGACCACCGCCGCCCGGTACGCCGACGCCGTGCCCTGGGACCTGCTCCGGGGCGCCGCGGACCGCGGCGCATCGGTCGCCGTGGTGCTCGATCGTGTGCCGCCCGAGGCGATGGACGAGGTGCGCACCCACCTGGCGTCGATGCTGCGCGAGCGGGGGCTGCGGGCGTCGCCGCTGTTCGTCATCCCCGAGGCTCCGACGGACGCGGACGGGCTGCTCGCGCCAGAGGTCGTGCGGCCGGTGCGGTCCTGGCTGGTCACCCTGGCCCGCAACGCGGCCGCCCGGCAGGTCGTCGTCCGGCGCACCTTGAACGGCGCCCTGGCGAGCCTGTCGACACGCACGAAGGCGTTGCTCGACGCGGCCGACGCGCAGGACGACGCACTCGGCGGACTGCGGCAGGGCGTCGAGACCGCCTACGCCCAGGCCGAGCGCCGCATCGACGAGGGCCTGTCCGACGGCACCCTGCTGCGCGGCGAGGTGCTCGCGCGGTGGCAGGAGCTGATCGGCACGGGCGAGCTGCTGCGCTCGCTGGAGCAGCACGTCGGACGCATCCGTGACCGGGTCGTGGCCGCCCTGCGCGGCCGGCCGGCCCCGGAGGTGGAGCTGGGGGAGGCGTTGCAGAGCGGGGCCGAGGCGCTGGTGACCGCCCAGGCACGCGCGGCCGCCGCCGACGCCGTCCAGCGCTGGCGTGCCGTGAGCGGGGGACCGGCGCTGGCGGCCGCGCACCCGCAGCTCGCGCGCCCCGCGGCAGGCCTGGAGGACCGGGTGGCGCGCACCGTCCGCGAGTGGCAGGGCTACGTGCTCGAGCTGGTCCGCAGCGAGGGCGGAGACCGTCGGACGACGGCCCGGGTCCTCTCCTACGGCGTCAACGGGCTCGGCGTGCTGCTCATGCTCGTGGTGTTCAGCCACACCGCCGGGCTGACCGGGGCGGAGGTCGGCATCGCCGGCGGCACAGCGGTCGTGGCGCAACGATTGCTGGAGGCGGTGTTCGGCGACCAGGCGGTGCGCACGCTCGCCGCGAAGGCCCGCAAGGACCTGATCCGCCGCGCCCACGACGTGCTCGGGCACGACCGGGCCCGGTTCGACGCCGTGCTCGACGGGCTGGGCGCGACGCCCGCAGGCCGCAGCGCCGCGCTGCGCGAGGCCGCCCACGCCGTGGAGCTCGCTCGATGAGCACGGACGCCGGGGCGGCGCTGCCCGACCAGGCATCCGCCCTGCAGCTCGCGCTGGACCGCGGCGGCCACCGCCTCGACGGCGAGCAGGTCCGCCGAGCACGGACGCTGCTCGGCAAGGTCGACGAACGGACCCGCCTGTCGGGCCAGCACACCGTGGTCGCGCTCGCCGGCGCGACCGGCAGCGGCAAGTCCAGCCTCTTCAACGCGATCGCCGGCCTGGAGCTGTCGACGGTCGGCGCGCGCCGCCCGACCACCTCGTCCGCCATGGCCTGCGCCTGGGGCGGCGACGGTGCCACCGCGCTGCTCGACTGGCTCGGCGTGCCGAGCCGGCACCGCATCAGCCACGAGAGCGCCCTCGATGATGGCCGCGCCGACGAGCTGCGCGGGCTCGTCCTGCTGGACCTGCCGGACTACGACTCCACCGAGCTGAGCCATCGCCTCGAGGTCGACCGCCTCCTGGAGCTCGTCGACGTCTTCGTGTGGGTCACCGACCCCCAGAAGTACGCCGACGCAGCCCTGCACCGCCGGTACCTCGCGCGACTGGCCGGGCACGACGCCGTCACCGTCGTCCTGCTCAACCAGGCCGACCGTCTGGCGCCCGCCCAGCTGCAGGCGTGCCTGCGTGACCTCGAGCGGCTGGTGGCGGCCGACGGGCTGGTCGACGTCCCGGTGGTCGCCACCTCGGCCACCCGCGGCGACGGGGTCGAGCAGCTACGGTCCCAGGTGGTGGCCGCGGTCCGCCGGCGCAGCGCCTGGAGCGAGCGGCTCGCGGCAGACCTGCAGTCGGTGGCGACGGACCTGCGAGCCGGCGTCGCCGACACCGAGCCCGACCCGACCAGCACGGCGGGCACCTCGGCGCTGGTCGAGGCGCTGGCGGCCGCGGCCGGCGTCCCGGCGGTCGTCCAGGCCGTCGAGACCCACTACCGACGGGGGGCGATCGCGGCCGGCGGATGGCCGTTCACGCGGTGGGTCGCGAGCCTTCGGCCGGACCCGCTGCGGCGGCTGCGGATCCGCCGCATCACGACGTCGGACGACGTGGTGCGCACGGCACGCAGCTCGTTGCCTGCTGCCACGCCGACCCAACGGTCACGGGTCGAGCTGGCCACCCGGCAGGTGGCGGAGACGGCCGGCGAAGGCCTGCCGACCCCCTGGGCCCTCGCCGTGCAGGCGGCCGCCAGCCCGGCCGGCGCGGACCTGGCCGACGCGCTCGACCAGGCAGTGCTGGGCGCGGATCTCGGGATCGGCCGCCCGGCGTGGTGGCGTGTCGTCGGCGCGGCGCAGTGGCTGCTCACGGCCGCGGCCGTCGTCGGCGGTGCGTGGCTGGTGGCGCTCGCCCTGCTCGGCGCGCTGCGGCTGCCCGAGCCCCGCACGCCCTACGTGGGCTGGTTGCCGCTGCCGACCCTGCTGCTGCTCGCGGGTCTCATCCTCGGGCTGCTGCTCGGCGTCATGGTCCGGTCGGTCGCGGGCGCCGCGGCTCGAGCCCGCGGCCTCCGGGCGAAGGCCCGCCTGCTCGAGGCGGTGGCCGGCGTGGCGGGCTCCCGCGTGATCGGGCCGGTGCGCCAGGTGCTGGCCGACCATCGCGCCACCCGCGAGGCGCTCGACGCCGTGAGGTCCGTGCGCCCGGTGCGGCGCTGACGGTCGTCCCCCGGCCCGCCGTCCACAGGGCGTCGGGGTTGTCACACCGTCCACAGTCGGCCGCGGGCCCCTGGCGTCGGCGCGGGCGGGTCGCCCAGCGTGCTGGCAGCGGCGGTCGACGCCGAGCAACCACCTGCAGGGAGGGCGCTGTGAACAAGCTGACCATCACCGTCTGGGGCAACGTCGCGACCGACCCCATGCACGTCGTCGGCCCGGGCGGCAGACCGCGGACGACGTTCCGGCTGGCCTCCACCCCGCGCAAGCGGCAGGAGGACGGCAGCTACAGCGACGGCACGACGAGCTTCTTCAACGTCACCTGCTTCGGCCACCTCGCGGTGAACGTCGCCGGGTCGGTGCACAAGGGCGATCCGGTCGTGCTGTTCGCCGACCTGACGATCCGCGAGTGGCAGGCGGACGGCGGACGGTCCGGCAAGGACGCGGACCTGGTGGCGTACCACCTCGGGCCGGATCTGCGCTGGGGCCGGGCCACGTTCGAGCGACCGGCGCGCCAGGTCCGGCCGGCCGCCGACGCGGCCGTGCAGCAGCAGCCCGCGCCCGACGCCACGGGCCGGTCGGTGGGCGCGGCCGCCTGACGCCGTGTCCGGCGGTGACCCGCCCGCCGGATAGCCTGGGCTCCATGGCTGAGTTCATCTACACCATGACCAAGGCGCGCAAGGCCCACGGCGACAAGGTCATCCTCGACGACGTCACGATGTCGTTCTACCCGGGCGCGAAGATCGGTGTGGTCGGTCCCAACGGCGCCGGCAAGTCGACGATCCTCAAGATCATGGCCGGGCTGGACCAGCCGTCGAACGGGGAGGCGCGGCTCAGCCCCGGCTACACCGTCGGCATCCTGCTGCAGGAGCCGCCGTTGAACGAGCAGAAGACGGTCCTCGGCAACGTCCAGGAGGGCGCCGGCGAGATCAAGGAGACCCTCGACCGGTACAACGAGATCGCGGCCGAGATGGCGGAGAACTACTCCGACGAGCTGATGGAGGAGATGGGCCGGCTCCAGGAGAAGATCGACGCCGCGGACGCCTGGGACCTCGACAGCCAGCTCGAGCAGGCCATGGACGCGCTGCGCTGTCCGCCGCCGGACGCCGACGTCACCGTGCTCTCCGGTGGTGAACGCCGCCGCGTCGCCCTGTGCAAGCTGCTGCTGCAGAAGCCCGACCTGCTGCTGCTCGACGAGCCGACCAACCACCTGGACGCGGAGAGCGTGCAGTGGCTGGAGCAGCACCTGGCGGCCTACCCCGGTGCGGTCCTGGCGGTCACCCACGACCGGTACTTCCTGGACCACGTCGCCGAGTGGATCGCCGAGGTCGACCGCGGCCGGCTCTACCCCTACCAGGGCAACTACTCCACCTACCTGGAGAAGAAGCAGGAGCGGCTGCAGGTCCAGGGCAAGAAGGACGCCAAGCTCGCCAAGCGCCTGCGCGAGGAGCTGGAGTGGGTGCGGTCCAACGCGAAGGGCCGCCAGACCAAGTCCAAGGCGCGCCTGAGCCGGTACGAGGAGATGGCCGCCGAGGCCGAGCGCACGCGCAAGCTCGACTTCGAGGAGATCCAGATCCCACCGGGCCCGCGGCTCGGCAACGTCGTCATGGAGGTCGCCGACCTGCGCAAGGGCTTCGACGACCGCATCCTCATCGAGGACCTGTCGTTCAGCCTGCCGCGCAACGGGATCGTCGGTGTCATCGGCCCGAACGGCGTCGGCAAGACGACGCTGTTCAAGATGATCGTCGGTGACGAGAAGCCGGACGGCGGCGCCCTCAAGGTCGGCGAGACCGTCTCCATCTCGTACGTCGACCAGAGCCGCGGCGGCATCGACCCGGCCAAGAACGTCTGGGAGGTCGTCTCCGACGGGCTCGACTACATCAAGGTCGGCCACGTCGAGATCCCCTCCCGGGCCTACGTCTCGACGTTCGGGTTCAAGGGCCCGGACCAGCAGAAGGCGGCCGGGGTGCTCTCGGGCGGAGAACGCAACCGGCTCAACCTGGCGCTCACGCTCAAGCAGGGCGGCAACCTGCTGCTCCTCGACGAGCCCACCAACGACCTGGACGTCGAGACGCTCGGCTCGCTCGAGAACGCGCTCCTGGACTTTCCGGGCTGCGCCGTGGTGACGAGCCACGACCGCTGGTTCCTCGACCGGGTGGCGACGCACATCCTCGCCTACGAGGGCACCGAGGAGAACCCCGGTAGCTGGTACTGGTTCGAGGGCAACTTCGAGTCCTACGAGGCCAACAAGGTCGAGCGGCTCGGCCCCGACGCGGCCCGGCCGCACCGCGTGACCTACCGCAAGCTCACCCGCGACTGACGGCCGGATCGGCGCTACGGCCAGCCCCGTCCTGGGCGTGACCAGTCAGGCGCCTGCACTGCCGTCCAACAGCGCCACGGCGTCGGGTAGCCGCAGTGCCGGGCCGGCCGACGGCAGAATCTCTGCAGTGGTGGGGTAACGGTTCGAGGACGCCCTGCCGATCACCGTGGAGGCGACGCGGACGCCCAGTTCCAGGCTGTCCAGGACGTCGTCGCCCTGCGAGAGCCGGCTGAGGAGCCCGGCCGAGAGGCTGTCCCCGGCGCCGGTCGTGTCGACCACGGTGGGGACCGCCGGCGCTGGGATCTGCCACAGGTCCCCCTGAGGTGTCACCACGAGGACCCCGCGGCCGCCGAGCTTGACGGCCACCCATCCGCGGCAGCGTTCATGCAGATCGCGGGCTGCCAGGATCGGGTCGTTCTGCCGGGTCAGGGCGAGGGCCTCGGGCTCGTTCGGCAAGAACACGTCGACGAGCGGCAGCAGGGAGAGGATCTCCTCACGGGCACCGCCGGTCCAGTCCTCGGTGTCCCAGCCGGTGTCGAACAGCACGAAGGCGTGGGCATCTCGTGCGTCGCTGAGCATCTGCACCGGCGCCTCTCGAAACGCTGGCACGGTGAAGTACCCGGTGAGCATCACGATGTCGGCGCGCAGGCAGTCTTCGCCCAGCGCGCTGGCCGTCTGATGTTCGAGCACTCCGTGGGCAGTCCAGAACGCGCGCTCGCGGTCTGGTGCCTCCACGGCGATCGACACTCCGGTGGCCGCACCGGTGACCACCCGCACATCGTCGGCCAGGCCGAGCCCTGCCAGGTGCGTATGCACGAGCTGGCCGGCGAAGTCGTCACCGAGAAGACCGAAGAGGCGGTGCTGGCAACCGAGGGCGTGCAGCGCGAGCGAGATGTTGCCGGCGGCCCCAGCCGGCCGAACGTCGATGCGGTCGATGATGTCGTCACCGCCTGGCCTCGGTAAGCCGGTGACCGGGTTGGCGAGCACATCCAGCTGGATGTTGCCGACGACGTGAACAGTCCGGGGTAGGCCCGACGTCGCGCGGCCGCTGCCGGTCCCGTCCATGCCCGTCCCGGTGAGCGGCAGCGTCACGAACGGACCTTGGTGTCGGCCTGCGGCCGACGGAACCCGTCCACGGCAAGCCCTCGGTGCTCGGCCACGGCCCAACCGAGCCGCTGGATGACGACGATCTCGAGGATGGCGGACACGAGCGGGTCTTCGCAGGCCGGAATCGGGGCTACCCATGACCGCCCGCCACCGGGCGACGAGGCCTCCGCTCCGATGTGGAGGGTGGGGCATCCCAGGGCGGCGACGTCATGAGCGAGCTGGGTCTCGCGGCCGGTGCCGACGACCACACAGGCCACGTCCGGGTCGAGCGCCTCCATCGGTCCGTGGAGGTAGTTGTGGGTCTCGAAGTGCGCGGTCCGCAGCCGGGCCGACTCCCGCAGAAGCAGAGCACCCTCGCCGGAGGACGCCATCGAGACGCCGGACCCGACCACATCGACCAGGGGCGCGACGTCCATGGCCTCTGCCGTCGCATCGAGCCACCCCGGTTGCTCCAGAACGTCGCTGACCAGGTCGGGTAGGTCGGCCCACTCGGTGGCGTCGCCCGCATCGGGAGCCCACTTTCTGCCGAGCAGCCCGAGGGCCTGCAGCGTTGCCGTGTAACCCGTGGTGTAGACGCTGCTGTCGGGTCCGCTACCCAAGGTGATGCGCGCCGTGCACGCCTGTGCCACCGGGGAGGTCTCGTCGTTGGTGATGGCGACGGTGCGAGCCTGACCGAGGCGCTCCACGACCTGCAGCGTCTCCCTGCTGCGCCCGGACTCGCTCAGCACGACGTAGGTGTCGGCCACTCGCAAGGGACGGTGGGCAAGCTCACCGGCGTCGAGGGCGACCGCGCGCAGGCCTCGCGATTGCCATGCGTTGGCAGCACCCTTCGCGCCATGCCAGTTACCGCCAATACCGAGGAGCCCGATCACCTGGTTCGGGCCGGGAGTCATCAGCTCGGCGATCTGCGGCGCGACGACCTTCGCCGACTCGCGCAGCGTGCCTGGCTGGGCGCTGATCCCTTCGGGGAACTTCACGGGTCATCCCTTCACTGAGCCGGAGGTCAATCCCCCGACGACGTAGCGCTGGAAGGCCAGCGCGAGGAGTACTGGAGGCACCGCTGCCAGGACGCCACCGGCGGCGATGAGTCCGAAATCGGAGGAGTACTTGCCGGTGAACTCGGCGATGGCGACCGGGATCGTCTTGGAGTTGCTCGACGACGTGAAGATCAGCGCGTACAAGAACTCGTCCCAGGCGAGCAGGAATCCGAACATCGCGGTGGTGAACAGGCCTGGGGCCGCGAGCGGCAGGATCACGCGGACGAACGCGCCCAGGCGGGTGCACCCGTCCACCTGAGCAGCCTCCTCGAGGTCGCCGGGCAGGCTGGTGAAGTAGTTGCTCATCGTCCAGATCGTGAAGGGCGTGACGATCGAGCAGTATGTGATCGCCAGCCCGATCTTGGTGTCGAGCATCCCGAGCGCGGCCAGAGCGAGGTAGATCGGAATGACCAGCGCGATCGGCGGGATCATGTAGATCGTCAGGAAGGTGAGCAGGCTCAGCCGCCGGAACCTGAACCGCAGTCGCGCGAACGCATAGCCCCCAAGCGCCCCTACGACCACCGAGATGACGGTGGTGGCGCCGGCCACCTGCAGACTGTTGATCATCGCTTGCCGGAAGGCGCCGGCCACGTCGCTCCCCGAGCTCGAGCCGGTCAGGATCGCGCCGTAGCGGGACAGAGACCAGGAGCTGGGCAGCCAGTGGTAGCCGGGATCCATCAGCTCCGTCGCGGGCGACACGCTCGCCTTGGCGAGAAGCAGGATCGGGCCGAGGGCCACGGCCGACATGGCGACGGCCGCCACGTGGATCCAAATTCGAAAGCGGCGTGTCGGCGTCACTGGACACCGGCCAGCTGCTCCTGGCGCAGCATCCTCAGGTACACCATGGCGAGCGCGAAGATGGCGAGCACGATGAGGTAGGCGAGTGCGGAACCGTAGCCATAGAGCTGGTTGGAGAACGCCTGCTGGTAGGTGAAGAACGCGATCGTCTGTGTCCCGCTGGCCGGTCCACCACCGGTCATCACGTAGATGATGTCGAAGACCTTGAACGCCTCGATCGTGCGCAGGATCAGGACGACCGCGATGCTCGGCGCGATGAGGGGCAGGGTGATCCGTCGGAAGCGTTGCCAACGCCCGGCGCCGTCGAGCGCGCTCGCCTCGTAGATCTCATCCGGGACGGTTTGCAGCCCCGCGAGGATGAAGAACACGACGATGGAGGTGTTCTTCCACACGTCGGCCGCGATGACCGCGTTGAGCGCGAGAAACGGCTGACCCAGCCACTGGATGGGCTCGGAGATGATGCCGAGCGAGGACAGCATCCCGTTCAAAGGCCCGTACTGGCCGTTGAAGACCCACCGCCACAACGACGCGTTCACGATCGTGGGCAACGCCCACGGCAGCACCACGATGCTGCGCCAGAGCCAGGGCCATCGCAGTCCGCTGTTGAGCAGCAGAGCCACGAGGATGCCGAGGATGAGCTCGAGGGCGGTGGAGACGAGCGTGAAGTACAGCGTGTGTCCCAGGACCGGGTAGAACCTGGGATCGCTGAAAACCTTGGTGTAGTTGTCCAGCCCGATGAAGGGGTAGGACCCTGGCAGCGGCGAGTTGACTGCGTAGAAGGACGAGATGAGGGTCCGGGCGACCGGGTAGAGGACTACTCCGAAGACGACGACCGCGGCGGGCAGGAGCAGCGCCACGGCGAGCCGCCACTCGCCGCGGCGCCCCGGCGACTCCCGCCTGCGCGGATGTCTCCGGGGCTGCGCGTCGACAGTCATTCGACCTCAGCCGACAAGGGAGGCGGTCTGTGCAGCGGCGTCGTCGAGCGCCTTCTGGCTGCTCTTGTCGCCGGACAGCGCCTTCTGGATCTCGGCCTGCAGGACCTGGCTCACCTGGTTGTACTGGGTGACCGCGGGGCGCACGATCAGGTCGGCGAGCTGCTTCTTCGCCTGGGGCACGACCTCGGGGTTGGTCTTGACGACGGCCGGGTCGTCGAACGAGGTGCGCCAGCACGGCAGCGATGAGATGGCGTACTTGTTCTGAACCTCCTGGCTCGTCAGGTGACTGATGAGCGCCCATGCGGCCTGCTGGTTCTTCGAGCTGCCGGTGATGGAGAGCGCCATGCTGCCGTTGACGCCCGGGCGGCCCTTCGGCCCCGCCGGGGTCTGCAGCGCCTTGACCTTGCCCCCGACCTGGCTCTGCTTCGGGTCGTTCGCGAGCCCGTACATGTACGTCCAGTTGAGCGCCATGCTGGCCTGGCCGGCAGAGAAGATCTTACGGACGTCCTCCTCCAGGGACTGTGTCGACGCGGGGTTCGACAGCCCGTCCTGCAGCGTCTTGCGCATGAACTCGAGCGTCGCCAGGCCTTCTGCGTTGTTGAACGCCGGCTTGCCCGCCGAGTCGAAGAACGAGCCGCCGAAGGCACCGAGCAGCTGGGTGTAGTCACAGATCAGCGCCTCGGCCTGCTGCCACGACCAGATGAGCGGGTACTTCACCACGCCGGCCTTCTTGATGCTGCGCGCCGCGTCGAGGACACCGTCCCAGGTGTCGAGCGCGCCGGCGTCGACGCCGGCCTTCTGCAGGTGTGCGGTGTTGTAGAAGAAGTACTTCGAGTCCAGGATCCACGGGACGCCGTACTCCTTGCCGTCGTACTCCGGCGTGCGCACGGCGCCGTCGAGCATGCCCGTCTTCCAGTCGGCCGGCCATAGCGCCGTGACGTCGGCGACGATGCCCTTCGTGCCGAACTCTGCCGGCCAGATCACGTCGATGAGCACGACGTCGTAGGTCCCAGCGGGCGCCGCTGCGACGATCTTGTCATGAAGCGCCTCGTAGGAGACGAACTCCGGTACGACCTTGACTGCCGGGTTCTTCGCGGTGAAGGAGGCCAGCATCGAGTTGATGTCGTCCTCGCTGTACCCGGCCTGCTTCATGAACAGGGCCCTGATCTCGCCCTGGAGGGGTCCGGTCGACGACGACGCGGCCAGCGGTGTGGCGGCGCTGTTCGGCCCACCACCGATGGCACATCCGGCCAACAACGCTCCGAGCCCCAAGCCTCCACTGACCAGAACTGCCCGCCGCGTGGGCCCGACCGGCTTCAGCGTGGCGGTCCGACGACCGTTCATGACTCCTCCAGGAGTGTTCACTCGGTGTGGTGCACTATGTTCATTCATTAATCAAGTTAACTTAAGAATGCTTCAGGGATCATGTCAAGGGTGGAGGCAGATGTGACGAGGCGAGTGATCCCCGCTGGCGAGGTCCTCCTCGGGCTGCTGCTGGACCAGCCGGGCGCCGTCACCCGTCCTCAGCTGGTCGAGTGGTCTCAGCTGTCTGCGCCGACCGTTGGCCAGTCGATGGAGAGGTTGCTCCGTCTCGGGTTCGTCGCCGAGGTCGGGCAACGAAGCGGTGACCTCGGACGGTCGCCGACGCTCTACGAGATCTCCGCAGGTGCCGGCTTGCTCGTCGCCATGGACCTGGGTGGCAACAACGTCCGAGTCGCGTTGACCGACGCCCGGGGGATCGTCCTGGCTGAGGAGCAGGAGGCGTCGCAGCTGGACGACGGTGGCGTCCTGATGCAGGCGGCGACGTTGGCTCGCCGGCTGCGGGACCGTCTCGACGCAACGTCGCCGTTCCGCGGTAGCTCGTTCGCCTGCGTCGGTGTGTCGTTGCCAGGCGTCGTCGATCCGCGCACCGGCCTGCTGCACTACGCATGGAACATCGGTGCCACCGCCCCGATGGACGCGGCAGGCGAGTTGACGAAGTCCCTGGGGACGCACGTCGTCGTCGACAACAACGTCAACCTTGCTGCTCTGGGAGAGCAGTGGCAGGGCGCGACGCAGGACCTGCCGACATTCGCCGTGGTCTCGGTCGGCGCCGGCATGGGGGCAGGCATCGTCCACGACGGCCGGCTGCTTCACGGCGTCCACGGCGCTGCCGGTGAGGTTTCGTTCCTTCCCTTGTCGACCGGCTTTCACCGCAGCCGTCCGCTCTCACCCGACGAGGGCGGCGGCATCACGCTGCTCAGCCGGGCGCGGCAACGTCGGGACTGGGGTGCCGGTGGCCCGCCCGACTCCGTCCAGGTTCTGTTCGAGAGAGCCGAAGCCGGACATCGGGGGGCGTGTCGTCTCATCCACGAGGAGTCGGAACGCATCGCTCTGGTCATCGCCAGCATCGCTGCGCTGGTCGACCCCGGCACCGTCGTGCTGGCCGGTGGGGTGGGTTCCAACCCCCATCTGCTGGAGCTGGTCGAGCAGCGTCTCACCGAGCTCGCGCCCTACCCGCCGACCCTGTTGCCCGCCGCGCTAGGGGAACGCGCGAGCCTTGTCGGTGCTATCCGTCTGGCAACTCGAGAGATGCGACCGCTTCTGCTGGACGCTCTGCGGGACCACGCGGGCTGACGTACCGCGCGTTGCGGTGTGGTCAGCCGCGTCAGATCGCGCAGCCGTCCGGCCCGCAGGCCTCCGCGTCGGAGCTGCCGGAGGTCACCATCGCGAGTGGGTGGCTGTCGGCCCAGGCGGTCTGCAGCGCCTCCAGGAGGTGCTCGCTCGGCTGGGCGCCGGACACGCCGTAGCGGCGGTCGATGACGAAGAACGGCACCCCGCTGATCCCGAGCGCCCGGGCCTCCGACTCATCGCTGCGGACCGCGTCGGTGAGCTCGTCGCCGTCCAGCATCGACCGGACCGCGCCGGCGTCCAGCCCGACCTCGGTGGCGAGCCGCACCAACGTGTCGGTCTCGCCGACCGCCTCGCCGTCGGTGAAGTGCGCCTTCAGCAGCCGCTCCTTCATCGCGGCCTGCAGCCCCGCACCCTGCGCGAGGTGGATCACGCGGTGGGCGTCGACGGTGTTCGCGGGGACCGCGACGTCCATGTTGAAGTCCAGGCCCTCACCGGCCGCGGCGTCGGCGACCCGCCGCTGCATCTGGCGCGCGCCGTCAAGCGTGGTCCCGTACTTCGCCGCCAGGCGCTCGGTCTGACCGCCGGGCGTGCCGGTGGTCGGCGCCGAGGGGTCCAGCTCGAAGCTGCGCCAGACGACCTCGACGTCGTCGCGGTGCTCGAACCGCTCCAGCGCCGCCTCGAAGCGCCGCTTGCCGATGAAGCACCACGGGCACACGACGTCCGACCAGATCTCGACCTTCACGGCGCGACTCCTCGCATCAGGACTGTTCAACCTTCAACCGGTCAACGGGCGGCGCCGCCGGCTCATTCCGGCAAGCCTCGTCAGCCGCGCGGAGGCACGCGCAGCATGCCCTCCTGGGCGACGCTCGCGACCAGACGCCCGTCCTTCGTGAACATCCGCCCGACGCCGAGCCCGCGGGCGCCGGTGGCGGACGGGCTGTTCTGCACGTAGAGGATCCACTCGTCGGCGCGGGCGGGACGGTGCCACCACATGGCGTGGTCCAGGCTGGCGACCTTGAGGCCCGGCATCGTCCAGGTCAGGCCGTGCCGGCGCAGCACCGACTCGAGCAGGGAGAAGTCGCTCGCGTACCCGAGCACGGCCCGATGCAGCAGCGGGTCGTCCGGCATCGGTGCCACCGCCTTCATCCAGACCGCCTGCCGCGCCACTCGCTCCTCGCCGGCGTCGAGGTACAACGGGGTCTGCACGTGCCGGACGTCGATGGGCCGGCTTTGGGCCCAGTACCTGGCCACGGGGTGGTCGATGTGCCTGAGCACCTGGCTGGACGTCGGCAACGACTCCGGGTCCGGGACGTCGGGCATGCGGTCCTGGTGGTCCAGGCCCGGGTCGTCGTGCTGGAAGGACGCGATCATGGACAGGATCGGCTTGCCGGACTGGATCGCGTGCACCCGGCGAGCGCTGAACGACCGGCCGTCACGCAGCCGTTCCACCGTGAACGTGATGTCCTGAGTGGGGTCGCCGGGCCGGAGGAAGTAGCCGTGCATCGAGTGGACCGGACGCCCGGGCTCGACGGTGCGTCCGGCGGCCATCACCGTCTGGCCCAGCACCTGCCCCCCGAACACGCGCCCGTGCGGCTGCGGCTGGCTGGGGGCGGTGAAGACATCCTGGCCGCGGTCATCGGTGCCGTGCGGGGTGAGGTCGAGCACCGCGAGCAGGCCATCGAGCAACCGTCGCGGTCGCGTCGCCTCGTCGTCCACGCATCCTCCGTCCTGACCAACCCGGGCCGCCTGGCGACGAATGTAACGTGGAGCCGTCGGGGGCCGGCCGGACGGGCTGACCGCCCCGCCGACGACTCCGACGTTTCTCCAGGAGGACCCGTGCAGCGCACGCTCTTCGGACCCGAGCACGATGCGCTGCGGGACACCGCTCGTGAGTTTCTGCAGCGCCATGTCGTACCGCGGATGGACGAGTTCCTGGTCGCGCGGGGGCTCCCGCGGGACTTCTGGCTAGAGGCGGGCAAGCAGGGACTCCTCGGCCTGCACGTGCCGGACGAGTGGGGTGGCGGAGGCAGCGAGGACCCGCTGTTCGGGGTGGTGGTCTCCGAGGAGTTCGCGAAGGTGTCGGCGTCGATCGCGTCCTGCTACGGCATCCACAGCGGCATCGTGGCGCCCTACCTGGTGGACCTCGGCACCGACGAGCAGAAGGCGCGGTGGCTGCCGCCGTTCTGCACTGGCGAGCTGGTGACCGCGATCGCCATGACCGAGCCGGGTGGCGGGTCCGACCTGGCCGCGCTACGCACGACGGCCACCCGCGACGGCGACGCCTGGTTGCTCAGCGGCTCGAAGACGTTCATCACCAACGGGTACAGCGCCGACCTCGTGGTGGTCGCCGCCCGGACGGACCCGGCTAAGGGCAGCCACGGGATCACGCTGTTCGCCGTCGAGACCGGCATGGAGGGCTTCACCCGCGGACGCAAGCTCGACAAGGTCGGCCAGACCGAGTCCGACACCGCCGAGCTGTTCTTCGACCACGTCCGGGTGCCCGACGCGAACCGGCTCGGGGAGGTCGGGCGCGGGTTCGTGCACCTGATGGAGCGGCTCGTCGGCGAGCGGGTCGGCGCGGCGGCCAGCAACACCGCCCACGCGCGGCAGGTGCTCGAGGAGACGCTGACCTACGTCAAGCAGCGCCAGGCGTTCGGGCGGCCTGTGGGGTCGTTCCAGCACAACAAGTTCAAGCTCGCGGAGCTCGTCACGGTCATGGACGTCACCCAGGCCTTCGTCGACCAGTGCCTGTTGACGCACGCGCGCGGCGAGCTGTCGACGGCTGACGCCGCGAAGGCCAAGTGGTGGAGCGCGCAGGTGCAGAACGACGTCATCGACGAGTGCGTGCAGCTGTACGGCGGCTACGGCTACATGAACGAGTACCGGGTGGCGCGGGCCTGGCGTGACGCGCGGGTGACGAAGATCTGGGCCGGGTCGAACGAGATCATGAAGGAGCTCATCGGCCGCGACCTCGGCCTCTGACGGCGGTGCGGCGCTCCTGACGCCCGCGGCGCTGTCGATCATCGTGACGACGTACGTCGCCCGGCAGCGACAGGCCGCTCTGGCGGTGTGGGGGACCGTCGTCCTGATCGGCACGCGGCGCACAGTCGCTACCGGCAGCGCACAGACGGGTGCGCTGCGCAGGCTCGACGTGCCCGGCGCTGTCACCCTGGTCAGCGGTGTGCTGGCCCTGGTGTTCGGCATCGAGGCGATCCGCTCGGCCGGGTGGACGGTTACGCGCACCGTGGTCGCCCTCGCCCTGGCCGCCGTGCTGCTCACCGCCTTCGAGAGGCTCGAGCGTCGTGCCGCCGACCCCCTGGTGCCGCCGTCGACGTGGCGGATCCGTTCCCTCGTGTCGGCCTCGGCCGTCATGGCGGGAGTGACCGGTGTCGTGGTCGGGGCCATCTTCCTGACCTCGCTCTACCTGCAGTCGGTCGTCGGCTCGTCGCCCGTGGTGGCCGGTGTGCAGTTCCTGCCGCTGGCCGCCGCCACCACGGTGGCTGAGACGGTCGCGTCGAAGCTCATCGGACGCCTGGGCGCGCGCACGCTGATCCTGTCCGGCCTGGTCGTCATGGCCGCGGGCGTGCTGATGCTGGCCGCGGACGCCGGCGGCACGGACTACATCACGGACGTCCTGCCTGGCTTCCTGCTGGTCGGTGCGGGCATCGGCCCGATGTTCGTGGCCATCGCGGTCGCCGCGATGAGCGACGTGCCGGCCGAGCGCTCCGGCCTGGCGTCCGGCCTGATGATGACCGGCCACGAGATCGGGGCCGCCCTGGGCGTGGCGGCGCTCACGGCGTTGGCCGGTGACCTGGTGACCCGCGCGGGGCTGGTCAGCGGCTATGAGCGGGCGTTCACGGCCACCGCCGGCTTCCTCGCCGCGCTGTTCGTGCTCTCGATGCTCACCGTGCCGCGCGGCCGCCCGGCTGCGGGAGCCACGCCCGGCCACGGCCACTGACCGACGGAGCGGGAGAAGCGGGGTGCCCGGGTTGTCTCGGGTGCCCCGCTCCGCTCCCCGTCCGGAGGGCTGCCGCACCACCCAGCGGTCAGGCGTACCGAGCCAGCTCACGCCGGCCGAGCGACATCCGGTGCACCGCGTCGGGGCCGTCGGCCAGACGCAGGGTGCGGGCCGCCACCCACAGCTGCGCCAGCGGCGTGTCCTGGCTGACGCCGGCCCCGCCGTGCACCTGGATGGCGTCGTCGATGACCCGTTGCGCCATGGCCGGGACCGCGACCTTGATGGCCTGGATCTCGGTGTGGGCGGCGCGGTTGCCGGCCGTGTCCATCAGCCAGGCCGTCTTCAGCACGAGCAGCCGGGCCTGCTCGATCGCGATGCGGGCGTTCGCCACCTGCTCGCGGACCACGCCCTGCCGGGCGAGCGGCTTGCCGAAGGTGCTGCGCTCGTTGGCGCGCCGGCACATCAGCTCGAGGGCGCGCTCGGCCATGCCGATCAGCCGCATGCAGTGGTGGATACGCCCCGGGCCGAGGCGCGCCTGCGCGATCGCGAAACCCTCGCCCTCGCCGACGAGCATGTTCGACGCCGGCACCCGCACGTGGTCGAGCTCGACCTCGGCGTGACCGCCGTGCGGGGCGTCGTCGTAGCCGAACGTGCGCAGCGGGCGCAGCACGCGGACGCCGGGCGCGTCGCGGGGGACGAGGATCATCGACTGCCGCCGGTGGCGGGGGACGGACTCGTCGTCCGGGTCGGCGGACTGGCCCATGACGATGAAGATCCGGGCGTTCGGGTCCATGGCGCCGGTCGACCACCACTTGCGGCCGTGCACCACGTACGTGTCGCCGTCGCGCCGGATCGAGGTGCGGATGTTGGTGGCGTCGGACGACGCGACGTCCGGCTCCGTCATGGCGAAGGCGGAGCGGATCCGGCCGTCCAGCAACGGGTCGAGCCACTCGCGCTGCTGCTCCTCGGTGCCGAACTGCGCCAGCACCTCCATGTTGCCCGTGTCCGGCGCGGCGCAGTTGAGGGCCTCGGGCGCGAGCCAGGGGGAGCGTCCGGTCAGCTCGGCCAGCGGCGCGTACTGGCTGGTTGTGAGACCGGCGCCGCGCTTGCCCGGCAGGAACAGGTTCCACAGCCCCTGCTCGCGCGCGGCGCGCTTGAGCGACTCGACGACGGGCGGCCGCGACCACTCGCGGTCGGTGCCGCGGGCGTCCGCGACCTGCTCGGCCAGCAACGGCTCGGCGGGGTAGACGTGCTCGGTCAGGAACGCCTGCAGGCGCCCGGCCAGCTCCCTGGTGCGCTCGTCGTACGCGAAGTCCATGGCAGCCTCCTCGGTCGACCCGGGCCGTCAGCCGGTCAGGGCGTCGTGCCCGGCCGCGACGAGCGCCGGCACGACGGCGCCGATGCGCTCGAATCCCGACCCTACGGTCTGGCCGTGGGCGAACCGGTAGTGGATGCCTTCGAGAATGACGGCGAGCTTGAAGTACCCGAAGGCCGCATACCAGGGCAGCCGGTCGAGGTCCAGGCCGGTGGCGTCGGCGTACCGGGCGGCCAGCTCCTGCCCGGCCGCGAACCCGGGCACGGACGACGGGGTGTCGGCGACGGCGCGCAGCGCGCCGTCCGCGCCGGACCCGTTGCCCCAGTAAACGAGCATCAGGCCCAGGTCAGTCATCGGGTCGCCGAGGGCGGCCATCTCCCAGTCGAGGACGGCCGCGAGCTGCCACTCGTCCGGTCGCATGAGCAGGTTGTCGAGCCGGAAGTCGCCGTGCACGACGGTGGCGCGCTGCGCCACCGGCACGTCGGCGAC
>Ga0070696_100000846_pt1 | contig 19736 bp, 18 predicted proteins | sample KBSK1253metaG_FD_65474 | JGI IMG/M metagenome (GOLD analysis project Ga0070696, IMG submission 65474) | Corn, switchgrass and miscanthus rhizosphere microbial communities from Kellogg Biological Station, Michigan, USA - KBS K1-25-3 metaG | ecosystem: Host-associated > Plants > Roots >... | reverse complement strand
TGCCGCGAACGCGACCGGGAGGACGGCGCTCTCCGTCCCACCGGCGAGGACCACCTCGGCGTCCCCGTGCTCGATCAGCCGCTGCGCATCCACGAGCGCCTGGACGCCCGAGGCGCAGGCCGCGACCGATGCGATCACGGGCCCGTGCAGGCCGTTCTGGATGCTGACCTGGCAGGCCGCCATCGAGGGGGAGAGCATCGGCACCATGAATGGGCTGACCCGCTTGCCGCCCTGCTCGAGGAAGACACGCTCGCCCAGCGCGACGTCACCGATGCCGCCGCCACCGGTGTTCACGATCACGCCGATCTCGTCGCGGTTGGCATCGGTGATCTCCAGCCCCGCGTCGGCGATCGCCTGCGCCGCCGCCGCGACCGCGAACTGGGAGAAGCGGCTCATCCGGCGCGCCTGCTTGAAATCGATCCAGGTGGCGGGGTCGAAGCCCTTCACCTCGGCGGCGATGCGGACCTCTTCCTCCGAGGCGTCGTAGGTGCTGATCGGCGTCACGCCGCTCGTTCCCGCCAGCAGGCTCTTCCAGAAGGTCTCGGCGTCGTTCCCGATCGGCGTGATGGCTCCCAGTCCGGTCACGACCGCTCGACGGGCCGGATCGCGGCTCATCGGCGAGTCACGCCTCGACCCGGCCGAGGATCACCGTGCTGTTGTGACCACCGAGCCCCATCGAGTTCGAGAGCGCCACGCGACTGTCGGTCTGGCGGGCCACGTTCGGCACATAGTCGAGCGTCAGCTCCGGATCGGGATGCCGCAGGTTGATGGTCGGCGGGATGCAGCCGCTCTGCACCACCCGGGCGCAGACGAATGCTTCGAAGGCGCCGGCGGCGCCCATCATGTGCCCGGTCATGCTCTTGGTGGAGCTGATCGCCAGCTTCGCTGCGTGCTCGCCGAAGACCGCGCTGATGGCGGCGGACTCATACCGGTCGTTGAGCGGCGTGCTCGTCCCGTGCGCGTTGATGTAGTCGACCGCCTCGGGAGCGATCCCGGCCCGCTGCAGGGCTGCCTTCATGGACCGCTGGCTTCCCTCGCCCGTCTCGGCCGGCGCGGCCATGTGGAACGCGTCCGAGGAGGAGCCGTAGCCGATCACCTCGGCGATCGGCGTCACGCCGCGGGCCCGTGCGTGCTCCAGCTCTTCCAGCACCAGCACCGATGCACCCTCGGACACGACGAAGCCGTTCCGCGTGGCGTCGAAGGGGCGCGATGCGATGGTCGGGTCGTAGGCGCCCGTATCGGGGTCGATCGGGGAGCCGAGGGCCCGCATCTGCCCGAAGCCCGCGAACGCGAGCGGCACGATCACGGCCTCGGTGCCGGCTCCCAGCATCAGGTCCGCCTGGCCGCGCACGATCGTCTCCATCGCCTCGCCGATGGCATGCCCGCCTGTGGCGCAGGCGCTGACCACCGCCAGGTTTGGGCCCCGGATCCCGTACTGGATGGCGACCATCCCCGATGCCGCGTCCGGGATCATGTGCGGCAGCAGGAAGGGCGAGACGCGGCTCGGGCCACGCTCGTTGAGGGTGGCCACTCCATCGGCGATCATCCCGATCCCGCCGATCGCGGTCCCGACGACCATCCCGAATCGATCCGGGTCGGCCTGGGCGGCGTCGAGCATGCCGTCGGCGTTCAGCAGGCCCGCATCTCGCAGCGCCTCGCCCGACGCGGCGACGGCGAAATGCGTGTTCCGGTCGTGCCGTCGCGCGTCCTTGCCATCCATGTACTGGCTGACGTCGAAGTCCTTCACCTCGCCGGCGACGTGGATCGGATAGTCGGTCGTGTCGAAGAGCGTGATATCGGCCACGCCGGAGCGGCCCGCCACCAGGTTGTCCCAGGAAACGTCAGCCCCGATGCCGACCGGTGACACGACCCCGATGCCGGTGACGACCACCCGCCGCGCGGTCACGCGCTCGCCTCGACGGCGCCGGGGAGCCACAGGGCGCCGTCGCCGGGGATGTCGGTCGCGTGCGTCTGGGTCTCGGGCGAAATCCGCTTGATCAGGCCGCTGAGCACCCGCCCAGGACCGATCTCGACGAAGTCGGTCACCCCGTCGGCAGCCATCCGGCGGACGGAATCGGTCCATTGCACGCCGTGGACGAGGTGCTCTGAGAGCTCCCTTCGCAGGCCGTCCGCGGTGCGGATGACGCTGGCATGCACGTTGCCCAGCATCGGCACCCGCGGCTCACGGAACGGGACCTTGGCCAGGATCTGGCTGAACTCGTCGCGGGCGCGCCGCATCAACGGCGAGTGGCTGGCCACGCTGACCGTCAGTCGCACGGCCTTGCGGGCGCCGACCGTCTTGCTCATCTCGAGGGCGAAGGCGAGGGCCGGGATCACCCCGGACAGGACGATCTGGCCCGGGGCGTTGGCATTGGCGACGCCGATCTCTCCGTGCTCGCGGGCCGCGTCCACGATCTCGTGCACCTGCTCGTCGGAGAGCCCGATGACGGCCCCCATGCCGCCCTCGATGCCACGCTCCTGCATGATCCGCCCGCGCTCCCGGACGAGCCCGATCGCCGTCTCGAAGTCGATCGAGTCCGCCGCGACGGCGGCGGCATACTGGCCCGCCGAGTGGCCCGCCAGGCGAATCGGGGCGAGCTCCACGCCGGCTTCGGCAGCCTCGGCCCGCATCGCCTCCAGGTAGGCGACGCTGGTGGCCAGGATCGCGGGCTGCGCATTCACCGTCAGGTCGAGCTCTTCGGCCGGCCCGTCGGCAATCATCCGTGAGATCGGGAAGCCGAGCGCGGCATCGGCTCGCTCCATGACGGCCGCCGCCGCCGGGGATCGCTCGAGCAGGGCAGCCCCCATCCCCACGTACTGCGAGCCCTGGCCGGGGAAGACGAAGGCGTGGGCGCGCGCCTGTGGCGCCGGATCGGAGGGATCGGTCTGGTCAGTCATCGCATCTGATCGTCGGTTGAGTTGGTCGCGAGTATAGCCGAGGGGCCCTCGAACGCCGATCAGGCGTGCCCCTCGCGGGTGGTGAAGCGGCGCACCACCTCGTGCAGGACGGGCAGCCCGAAGCTGATGGCGCTCACCGGGACGCGCTCGTCGTGGCCATGGAAGAGGGAGAGGAACGGCATCTCCGGGGCGAGCTGCAGCGGGGCGAACCCGTAGGTCGGGATGCCCAGCGTGGCGAGCGCCTTGGCATCCGTGCCGGGGGTGATCATCATCGGAGCCGAACTGGCATCGGGGTCGGCGGCCGCCAGGGCGCTCCGCATCAGGTCGACGATCGGGGCGTTGGCCGGAGATTCGATCGCCGGCAGCACGATCACCGATTCGACAAGCGCCAGATCGCCGACCGTGGCCTGCATCTCCGCCAGGAGCGCTTGCTGGTCGGTGCCGGGCAGGGTGCGGACGTCGATCTGCGCCTCGCCGCTCCCCGGGATGACGTTCATCTTCTTGCCGACCTGGATCATCGTCGTGGTCACCGTGTCGCGCAGCATCGCGGAGATCGATCGCCGCAGGACCGGGTCCTCGACCTGCGCGTCGAGCGCGGCGAACGCCCCCGCCTCGTCGCCAGCGCGGACGGAATCGGCCACAGCCTCCAGGCCCAGCGCACCCAGGAACGCCTCGACGACCGGCGTCACGCGCGCCGGGAATGGAGCGGCCGCCAGCCTCGTGACGGCCTCGGCCAGCTTGAGGGCGGCGTTGTCGGGATGGGGCATCGAGCCGTGCCCCGTCGTGCCGGTAGCCCGCAGGCGGGTCCAGGCGATCCCCTTCTCGGCGACCTGGATGCCGTAGATCCGCCGGCCGCCGATCGTCATCGAATAGCCGCCCACCTCGTTGAGAGCGGCCGCTGCCGGTCGACCGGAGGCATCGGCGAAGAGGTCGGGTCGCACGGACGCCCAATGCCCCGCCCCGAAGGCGCCGCCGGCCTCTTCGTCAGCCACGGCAGCGAAGATGACGTCGCGCGACCGCTCGCCACCGAATCGGGCGAGGGCGAGCATCACGCTCAGCTCCATCGCCACCATGTTCTTCATGTCCACCGCCCCGCGGCCCCAGACCACCCCGTCGATCAGCTCGCCGCCGAAGGGGTCGTGGCTCCACGACTCGGCATCCACCGGCACCACGTCCAGGTGGGAGAGAAGGACGAGCGGCGGCTCGGGGTCCGCGATGGTCGCCGGCAGCCTCGCGAAGCAGGAGCCGCGGCCCGGAAGCGTCTCGAGCACCTGCGCCGCAATCCCGTCCGCGGTGAGCACCTCAGCGCAGTAGGCCGCCGCGGCCGACTCGCCACCGCTGGAGTCTCGGCCAGCGGCGCCGTCGCTGACGCCCGGCGGGTTGACGCTGGGAATGCGGATGAGCGCCTGCAGCTGCTCAACGCATTCCGCAGTTGCCCGACCCCAGTCGACGGCGTTGTCAGCCATGCTCGGGGATGGTCTCCGGGGTCCCCTGGCCGGCAGCCGGCAACACCGGCCGGCCGCCCGCGTGCGCCGCCGTGTGCCGCGCATGGACAAGCCGTCCAAGGGGCCATTCGGCGGCCAACAGGATCAGGGCGGCGACGAGCAGGACGGGGAGCTTCCAGGCCACGCCCATCAGGACCAGCGCGCTGATGAAGAAGCCGTGGATCGCCACCCGGGTGCCGAGGGCCAGCCCAAGGTCCAGGATGGCGAGTCCCTCGCCATACGACCGGATCCGATCGGGGCCCCACACCCCCCACGCAGCGACCCCCACGAAGGCCGCCATGACGACCAGAAAGAGAGCCATCCCTCCTCCGGGATGCGGGTCGACGATCGGATGGAGGATGGCAAACGGGAGGATCCCGGTCAGCAGCAGCCCGAATGCCGGGAGTGGCACCGCAAGCTGGAGCCACTCGAGGGCGTGGCGCCCGGCCGCGGCATGTCGCAGCCAGCGGGTCAGGCTGCTGAAGGCCAGGATCACGATCAGCCACGAATAGAAGTTGCCGGCCGGAACCCCGAACCAGCCCTCGGTCGGTCCGATGCCGCGCCACGTCCACAGGCCCATCCGAATGGCGATCGCGTCGAACGCGAGGTCGAGGCTGATCGCGAGCACGGCGTCGACAAATGGCGCATACCGACGGCGCACGCCCAGCGCATCGGTCAGGCGCATAGCGCCCGCGATGATGAGCGCCCATGTGAGCCCGATGACGACCGGCGCCCGGTCGATCGTCAGGATCCAGTCGGCCGAGTAGTGGTACGTCTCGAAGACGAGCTGGTCGCCCTCCTCCAGCAGGATCCCGAAGGCCGCCGCCGAGATGAGCTCCAGGAAGGGGAGGCGCCCGCGTCGCAGGGCCGCCAGCGCGGCACCGATGAAGAAGATCGAGGCTGTCGCCTCGATCAGCACGTAAAGCGGATTCACAGCTCGATGATACGAGGCCGAGCCTGACCGGTCGTAGAATGCCGCCGTGACCACCCAGGTGACCTCCGAGACAGTCCCGATCTACCTCGCCGGGGAGTTCGTCAGCGCCGGGACGCCGCTCGAGGTGCGCGACCCGGCGACGGGCGAGCTCGTGGCGACAACCTGGCAGGCCGGCCCCGAGGAGCTGGAGCGGGCCACGGGCGCGGCGGTCGAGGCCTTCGGCGCCACGAGGCGTCTGGCCAGCTTTGAGAGACGGGACGCCCTGGCGCACGTCGCAGAACGGATCAGCCAGGACGCCGACGAGCTGGCCGAGCTGCTCAGCCGCGAGTCGGGGAAGCCGATCCGTGACGCGAAGGTCGAGGTGGCCCGCGGCGCATTGACCTTCCGCATCGCGGCCGAGGAGGCGCTGCGCATCAACGGTGAGTGGCTGCCGCTGGACTGGAGCGCCGCCAACCGCGGGCGGAGCGGGATCGTGCGTCGCTACCCGATCGGTCCCGTGGCGGGGATCAGCCCCTTCAACTTCCCGCTCAATCTGGCCGCCCACAAGGTGGCGCCGGCGATCGCAGCCGGCTGCAGCATCGTGCTGAAGCCCCCCTCCAAGGACCCGCTGGTGATGCTCCGCGTGGCCGGCTACCTCGCGGAGACGAACCTTCCCAAGGGGGCCGTCTCGATCCTGCCGATGGATCGGCCCACGGGCGACCGGATGGTCGCCGACGATCGGTTCAAGCTCCTCAGCTTCACCGGCAGCCCATCGGTCGGCTGGAAGATGAAGGCCGAGGCCGGCAAGAAGAAGGTGGTGCTGGAGCTCGGCGGAAACGCCGGGGCCATCGTCGACGACACGGCGGACCTCGAATGGGCCGTGGCGCGCCTGGCGTTCGGCGCCTTCGCCTACTCCGGGCAGGTTTGCATCAGCGTCCAGCGGATCTACGTCGTGGAGTCGATCTTCGCCGACTTCCAGCGCCTCTTCGTCGACAAGGTCCGCCAGCTGAAGATGGGCAGCCCGCTCGATCCGGCGACCGACCTTGGGCCGATGGTCGACGCCAAGGCGGTCGCGCGCACTCACCAGTGGGTCGGCGAGGCATTGGCTGACGGCGCGAAAGCACTCGTCGGCGGCGAGCCGGACGGGCTCTTCTACCCGCCGACCGTGCTCGTTGACGTGCCGAAGGACGCGCGCGTCTGCGGCGAGGAGGTCTTCGCGCCCGTGGTCAACCTGTTCGGTGTGCCTGACTTCAGGGCGGCGATCGCCGAGATCAACGACAGCCAGTTCGGCCTCCAGTGCGGCGTGTTCACCAACGACCTGGAGCGCACGCTGCTCGCCCACGACGAGCTGGAAGTGGGCGGCGTGATCGTCAACGACGTGCCGACCTGGCGCACCGACGCGATGCCGTATGGCGGTGTGAAGGACTCGGGGCTCGGCCGCGAGGGGTTGCGCTGGTCGATCGAGGACATGACCGAGCCGCGCCTGCTGGCGTTCGCCCGGCCGCTGTAGCCCGCCGGTGACCGATCTTGCCGCGGCGCCGGCTGACCTCGCGACGCGCTATGCGCGGGTGCTGCCCGCGACCGAGCTGCGTGACGGAGAGCTGATTCCGGTCGAGATCAACGGCAGGCCTGTGGTCCTGGTGCGTCATGCCGGCACCTTCTACGCGGTCCAGAACAACTGCTCGCACAAGGACTTCCCACTGTCGGAGGCCGGCTTCGACCCGCGGGACGAGGTGCTGGTCTGCGCCTGGCACGGCGGCTGCTTCGACCTGCGCACCGGCCAGGCGGTGGTGCCGCCGGCGACCGAGCCGGTCGAGATCTTCCCGGTGCGGCTCAGCGCCGACGGATGGGTCGAGATCGGCCTCACCGGCAGCCTCGCTCGCTGAGCGGCGACTGATGGATCTGGAGGCCCTCCCCTTCGTCAACTGGATCTTCTGGGCGGCACTCACCTCCGGCTCGCTGCTGGTGGTAGGTGCCACCGAGCTGCTGGGCGGCACGACGCGCGGCTATCGGCTCTTCATGGCAGCCCTGCTGACCGCCTGCGCGGCGATCCTCCTCCTCTCCGAGCTGAACCTGGCGCCGGGGACGGTTGCTGATGAGACGGCCGGCGTCCGCCGGGCTCTCGTGTGGGGCGTCGCCGCCCTGGCCGGGGCCTACCTGCTGGCCTCCATCGCCAGGCTGGCGCGCAGCGGCCTCGCGCTGGCGGCAGGCTCGGCGGGGATCTTCGCGCTGGCTGCGCTTGCCGCCGCCGGTGGCACGCTCAGCGCGCCTCTCTTCACGGCGCAGCTGATGCTGGTCGCGCTCGCGCTCGGAGCCGTCACCGCCGCGATGCTCCTCGGGCACTGGTACCTCGTCACGCCCAAGCTGTCGCCGGCCCCGCTGCGCCGCATGATGTGGCTGCTCCTGGCGTCGCTCGGCCTGCAGGCGCTCCTCTTCGTCGTCGCCGTCACCGTGATCAGCAGCGGCCCGCTGGGCGGGCCGATCGGGTGGCTCACCTGGCTGCGCCTGGTGGCCGGCATCCTTCTGCCGATCGGGATCACGGTCCTGGCGCTGCTGGCCAGTCGTGCGGCGTCCCTGCAGGCCAGCACCGGGCTGCTGTACATCGGCCTGGCACTGGTGATGGCGGGGTCGATCGCGGGTGCCAGCCTCGCCTACCTGACGGGCGTCCCGGTCTGACGATCGCGATGGACGTCACCGTCCGCTGCTTCGCCACTCTGCGCGAGCTGGCGGTGGACCGGACCACGCTGACATTGCCCGCTGGCGCCGTGGTGGCCGATGCGTGGGCGGCGCTGGTCGAGGCATATCCCGGGCTGGCGCCCCATCGCCCATTCGTGCGCGCCGCCCGGAACGGGGCGTACGCGGATTGGGACGTTCCGCTGGAGGAGGGCGACCAGGTCGCGTTCCTGCCGCCGGTGAGTGGCGGGGGACCGAGCGGCCTGACCGACGCAGTGATCGACGTGCGCGGCCTTGAGGCGGCAGTGGCGGCGACCCGCCACGGGGCGCTCGTGACCTTCGTCGGTCGCGCTCGCGATCTGGCCGATGACGGGCGCGAGGTGCTCGAGCTCGAGTACGAGGCCTACCCCGAGATGGCGACCACCGTCCTGGCTGAGATCGTGCGCGAGGCCGAGGAGCGGTGGAAGGGCTGCGTTGCCGCTGTGGTGCACCGGGTTGGCGCGGTGCCGATCGGCGAGGCGGCGGTTGCGATCGTCACGGCCGCGGCGCATCGCTCGGAGGCATACGAGGCCAACCGCTTCGTCATCGAGGCGATCAAGGAGCGGCTTCCGATCTGGAAGCTCGAGCGGTTCGCCGACGGCAGCGAATGGAGACGGCCAGGCGCCTAGCGGCTCAGGCTCGGTGCTGGCGGACCGCGCCCACCCTCATGTACCCTGCGGCGGTATGTCCACCCCCCTCCCCGGGCAGATTCGATGCCCGACCTGCCACCGCTCGACGCCGCCGGCGGCCTTCTGCACCCAGTGCGGGACCGCGATTCCGGCATCCGCCCGGGCGCGACCGCGGGGCCTCGATCGCGAAGAGCTGCAGGATCGCATCCGGGTCCACCGCCCCGGCGACGCCGCATTCCGGCGTGGCTCGCCCGTCGGCGAGGGGTATGGGGCGGCGCCTTCGCCCTACCAGCCCTATCGGCCCGAGCCGGAGGATGAGCTCGTCCTCTCCGGGGCGGATACGGCCGAGGATGCCCCGCACGTCGACAATACTCCGCCCGGGTTTGACGAGCGGCCGGTCGGGCCACCGCCCGTCGCCCCGCCCCGGATCGTCCCTCCCGCTGCGGGGGCCGCTCCGCCACGCCCGCGGGTCTTCAAGGAGCCTCCTCCTCCGGTGGTGCCCGTTGTCGCGGCCGCTCCGGTGGCGGCTGCTTCCTCGCCACCCGCTCCGCCGCCCCCGGCGCCGGAGTCCGTTGCAGCCCCGGCTCCGCCCATTGATCAATTCGACGCCCCGGAACAGCCCTACCACCCCGCCGAGCCGTATGACGACCGATATCCGCCGCAGGACGACTGGGAGCGGCGCGGGTCGGGGACGAGTGCGCTCGCGATCGGCGGTTTCGTGCTCCTCGGAATCCTCGCGATCGCGGTGGGCGCGTTCGTGTCCGGCATCTTCGCGGGGGGCGTTGCCGTCGAATCGCCGTCGAGCACGCCGATCATCTCCACCGCCCCCAGCGTCAGCCTTGCTCCGAGCCACGCACCGACGCCCCCGGCATCCCAGCCGGCGGCGACCGCGAATCCCTCCGGCGGCCCGGTCGTCTTCCCGGACGGGTTCACCGCGCGAACTGAACCCTGCGCCGTCGAGCCGACCAGCGAGGACGGCTGCAACTCCAGCGGAGCGACGATCAGCGGCGGATCCGTGTGGGTCTGGGTCGGGTTCCGCAAGGGCAACGACACCGATGTCCTGGATGTCACGGTGGTGAATGCGTCCGGATCCGCGGTCGGTGACGGGAGCCTCTCGCTGGGGTCGATCGGGTGCGGGGACTCCTGCAGCGGCTGGGGTCGCTTCAAGTTCAGCAGCCTGGGTGTCGGCAACTACACGATCAAGGTGAACCGAAACGGCTCGCTGGCCGCCCAGGCCACCTTCACCGTTACCGGCTAGCCGTCGCGCGAGCGCCCGCTGGGCCTTGGGCTGCCTCCGGCAGCGCGGCGTTTGACGGCGAGGGCGCTGATCGCCTCCATCACGCATCGATGGGCGACGGCTGCCGTGATCTCGCTGACGTCGTAGACCGGCGCGACCTCGACCACGTCCATCCCCGCCAGGTCGACCGCCATGACCACCTGCCGGATCGCCCGCAACAGCTCGCGCGACAGCATCCCGCCAGGTTCGGGCGTCCCGGTCCCCGGTGCCATCCCGGGATCGATGACGTCGATGTCGATCGACAGGTAGATCATCTCGGGCCCGTCGAGCGCCTCGGCGATCGCGTCCGCGACCACGGCCTCGGCTCCGCGCTCCTCGATCTCGGTCATGAAATGAACCCGCAGCCCGTGCTCCTCCATCCACTCCAGCACGGCCGGCGGCGGCCAGTAGCCGCGCAGCCCGATCTGCACGAAGTTCCGTCCCTCGATCGCGCCGGACTCGATCAGCCGCCGCATCGGCGTCCCGTGCGACGCGAGCACGCCCCACGTGCTGTTGGCCGCATCGGCGTGCGCGTCGAAGTGCACCATCCCAAGACGCCGGGGGGCGATCGCCTCAGCCACGGCCGATGCAGACGGGAAGGTGATCGAGTGATCCCCGCCCAGCACGATCGGGATGGCGCCGGCGCGGGCCACCTCGAGCACCTTGCGTCGAATCACCGCGTGGCCGCGCTCGATGTTGGCCGGGGCCACCGGGGCGTCTCCGGCATCGACCACGTCCATCCACTCGAATGGCTCGATCCCGAGCTGCAGCGAGTTCGGCGAGCCGGCGTGGTAGGTCGCGACGCGGATGGCGCGCGGCCCAAAGCGCGCGCCGGGGCGGTGGCTGACCGCGTCGTCGAACGGCGCGCCGACGATCGCCACGTCCGGCCGGCGCGCTCGGAGCGCGCCGCCATCGGTCAGCTCGGGGAGCTTCTGGAAGCTGGTCCGACCGACATAGGCGGGGAGGTCGAAATCGTCGTATTCGGTGTACGGATCGAGTCCGCTGGGCGCGTCCTCGTCGTTGGGCCCGCCGCCGCGGCGCGTGTCATCGGCCATCGGTGATGGCTGACGCCCTCCTGCACAGGGATCGCGGGCGCCGTCGCGGCGCGGAGCAGGCCCGCAGCTGAAGCGGCCCCGATCCTAGCAGAGGCAGGCCAGCGAGAGGGTCCTGCTACCATCGATCGGCCATGCCAGATGCGCGCCGGATCTACAGCATCGACGAGGCCAACGCGCTCATTCCGCAGGTGCGCGCCGTGCTGCTGCAGCTCGCGGTCGAGCAGCGCCGGCTTGATGCATCGCACGCGGAGATGCATCGGCAGCTGGACGCCAACGGCGACCCTGACAGCGCCTCTGCCGCGGGTCGGCAGGAGGCGGAGACCGCTGAGATCCGGGAGGGGATGCGCACCCTGTTGGTGCACCTCAACGAGATGGGAATTGAGGTGCGAGACCTGGAGATGGGACTCGTCGATTTTCCCGGCGAACGCGATGGCCAGCCGGTATGGCTGTGCTGGCGGCTTGCCGATGCACGAGTCGCCTTTTGGCACCCGGGCGACGAGGGCTACGCGACCCGGCGGCCCTGGTGACACGCAGCTGATGCGGGTCACCGTCATCGGCGACACCACCCTGGACGTGACGGTCCGGCCAGAAGAGGCCCCCAGAGCCGGAGGTGACGTCCCGGCAAGGATCTCGCTCTCGCCCGGCGGCCAGGGAGCGAACGTTGCGGTTCGCCTGGCTCGCACCGGTGTGGACGTTCGGCTGGCCACCGCCATCGCCAACGACGCGGCCGGCCGCCTGCTGGCCGAGGCGCTTGAAGCCGAAGGAGTTGGCGTGGCCGACCTTGGGGCCGAGCGAAGCGGCCTGGTCATCTCGCTCCTCGACGAGGCTGGCGAGCGCGCGATGCTCTCGGACCGCGTCACGCTCGACCCGGCCAGGCTCGCCGCGGCCTGCGCCGGCGCTGAGTGGGTTCATTGCTCCGGATATGCGTTGGCGGACGACCTCAGCGGCGACGCCGTCGCGAGGGTCCTTGGATCCCTGCCCGGGGCGAGAGTGAGCGCCGGTGGGGGATCCCTTCCTGACGACCCGGCACGTTCCGCGCGGGTGCGGGCTCGGTTGGCGGCTGGAGGCGTCGTCCTGCTGATCCTTGGCCGGGAGGAGGCGGCGGCGTTGCTCGATCGGCCACTCCCCTCCCTGCCCGCCGCCGCCGACGGCCTGGCCAGCTCCTTCCCGGGGGTGATCGCTGTCGTCACCGGCGCCGCCGCGGGGTCAGCAGCGGCGGGCCCGGGCTTCGCACTCTCGGTGCCGGCCGTCGAGCAGACGACCCCCGTCGTGGACGCGACCGGGGCCGGCGATGCGTACGTGGCGGCAGTGATCGTCGCCTTGCTGGAAGCAGGCTGGCCTCCCGGCGTGCCGCGGCTGCGCGAGGCGATGGAACGCGGCGCCCGAGCCGGCGGCCTGGTGTCGCGCGTGCTCGGGGCGCAGGGCGTCACCCCGGAAGAGGCGATCGGCAGGTGAGCGAACCGGCGCTCCTCTCGATCTCCGACGAGGTCGCCGCGGCTATCGCCTCCGGCCGGGCGGTGGTGGCGCTGGAGTCGAGCCTGATCGCCCAGGGACTGCCGTCGCCGCACAACCTGGAGACCGCGATGGCGTCGGAACGTGCGGTGCGCGACGGGGGAGCCGTGCCGGCCACCACGGCGATCGATGCCGGGCAGCTCCTGGTCGGCGCCGGGCCGGAGGTGCTCCAGCGACTGGCCGACCCGGGAACCCAGGCCGGCAAAGCCGGCTCCCGCGACCTCGCACCGCTCCTCGCATCAGGACGCCTCGCATCAACAACCGTCAGCGCGGCCGTCCGGATCGCCGCCATGGCCGGCATCCGGGTGCTGGCCACCGGCGGCATCGGCGGCGTGCATCCAGGTGCCGGCACCTCCTTCGACGTCAGCAGCGACATCGACGAGCTGGCGGCGACTCGCGTTGCGGTGGTGTGCAGCGGAGCCAAATCGATCCTCGACCTGCCCGCCACGCTCGAGCTGCTCGAGACCCGTCGCATACCGGTCGTTGGCCTCGGCGTCGACGAGCTTCCGGCCTTCTACAGCGCCAGCTCAGGGCTGCCGCTCGCTCACCGGGTCGAGTCGCCGGCCGAGGCAGCGAGGGTACTTGCCCTGCACCTGGCCATCGACGGGTCGGGCGGGATCCTCTTCGTCCAGCCCCCGCCGGCCGACCTCGCCATCCCGCCCTCGGAGATCGCGGACTGGATCGTGGTCGCCACCGCGGAAGCGGAGCAGACCGGGGTCCGCGGCGGGGCCGTCACACCGTTCGTCCTGGGCCGGGTCGCCGAGCTGTCCGGGGGTCGCACCCTTCGCACCAACATCGGGCTGATCGTGAACAACGCCCGGACGGCTGCCGGGGTGGCCGTGGCGCTTGCGACGTTGCGCCCGAGCACCTGAGGAATCTGCATACAGCGGCTGGTATCCTGCCAGTCAACCCGGAGGGGCAGCGACACAGCAGAGGGAGGTCGCATGCGGATCTACGAGGGGAGCCCGCGGCAGGACTGGGAAGAGGTGCTCCGCAGCATCGGCGCCTATGTTGACCGCGAGCGGATCAAGGAGGTGCTGCTGCTCGAGCTCGACGCAGGCTTCATCCTCCAGGGGATGGCGGTGCCCGCGGCCGGAGCACGGACCGAATCCGAGATGACCCTGATCAAGATCACACGTGAGCTCCCCGACGACGAGGTCGCCGAGCTGATGGAGGTCGCCGCAACCAAGCGCGGCACCGCGCCATCGGACACCCCGCACGCCGAGATCTCGAATTACTACGAGCAGGCGATGCGCGTCATCGGGGCCTACCTGGACCTCAACCGGCCGCGCGACCTCTTCTTCTTCGAGCAGGAGGGATCATTCGTCCTGCGCCTCCTCATGACCGGTGCCGGCTCCGCCCCAATGGGCCACCAGCTGGTCGAATTCACCAAGGACGACATCGTGTCTATGATCGACGCCGCACCAGCGCAGCGAAACAAGCCGGCCCCCGAATCCGGGCCGGCCCCTGAATCCGCGCCGGCACCTGAATCCGGGCCACCTGGGGAGACCGAGGCATGAAGCTCTTCAAGATCCTGTTCGTCACCATCGGGGCCGTGCTTGCCGCGATGATCATCATCCCGCTCACCGTGCTGGCCGGGCTGTTTGTCTGGCTGAAGCTGACCGAGGAGGGCGACGAGGACGACCTCGAGATCGAGGACGCCGTCTAGCCGGTACTGAGCGCCCAGGCCGCCGTCCAGCAGACGGCGGCGAGCAGGAACCCGTACCAGAGCCGTCGCTCATTGGTCGATCCGGCGGCGATGGCCGCCAGCCCGATCAGGCCCAGCCCCACGGCCCCTGGCGTGGCCCGCCCGCCCAGCAGCAGCGCGCCACCCACGCCGAGCCCCACCGCCAGCGCCAATCCAGCTGCGAGCAGCCGGCTCGCTCGCCTTCCGAGCACCTGCGCCAGGCTGCGCGAGGAGCCGGCGGCGTCCGCCTCGAAGTCGCGCAGCGTGTTGGCCAGGTGGGCCGCCACGGCAAATGGCGCGACGAGCGGGATCGCCGGCAGCACCCGCTCGATCGGGACGCCCACCCCCGCTGCAATCCAGGCCGGCAGCAGCCCGAAGCTGATGAGGTATGGAAGTGGGGAGAACGGCGTCCGGGACAGGTACAGGTTGTAGGCAAGCGCCGAACCTGATGCCGCCGCTCCCAGAACCAGCGGCAGGGCGCCGGTGCGCCATGACGCCGCCAGCTGCAAGGCAAGCCCGATCGACGCGATCCAGACGGCCGCATTGAGGCTCAGCTCCCCCGCGGGGAGCGGCTTCTCGAGGCGCACGGTCGCGTCGCGAAACCGATCGGCGATGTCGTTGGTCGCGCCGGTGAAGACCTGCGAGCCTGCCACCGCCACCACCGTAAGCAGCCAGCGATCGCCGATGAGCACCCCTGCCTGGGTCGCCAGGATGGCGCCGAGCGCCGCCGTCAAGAGCACGACAGCCGCGGCCGGGGCGGGGTGGATAAGGCGAATCGCGGCAGGCATCGATGCCATCGGTGCGCTAGACTGACCTCCCGAGTACGGCGTTGGCGTCCGGTGCTCGCGTGTCCCTTTTTCGAAGGCACGCTTGAGCCACGAGGCAGAGGAGCCCGAGCGATGCCGAAGTATGTCTTTGTGACCGGCGGCGTGACCAGCTCGCTCGGCAAGGGCATCACGGCGGCCTCGATCGGACGGATCCTGAAGGCCCGCGGCATCCCCGTCTCGATCCTCAAGCTCGACCCGTACATCAACATCGACCCCGGCACGATGTCGCCGTACCAGCACGGCGAGGTCTTCGTCACCGATGACGGGGCCGAGACGGACCTCGACCTCGGCCATTACGAACGGTTCATCGACGAGAACCTGTCGCAGGCGAGCAACGTCACCACCGGGCGCATCTACCAGAGCGTCATCGCCAAGGAGCGACGCGGCGACTACCTGGGCGGCACCGTCCAGGTCATCCCGCACATCACCAACGAGATCAAGGAGCGGATCGCGCGCGTTGCCCGCGAAGGAACTGGGTCCGTCGCCACCAGCGGGCTCGCCTCGCATGGAGTGGTGGTGGTCGAGGTCGGCGGCACGGTCGGCGACATCGAGAGCCTTCCCTTCCTGGAGGCGATCCGCCAGATGCGCAAGGACGTCGGTCGCCGCAACGTGCTGTACGTGCACGTCACGTGGCTTCCGCAGATCGGCGCGACCGGCGAGCTGAAGACCAAGCCGACCCAGCACTCGGTCAAGGAGCTGCGCGGGATCGGAATCCAGCCGGACGTCATCATCCTGCGCAGCGACGAGCCGATCGAGGACGAGATCCTCGACAAGGTCTCCCTCTTCACCGACGTGGACGTCAATGCGGTGATCCCGCTCAAGACGGCGCGCAGCATCTACGAGGTCCCGATCCAGCTCGAGCGGGCGGGACTCGGCAAGCTGATCACCCACGAGCTCGAGATCCCCGGCAGCGAGCCGGACCTGCGCGACTGGCAGGACCTGGTGGCCCGCATCCGGGCTCCCCGGCCGGAGGTCGAGATCGCCATCGTCGGCAAGTACACCGAGCTGCCCGACGCGTACATCAGCGTCTCCGAGGCGCTCAAGCACGCCGCGCTCCATCATCGGGTCGACGTGAAGGTGCGCTGGATCCGCAGCGAGCACCTGGAGCGGATCGAGCAGGAGCAGGTCGACGAGGAGCTGAAGGGGGTCGCCGGCGTGCTCGTCCCCGGTGGCTTCGGCTATCGCGGCGTGGAGGGCAAGATCCGAGCCATCCGCTGGGCGCGCGAGCAGCGCGTCCCGTACCTTGGCCTCTGCCTGGGGCTGCAGTGCGCCGTGATCGAATTTGCGCGCATGGCGCTGGGCACGGATGACGCCAACAGCTCCGAGTTCAACGTCTTCACCGAGCACCCCGTCATCGACCTGATGCCCGACCAGACCGACGTGACCGACAAGGGCGGCACGATGCGCCTCGGCCTCTACCCCGCGAAGCTGGAGGAGTCATCCAAGGTGCGCGAGGCGTACGGCACCGAGATCGCCTATGAGCGCCACCGGCACCGGTTCGAGGTCAACAACGCCTATCGCGAGCGCCTCTCGGAGGCGGGCATGTGGTTCAGCGGCGTCTCGCCCGACGATCGGCTGGTCGAGTACATCGAGCTGCGCGACCACCCGTGGTTCGTCGCGACCCAGGCGCATCCGGAGCTCAAGAGCCGTCCAAGCCGGCCGCATCCGCTCTTCCGCGACTTCGTGGGGGCCGCCGCTGCCCGACTCGGCCTGGGAGCTGCCGACGATGCGGTGGAGGCGGCGGTGATCCCGGTCGCCGAAGGCAACTCCTGAGCCGATGAGCCCGCGCGCCGTTGCCGCCCGCAAGGCGGCCTTCAACCGGTCTGCCTACGAGCGCAATCTCGGCGCGTTCATCGCCGAGCGCGAGGAGGAGCTCTACCAGCACGGTGCCGGACTGCACGACGAGCTGGCCCTCGGCCCGATCTACGTGCGGCATGCCTCGCTCTTCGGCCGCCCGGCGATCGATGCGCTGCGGAGCCTGCTCGAGGCTGGCGGGTCGGAGGCCGGGCACAACCGCGCGCTGCTTGCTGCGGCGACCGACGGCTTCATCGAGCATGCAACCGCCGATCTGAGCGACGCCATCGGCACGGCCGAGGCGACCACCGTGGTGGTGTGGCGCGGCGAGTCGATTCCGTACCGGGGCCTGCGCAACCGGATCAGTGAGATCAGCGGCCGCGCGGAGCGGAACGGCCTGTACGCCTCGTACCTGGAGGCGGAGGAGGCGCTGAACCCGATGCGCGAGGAGCGATTCAACCGGATCGGCGCTCTGGCTCGCGAACTTGGATACCGCGACTACGTCGAGCTGATCAAGGAGACCCGCGGCTTCGATCCCGACGAGCTCGCAGCCGGCTTGGGCGCCTTCCTGGAGGAATCGGAGACGCCCTATTTCGCGGCACTGCGACGGTACCTGGCCCGGATCGAGATCGAGCAGGGTGACGCCAGCCTTGCCGACCTGTGGTTCCTGATGCGCGGAAGCGGCTGGGACAACTGGTTCGACGGACGTCGGATCATGGCCGTCCTGGCATCAACCCTTCGCGGCCTGGGGATCGAGCTGCGCGACCAGCCGGGCGCCACGCTCGACGTCGATGCGCGGCCGAACAAGTCGCCGCGTGCGTTCGTGGCGGTTGTCAACGCCCCGCGTGACGTCCGGCTCGTGATCCAGCCCCGTGGCGGGTGGGACGACTACGGGGCGGTGCTGCACGAGGCCGGGCACCTCGAGCACTTCCTGCACGTCGACCCCGCCCTGCCCGTGTCGCTGCGCGAGCTCGGCGACTACAGCGTCACCGAGGGCTACGCCATGACCCTCGAGCGGCTGCTCGCCGAGCCCGGATGGCTCACCACCGAGATCGGCATGCCCGCCGAGCACGCGGACTCGTTCGCTGACTTCTACTCGCTCTACCACCTCATCCTGCTTCGCTCCCTGGCAGCCAGCCACCTCCACGAGCTGCGCATGCATCGCGGTGGCGATGCGGTCGTGCATCGCGCGACCTACGCTGGCCTGGCCGGCCTCCTGACGGGCGTGCGCGAGCCGGAGGAGCGCTACCTGCTGATCGACGACCGGATGTACGCCGCCTCCTACCTGCGCTGCTTCATGCTGGATGCGGCGCTGACCGACTACCTCGTCGCGCGTCACGGAGAGGCATGGTGGCGCTCGGCGGCCGCCGGCGAGACGCTCAAGCGAGCGTGGAATCGGGGGCAGCAATGGAATGCCGAACAGGTGGTTGCACATCTCGGGTATGATTCGCTCGACTGGCGACCGGTCGTGCGTCAGATTCGGGCCAAGCTCATCGGCGAGATGAGCGGCTACGGCGGGCCCAACATCACCACTCGCGCAGGGACCCGCAAGGTCTGACCGGTCATCCGCCCGCGCGTCCCCCGGACGAGAGCGACACGCTCCCGCGTGGTCCCGTAGAGCCTCGCCCGTACGCGGCGCTCGCTACCCAGATTCCCTTGTGATCGAGGTTACAGGCACTCAATGAACGACGACACCCGCTCCCAGCGCCGCGGCCGGCCCCGCCGCAGACCCGACGGCGGAGGCCCGCGACGGCAAGCGCCGCGCCCCGTCTACCAGGGTCGGCGCAACAACTACGCCACCGGCGGCTACTCATCGATCTTCGCCGGCCCGTTTCCGCGCGAGGGCGATGAGACCGACGAGGGCTGGAACCTCGCCGAGCTCCAGGCCCGCAGCCTGGAGGAGCTTCGCGAGCTGGGCAGTGAGCTGGGCGTCGAGGGAGCCGACGAGCTCGACCACTCCGATCTCGTCCTGAAGCTGCTCGACGTCGTGCCGCTCACGCCGTCGCAGCCGCGCCTCGACCAGAACGGCCAGCCGGGCATCGCCACCGGGATCCTCGAGATCGTGGACGAGGGCTTCGCCTTCCTCCGCCGCCACGGCGTCATGCCCTCCAACGACGACATCTACGTCAGCTCGTCGCAGGTCCGCCGCTTCGGCCTGAGGACGGGGGACAAGGTCGAGGGGCAGACCCGCCCGCCGAAGGACCAGGAGAAGTACTGGGGCCTCCTGCGGGTCGACACCGTCAACGGCGTTGATCCCGACACTGCGCGACGGCGACCGTACTTCGACACGCTGGTGCCGGTCTTCCCGGACGAGATGTTCGACATCGAGACGGACCAGAAGAACCTCACCCAGCGACTCATCAACCTGATCAGCCCCATCGGCAAGGGACAGCGTGGCCTGATCCTGTCGCCAGCCAAGGCGGGCAAGACGACCGTGCTGAAGCACATCGCGGCGGGGATCACCGACAACTATCCCGAGGCCGTCCTGATGGTCGCCCTCATCGGCGAGCGGCCGGAAGAGGTCACCGACATGAGTCGGAGCGTGAAGGGCGAGATCTTCGCCTCCACCTTCGACGAGCCGACCGAGAACCACACCCGCGTGGCGGAGATGTGCCTCGAGATCGCCAAGCGGCAGGTCGAGACGGGTCGCGACGTGGTCGTGCTGCTCGACTCGATCACTCGGCTGGCGCGGGCCTACAACCTGGCCCTGCCGGCATCGGGCAAGACCCTGTCCGGCGGCGTGGACCCGATCGCCCTCTACCCGCCCAAGCGGTTCTTCGGCGCGGCCCGCAACATCGAGGGTGGCGGCAGCCTGACGATCATCGCCACCTGCCTGGTCGACACCGGCTCGCGGATGGACGACGTCATCTACGAGGAGTTCAAGGGGACCGGCAACATGGAGCTGGCGCTTGACCGGAAGCTTTCCGAGAAGCGGATCTTCCCGGCCAT
>Ga0070696_100000845_pt1 | contig 19738 bp, 14 predicted proteins | sample KBSK1253metaG_FD_65474 | JGI IMG/M metagenome (GOLD analysis project Ga0070696, IMG submission 65474) | Corn, switchgrass and miscanthus rhizosphere microbial communities from Kellogg Biological Station, Michigan, USA - KBS K1-25-3 metaG | ecosystem: Host-associated > Plants > Roots >... | reverse complement strand
CCGCCGCCGTGATGCGCGAGGCCTATTCCCACGAGGTCAGCAGCGCCGGATTCTGGCCGGGCGGCAATGGCACCGACTACCCCACGTTCTATTCCTAATGCCTACCCGCAGCCCGCCGGTTTCCGGGACTTTGCCGTGCAGCCGGCCGCGGCCTTTTTCAGCGAGGCGCTCGGCGAGTTCTTGCTGCCCTACGACGCCGTCCGCAGCGCGGCGGATCCGGACGCCGCGCTGCTCGCCTTTTTGCGGAGCACCTACGAGGCCGCAGCCAACTTGGCGCTGTAGGCCCGCAGCACCGCTCTTGCCTCGACCGGAGTGCCTCGTAACCACGTTTGATAGTCGCGGCGCCGCAAGATAGCCAGCATGTGCCCCTGTACACCGGCAATGTCCGCCAAAAGAGCATTGACCGGCACACGGATGATGGAGCAGCTCTCGATCACATCATCGCCGTCGCTCTCGGAGCGATCCCACACTGCCGCCACTCCGAATACGCTGCTATTAGTCGGATGCACGAAGTAAGGCTGGCGGTAGCGGCCTCCGGTGAGCCGCCACGCAGCGCCCTGCGCCTGCAGCAAGTGAAATGCCCGCGCGAGATCGGGGTTCTTGAATATCTGCCCGACCTGCGGCGGCCGGCCCTGCACGTACCAGGTTCTCACCGAATCAGGATCGGGCTTCGTGCAGCATGCCTTGAGCGGCAGTGCATTGGGCAGCCGCCAGTCGTGCGCGATGCGTTCGGAAATCGGAAAGCCGTTCTGCGCGTATTCCACCGCCGGCTCGAGCACCTCCTTGAAGGTCAACGTGCCGAAGCGTTTGAGCACCGCCTCCCAGCCCCAGACCGCGCCGGGCACCGTCACCGGCAAGATGCCGTTCTCGGGCACATTCAAGAACTTCATGGCGGCACCTTCAGTTGATCGAGCAGGGGCAATGGATCGCGCACCGCAATTGATCGCGCAAGGCGCGGCTCAAGTCGCCCGCAGATCTTCCAGCACCGTCCCCATGCGCTTGATCTCTTCGTCGTGCCCCGGATCCCGCAGCGTTTCTTTGAGCGCGTCGGCATACCACTCCCGCAACGCGCGAGTACCCAACAAGCGATCCACATAGGCCTTTGCCGCGGCATTCAAAGGCAGGCCGTACGTCTGCACCCGAAAGGCCACCGGCGCATAGAAGGCATCGACGGCGGTGAACGCATCGCCCGCCAGAAACGGACCGCCGAAGCGCCGCAGGCCTTCATTCCAAAGAGTATTCAAGCGCTCGGTCTCGGTCTCGAGGCCGGCGGGAAATTCGTTGAGCCGCACGCGTAGGCCGCAACTCATGGAGCAGCGATTGCGCAGTTCACCAAAACCCGAGTGCATCTCTGCGGCCGCGCTGCGCGACCATGCCCTCGCCGCCGGGTCCGCCGACCACACGCCCTGATGCCCTTCGCCGACATATTCCGTGATGGCCAGAGAATCCCAGACCACATTGTCGCCGTCGATCAGGCAAGGCACCTTGCCGCTGGGAGAAACCTTGCGGTATTCCCGCCAACTCGACTCCAGCCCGAAGGGCATCAAGTGCTCGCGAAACTCGATGCCCAATTCGCGCAGCAGCGACCACGGCCGCAGCGACCAGGACGAATAATTCTTGTTGGCAATGTATAAATCGTACATCGTTTGTCTTTCACCTCAGGTATTGCGCCGAATGGGCAAAGATACATCCACTCAGCCACCAACTCGCTGTCCTCGACTTTGTCGGCGGCGTAACCGCTTCGACCACCGCGCCTAGAGTCGCCGGTGCGCCCGCTTCTAACTTTATGAATTGACTCATAAACTACCTATCATGGAAATCAAACATCCACGCGAATGCATGCTATACGCCCACCACGCTCACCTGCCTGCCCTAACGACTGGGGTCAAAGATTATCGCCAGGGCCTCGGCCTGCATCTCATCCGCGAAAAAGAACCGCCCGTCATTTTTCCGCCGTACGCCCGGAGGCAATTTCGCGGTGCTCCCCAGCCTTGTTAGACCACAGCCGGTAAGGACCTGGTCACCGGCGTCGCAACGTACGCCCTGGAATTGTTCCGTGCGGTCGGCGGCCTGGATGCCGTGTACGTGGGAGTGGGCATGGGGCCCGGCATTTTGGGAACGTTGCGGTGCTTGCTCAGCGGCTGCCACATCGAGCGCAAGCGCCGCAGCCAGGTTCTGAGCGGCGTTACGCCATCGGCGATGTGGCGGGCCGGTCAAAACGGCGTGCTTCGCGGATAATCCAAGCATGAAACGCGGCGCCCACGGGCTTGTCGAGCGCGGCGCCGCTCCACGCGAGAAAGTGGGACTCGGGGAGCGGCAGCTCCGGCGGCAGCACGCGCACCAACGTTCCGAGCGCCAGTGCGCTTGCCGCCACGCAATGCTGGACCAGCGCGAAACCCTGGCTTTCGACCGCTGCATCGACGGCCGCACTGGGTAGGGAGAAAACCAAGTCTCGGTGCAGCTGTCCCGCATCGACACGCACCGCGGCGAACCAATCCCGCCAGGACGGGAGCGCCGCGTACTCGTTGCCCCAATCGACCCACAGCAAGGGCCATTTCAACAACTCGCTGGGGCCGGCCAGGGTGCCGACGCGCGCGAGCAGCGCCGGACTCGCGACCACCAGAACATGATCGGAGAAAAGCCTTGTGTAACGCGAATGGTGGCGCTGGCGTTCGCCGTACGAAATCCGAAAGTCGGCTTCGCCTTCGTCCAAATTCGGTTCAGGGTGAACCCCCGCGATGAGGGCCGTGGCGTCGGGATGCTGCTCCTTCCAACTGAACATGAGCGGCCCCAGCCATTTGGTGGCGAGAGAAGGGTAGGTGCTGATGACCAAGTGGTTGGCGTCGTTGCCGCGTTCCATGTCGTCCAGCGCTTTGCGAATCTCCGCGAAACCCAGCGTGAGCCGTGGCAAGTACAACTTGCCCAAGACGGTGAGTTCGATTCCCCTCCCGCTCCGCTCCACCAGCCGGCGTCCCACATGCTTTTCGAGGGAATGAACGTGCTGCGTGATGGCGCCGGACGTGACGCCGAGTTCGGTTGCCGCAAGATTGACGCTGCCGGTGCGGCCCACTGCCTCAAAGGCGCGTACGGCGGCCAGCGGAGGACATTTCATGATGAGGTTATCTCAGTTGAGCGGGGCTAAAGCATATCTCAGCGAAGGTCTGCTGATCTGCCAAAGATAACGTCGTAGACTCGATTCATAAAGACGCATGGCAACAAGGGATGGACATGAATCAATATTCAAGACTTTCCTGTGCGATCGCCGCAATCCTGGGCGCTCATTCGGCCGGTGCCGCACCCGCGCCCGATCAGGCCGCAGCCTCGAGCGGCGAGATTCCGGAGGTGGTCGTCACGGCCACCCGCCGCACCGAGAATATGCAGGATGTGCCCATTGCCATCACGGCGCTCACCGGCGAAACCCTGGCGCAGCTCAATGTGCAGACATTCGACGATTTCGTGAAGTACCTGCCCAATGTGAGCACTGCCAGCAAGGGGCCCGGACAGAACGAGATTTATATGCGCGGCCTCTCGACCACGCAGGGCGGCAATCAGGGCGGCGGCGGCATCAACAGTTTCCCCAACGTTGCGGTGTATCTGGACGACCAGTCGGCGCAGCTCCCCGGCCGCAATCTCGATATCTATGCCGCCGACCTCGAGCGCATCGAAGTGCTGGAGGGTCCGCAGGGCACTTTGTACGGCGCCGGTGCCCAAGCCGGGGCCGTGAGGTACATCACCAACAAGCCCAAACTCAACGCCACCGAAGCAGGAGTCAACGCCAGCTATTCCACCACTGCCCATGGCGATCCGAGCAGCAGTGTGCAGGCCTACCTCAACGTGCCGCTGATCGCGGATACTTTGGCGCTGCGGGGCGTGATCTATGACGACAGCCGGGGCGGCTACATCCACAACGTGCCGGGCACCTTCGCCCGCTCGGGGACCGACATCGGCATCGTCGACTATTTCGGCGGCGTCGTGCCGCCCGGCAGCGCGACGGTCTCGAACAATGCCTTGGTCAACCACGCCTACAATCCCACCACCTACCAGGGGATTCGCGTCTCGGCATTCGCCAAGTTCAGCGACGACTGGAATCTGCTGCTGCAGCAGAGCTACCAGAACCTCGAGGCAGCGGGGGTGTACGCCTATGACCCCGGCTTGGGCGATTTGAATGTGCAGCAGTACAACCCATCGAGCGACAAGGATCAATTCGAGGACACCGCTTGGACGCTGAACGGCAAGATCGGGCCCGTGAAGCTGGTCTATACCGGCGGCTTTCTCGATCGCAAAGTCAGTCAGGTGGCGGACTACACCGCCTATGCGCGCGGAGTTTATGCCGCTTATTATCAGTGCAACGGTCCCTCGGTGGGCGGCACGGGAACCACCGACGTGTGCTACTCACCGAGCTCCGTCTGGCGAGACGATGAGCAGAACACCCACCAGACGCATGAATTGCGCTTGAGCAGCCCCGACGACTATCGGGCGCGCGGTATCTTCGGGCTGTTCTGGGAAGACTACAAGATCAGAGACAATACCAACTGGTTCTACGGCAATCAGGCGGCCGGCTTCAACGGCCAGGCGCCGCTCGCGGGCACCACGCAGATCGATCCGTCGGTGCGCCCGGCGGGCGATGTGTTCTTCGACGACATCACCCGCGGCTACAAGCAGAAAGCCGCCTTCGGGGAATTGTCCTTCGATCTTGTCCCCCGGCAATTGACGCTGTCGGTCGGTACCCGCCTCTACAGCATGAACACCTATGAGCTGGGTTCCGCGAACTCCGGCTATGGCTGCCGCAATGTGCCCACCGGCGAGTGTCAAAACGGCAAGAACCTGGACGCCGACAACCTCCACAAAACCTTCTCTGGGCACAAGAGCAAGGTGAGTCTCAGCTGGAAGCTGACCCCGCACGCACTGATCTATGCCACGTATTCGGAAGGCTTCAGGCCCGGCGGGTTCAACCGAGGCCAAGGCGTCATCACGCCCAATTCGCCTTTGTACGGCAAATTCGAGATCCCCCTCTACTACGCCCCGGACACGCTCAAGAACAAGGAAATCGGCTGGAAGACCTCCTGGTTCGATCAGCATGTGCAATTCAACGGGGCGGTGTACCAGGAGGACTGGCTCAACGTGCAGCTGGCGATCTTCGACCCCGGCTTGTACGGCAACCAGATCTTTACCGCCAATGGGCCCGCATACCGGGTCCGCGGCGTCGAAGGCGACCTCATCGTGAACGCCACCGAGCGCCTGTCGATCATGTCCTCCTTTGCGTGGAACAGCAGCTCGCAGCAAACCGCGCCCACCCTGGCCGGCAACAGCGGCGTCCCCGTGTCGTTGTTTCCGACCGAAGGTCTTGGCAGTACACTGGCGCAATCGCCGCCGTTCCAGGGAAATATTCGAATTCGCTACGAGGCTCCCTTTGGGTCGTACGCCGGCTACTGGCAGGCGGCCGCGCAACATACCGCGCACTCCTATGCCTCCGTCGTAACCGCGGGCGCGTTCGAGTCGCCGCGGCAGAATCAGCAGGGTTACACCACGTATGATGCCGCCGTGGGCGTCAAGAAGGACGCTTGGAGCGTGGAACTCTACGGCGAAAACCTGACCGATACCCGCGCCCAGCTGTACGTCAACGGTTTCGACTTCGTGCATCTCGTGACCGTCAACCGGCCGCGTACTCTGGGGCTGCGGCTCGCGTACAAATTCTAATCGGCAGAGGATCGTGCAAGCGCTTCACATTTTCACCGGCACCCAACTCTCGATCGCACGCATCCGCGAGCTGTCGGCCTGCTCGGGTCCGGTCGACCTGGCGCCGGAGGCGTGGCAGCGGGTCGCCGCATCGCGCGCCATCGTGGAACGGCAGATCGCGGCCGGCGCCGTGATTTACGGCACCAACACCGGCATCGGGTCGCAGAAGGATGTCGGTGTTGCGGCGGCGGATCTGGCCGCTTTCAGCAATCGGATGATCATCAGTGAGGCGACCGATTTTCCGGGGCCGCCGATTTCCGATCCGGTGGTGCGCGCCGCGCTCGTGGTCCTGATCAACATGGTGGCCGGCGGAGGCACCGGCATGCGACCGGCACTGGTAGAACGGTTGCTTGCGCTGTATGCCGCTCCACGCATGCCGACGGTGCGCGCCGATACCGCGTTCGGCAGTGCCGATCTCACGCCGCTGTCGCAGTTGAGCCTCGGGGTTCTCGGGATCTCGCTGGACGACCGTGCCCCGGTATTGCCGACGCGTTTCGATTTGGCGCCGAAAGAATCCGTATCGCTCATCGACAACAACAGTTTCGCCTTGGGCGACGGTGCTTTGGTTCTGGTGGAAGCCGAGCGGCTGCTCCTGGCATTCGATCTGGCTGCCGCCTCGGCACTGGAAGGATTTCGCGGCGGCCTGCGGGCGCAGGCCGAACAGGCCGCCGGCGGCTATCGCGGCGACGGTCAGGCGCGATCCCGCGAAAATCTCTCGCGGCTGCTCGAGGGCAGCGCCCTGCACCGCCCCGATCAGGCGCGCTTCCTGCAGGATCCCTTGAGTTTTCGCAGCATCACCCAGATCAATGGCGCAGCCTACGAAGTATCGGACTGGGCGAGGACCCAGCTCGAGCGGGAGATCAATTCCTCCTCGGACAATCCCTTGGTCGATCTGCAATCCGGCGAACTCTTTACCTCATCGAGCATGGTCTCGCTGCTGCCGGCGCTGGCCATGGACTGCCTGCGCCAGGCGCTGGCCAAGGTGTCCATACAGAGCATGGAGCGCGCATTGAAACTGCAATCCCCGCCCTTCACCGGCCTGCCGGTGGGCCTTGCGGCGGACGAGGCCGCCGATGGCGGCGTTCTCTCGCTCAATTTGAACTACATCGGGTCGGCGCGCATGGGCTCGCTGCTGGCGGCGGCGGCGCCCGTGTTCCTGCACTATGTGGGCAATATGTCCGATGGAGTCGAGGATGTCACCAGTCTGCTGCCGCTGTCGGTGACTCAAACCAGAACGGTCATCGATCGGGCTTGGGAGGCGGCGGCACTCGAGATGGCCATTGCCGTGTGGGCGATGGCGCGCCGTGGCCTTGAGCCCGCGGCCTTGGGGGCTGGGCCCCGCCGGGTATATGAACTGCTGCTGCCGCTGTTGCGCATCGGCGAGGAAGGCACGCGGATATTCAACATGCGGCACATCGTCGCCGCGGTCCGCGATGGGGACTTGGTCGATCATTGCCCGATGACGGCGGGGCGGTAGCGGCCATGGCCACAGGTCATGCGCAGGGCTCGGGCCGCGAAGTGCAGGAACTGCGCGCCGTACTCGCCGCGTTGCGGCACGTTCCGCGCGATCGGGCGCGCGCGTTGCCCTCGGCCTTCTATACATCGCGCGACTACCTCGAATTCGAGCGCGACGCTCTGTTTCGCACTCAGTGGATTTGCGTCGGTCACATTGGCGCGATCCCAAACGCGGGCGATTACTTCACGGCCGAGCTGGTGGACGAGCAGTTGCTCATCGTCAGAGAAACCCCGGCCACGGTCAGCGTGATGTCCAACATCTGCCGGCACCGCGGCAGCCCCGTGGCCGCAGGCTCAGGCCACGCCGCCCGCTTCGTGTGCGGCTATCACGGCTGGACCTACGCACTCGATGGCCGGCTGCTCGCCGCGCCGCTGATCAAAGAGGGCGAGCACTTCAACAAGGCGGCCTGCCGATTGCCGCGATTTGCCAGCGAGGTCTGGCAAGGCTACCTGTTCGTCAATCTCGACGGATCGGCGCCGCCGCTGGCGGCCGCGTTGTCGCCGATCGAACCGTTCATCCGCAATTACCATCCCTCAGAGCAGCATTTTCTCTATGAGACTCAAGAGGTGTGGCGGACGAATTGGAAATGCCTGGTGGAAAATTTCATGGAGGGGTACCACCTGAGCCCCCTGCATGCCAAGACGCTGCACGCGGTCACCCCCACCCATTTGTGCGAGAAGCTGCCCGACGGCGACGCCTTTACGGGATACCGCGCGAATTTCCACCCGCAGTGCCCGGAGCGGGGACCTTATCACCCGGATTTGACGCCGCAGGAGCGGCGCTCCGATGTCTTTTACTGCATTTATCCGAGTTTCGTGGTGGGATTCTGTCCGCACTTCACTTTGTATATGTGCATACGCCCCTTGACCGCCGACAGCGTCGCCATCCGCTGGGGCCTTACCGGCATCGCCGATGATCCGCAATCTGCCGTGGTGGAGAATTACCTCAAATTCTGCAAGGAATTCTGCGCCGAAGACCGCACCCAGCTCGAGCGGCTGCAGCGCGGGCTCAACAGCCCTTCCTACGTCCCGGGCCCGCTCGCGCCCGACCATGCCGAGGGGACGGTTTGGGACATCATTCAATACATGGCGCGCCGTCTTGGCCTGCCCGAGTGCGCCGCGCCGGCGGCATCCATCGATTCACGAGGCTGACAAGATGTTCTTGCGCAATGCATGGTATGTGGCCGCCCTGGACACCGAGCTCAAGGACAAGCTCATGCCGGTCAAGATCCTCAATGAGCGCATCGTGCTCTACCGCAAGAGTGACGGTCATGCCGTTGCGCTCGAGGACGCTTGCGTGCACCGCAAATTGCCGCTGTCCATGGGACGCATCAAGGGCGACAACGTGGAATGCGCCTATCACGGCATGACCTATGACGGCAGCGGCCAATGCGTACGCCTGCCCTGCGCCGACCGCATTCCGAAGGGAGCTCGGGTCCACAGCTATCCCATCGTCTCGCGCTACGGCTTGTTGTGGGTGTGGATGGGCGAGCCGCGCCTGGCGGAGCCCTCGGGCATATTCGGGGTCGAGCATTATGGAGATCCCGCCTGGGGAATTACCCGCGGGGATGCGATGACCGTCGATTGCAACTATCTGTACATGACGGACAATTTGCTCGACCCATCGCACGTCGCCTGGGTTCATCCCGGATCCTTCGGCAACGCCGCTTGTGAGTCCGAGACGGTCCATGTCAAGGCCGACCCGGCCGGTGTGACGGCGTTTCGCTGGATGCGCGACGTTGAAGTGGCGCCGCTCTATGTTCCGTTCGTGCGCTTCTCAGGCAGCTGCGACCGGCTGCAACATTACGAAGTCCGCTATCCGAGTCATGCGCTCATCAAGGCTGTGTTCGTGCCGTCGGGCGCCGGCGGCCCGGACGCCGAGCATCACCCATCCGCCTTCGTCATGGACTCGTACAATTTCCTGACTCCGGTCGATGAGGAACACACCCGCTACTATTGGTTTCAGATGCGCAATGTCCGCCCCGACGACCGCCAAGCCTCGCAGCTCCTGGCCGAGGGGGTGCGCAGCGCGTTCGAGGAGGATCGCGTCATTCTCAATGCGGTACAGCAGAGTTTTGCGACCACGCATTCCCCGAATATCGATATCGCGATCGACTCCGCGCCGCTGCGATTTCGCCGGCGCCTGCGCCAATTCATCGACGCCGAACGCCCGCCCGACGCTCGTGCGGAGCCGCACGGACCATGAATTGGGCCGGCCGAATCAGAATCCGCTGGCGGATCTTCGCCTTTCTGTTCGGCTTCGGGTTCATTGCCTATTTGCAGCAGAAGAGCATCACCGTTGCCGCGGCGCCGATGATGCCGGATCTCGGACTTACCCAGCTGCAGATCGGCTGGCTCGAACAGGGCTTTGTCGTCGGCTACGCGGTGTTCCAAATCCCCATCGGCATCTTTGCGGAGCGTTGGGGTGCCCGCGGCACCCTGGTGCTCATGGGGCTGGCCGCGGTGATGGCGATGATCGCAACCCCTCTGGCGCCCGCGCTGTTCACGGGACCCGCGCTGTTCGCGGTGCTCGTGTCCGTGCAGGTGTTGCTCGGAATCTCGCAGGCAGCCACGTTTCCCGTTTCGGCCGGTGTCTTTCAGCAATGGTTTCGGCCCAGCCGCTGGGCATTGGTCGTGGGTCTGCAAACCATGGGGTTGCAGCTCGGGGCCGCCGCCACGCCGCCGTTGATCGCCTCGCTCATGCACTCTTTTGGATGGCGAAATGCCTTGCTCTGGACTTCCCTTCCGGCGCTCGGCTTCGTCGTATGGTGGGCCTGGTACGGACGCGGTGCGCCGAGCGAACACCCGTCGGTCAGCCCTAAGGAACTCGCCGAAATCGGCGATCACGTGGCTCCCAAAGCCAGCCATTCGATCACCGCCCGCCAGGTCATTTCGCTGCTCGGCAACCGCAATGTCCTGCTTCTAACCTTGTCATACATGACGATGAACTACGTGTTTTATCTGATCTCCAATTGGGCCTTTTTGTATCTGATCCAGGAGCGGCATTTTTCGGTGCTCGAAAGCGGCTGGCTGGCCTCAATTCCGCCGCTCGGTGCGGCTTTGGGCGCCGGTGCCGGCGGCATGTTGACGGGAATCGCGTGCCGGCGGTTCGGTTTGCTCAAGGGCTTTCGATGCGTGCCGCTGCTGGTCTTGCCGGCGGCGGGACTGCTGCTGCTGCTCATCGTCGGCGCAGTCAATGCCTATGTGGCGGTTGCAGGCCTGGCGCTTTGCTTCGGCTTGGTCGAACTCACGGAAGGCGCTTTTTGGGGCGCCGCCATGACCGTGGGGGGCACCGATACCATGGTCGTCACCAGCATCATGAATACCGGCGGGACCATGGGCGGCATCATCGGCATCCCGATCGTCGCCTATTTATCGGGGCACGGTCACTGGAATACGGCGTTCTTCATCGGCGCGGCACTGGCCCTGATCAGCGCCAGCGCCTGGTTCGTCATCGATTTGCGGCCCGCGGGCGCGGATCGCATCGATTCCCGGGTCGTGAACCCTGCCGCGGCGGCGGTCACTGCCGCTTGATGAACGGCATCGCGCTCACGATGGCGGCGGCCGGGCCCCACGGCGTTTCGATGTCGAGCCGGGTATCCGGCACCGAGTGGCTGATCGGCACCATGGCATAGCCGATATTCATCTCGAGTCTCGGTGAATGGACCGCCACGGTTACATCGCCCGCACGCGCGCCGTCGATCATGACCGGCCAGCGTTCCTCGAAGGGGCCGGGCAGCGTGTCGCCGAGGATGCGGATGCCAACGAGCTTGCGGGTAATTCCCCGCTCGCGAACTTTCAAAAGCGCGGCTTTGCCGATGAAATCGGCCGGCGCATCCAGGTTCACGAACCGCTCGAGGCCCGCCTCGAACGGATTGGTCTGCATGTCAAAGTCCGAGCGATAGCCCAAGATGCCCGCTTCCACCCGGTTGGCATCGGAGGGGCCGGTCACGGCAATTTGGAACGGCTTGCCCGCTTCCAGCACCCGATCCCAAAGCGCGTCGCCATAGCGGTGATCGCGCAGGAAAATTTCGTATCCCACCTCGCCGCTCCATCCGGTACGCGAGACGATCACCGGGATGCCATCGAGATCGGTTTGCACGAACTGATAAGGCGCAAGAACAACCTGTCCGCCGAACAGCGCATCAATGACGCCGGGCGACTTGGGCCCTTGAATCTGCAAGGGCGAGACGTCGGGCTCCGCCACTTGGACGTCGAGCCCCGAATGCACCGCCACCCCCTTGACCCACAGCAGCAGGTCGCTGTCGGAGGTCGATAGCCAGAAGTGATTGTCGCCGAGGCGCAGCAGCACCGGATCGTTGACGATGCCGCCTTCCTTCGACGTGATCAGCGTGTAGCAGCAGCGGCCGACCCGGGACGCAGTCAGGTCGCGAGGCGTCAGCGCATTGGCAAAGGCGAGCGCATCGGGGCCTGTGATCTCAACCTGGCGTTCCGTGCCGACGTCCCACAGAGTAACACCGTTGACGAGGTGCCAGTACGCCGCCAGAGCATCCAGGCCCGCGAAGCCTGCGGGCTGGTACATGTGGTTCGCAAAAGAGTATCGCGAGCACCCCGCGCGGCGCGCGCCCTCGAAAAAGGGCGAACGACGAATCCAGTAATCGATGGAGCTCACCAGATACCTCCAAGTGCAATTTTCACCGTTTCGCCATTGATCCCGCTCGCCGCGTCCGAGGCAAGAAAAGCGATCGTGTTCGCGATCTCCTGCGGGTCCACCGGCCGCTGCGCCGGGTAGGCGGCCACCGCCTCAGCCCAAGTCTCCTCAAAGCTGCCGCCCTTGGCTGCGGCCATCTGACGCACCAGGTCGTCCGCCATCGGCGTCTTGGTCCACCCCGGCAGCACTGCATTGCAGGTGACGCCAAAGGGTCCGACATCCTGCGCCACTGCCCGCATAAGCCCGAGCAAACCGCTGCGCGAGGCGCAGTAGGCAGGCTGGGCAGCAACCCCGAATTCGCCCGCGTTGGAACTCACGATCACGATCCGTCCGGACCGGCGAGCGATCATGTCCCGCGCCGCTCGGCGGATGAGTTCGAAGGGGCCATGCAGATTGGTCGCGAAGATTTCGTGCCAGACCAGGGGGTCTTCTTCCCACACCGCGCGCTCGGCGGACGAAAGCACTCCGGCGTTATTGACGAGAACATCGATCGGGCCCAGGCGGCTGCGTGTCTGTTCGATGATGCGTTCACACCCTTCGCTCGTGGCGACGCTTTCGACCAGGTAATAAACGCCCGTTTCCTCTGCGAGTGTGCGCAGCTCAGCGAGGGTTCGCGAGACCGCCATGACCCGATAGCCGCGCGCGGCCAAGGTCGATGCCACCGCTCGTCCGATTCCCCGTCCCGCTCCGGTGACGATAGCGACGCGTCCGTCCGCCGGCGGAGGCCGGGCTCGTTCAGTGGTTTGCGACATGGTGGGTGACGCTCATGGTTTTTTATCTGCCATCCAATATAGCTTGCGCCGTGATGGCGCGCCGCCCATTTACGCAGCGATGTGGTTTAGAGAAACTAATGATTCGACCGAACCGCTTCCCCCGGCTGTCCGGCGCACCCAGATGATGGCATTCATCGTTTCCGGCAGCTCTGTCGCACGGGCTCGATACCTGCGCGCCGTGTAGCTCGCGCTGCGGTGATTCCGCTAGGGATATCTGTGACGCTTGCCGCCGAAGTACCGCCGCCACATCTGCCGGAGCCGAATACGGCGCGAGATGTAACTCATTTCGTGCAGGCGGCGCGCGTTGGCCGACAGCACGTCGCTGCGGGTGATGATGCCGGCGAGCTTGGCGGGATCATCACGCGACACCACGATCAGGCGGCCGACGTTTTCGGCCGTCATCAGGTCGGCCGCGTCGCGCAAAGTATGATCCTCGAACACGACGATCAGACCGCGCTTGAGAATCTTGCCTATACGCATGGTCTCCGGCTGATTCGGGTCGAGCAGGTCGCGGCGGGTCACCACGCCGCGCGCGCGCCCGGCATCATCGACCACCGGATAACCCTGGTGATGGGCGTTGGCGTCGCCGGAATTCATCCAGCGCCGCACGTCGCCCAACGCGTCGGAGACGTTCAGGGTGTGCACCTCGTGGGTACAGGCGGCGCCCACCAGAATCCGGTCGTAGTAGTCGGCGCCGTATTCGGTGGGCACGCGCACGCCGCGGCGCGCGATCTTTTCGGTCATGATGGTGTTGCGCATGCTTAGCGCCGAAATCAGGTAGGCGGCGGTGCAGCCGCCCAGCAGCGGCAACAGGCAGGCGGGTTGGCGGGTGGTTTCGAACGCGAATACGATCGCGGTCAGCAGCGCGCGCGCCGAACCCGCGAAAATCGCGGCCATGCCCACCAGCGCCGCGATGCGCGGATCGATGCCGAACGTCGGCAGGATGAGGCCGATGCCGATGCTGATCAGCGCTCCCAACGAACCCCCGATCATGAACAACGGCGCCAGCGTACCGCCCGAGGTACCGCTGCCGAGCGCGATCACCCACGACAAAAACTTCAGCAGGCACAACGACAGCAGCAACTTGACGCCGAGGCTGCCCTGCACCAACGCATCGATGTTGTCGTAGCCGACGCCCATGGTGTGCGGCGCGACCCAGCCGATCAAGCCGGCAACGACTCCGCCGATCGCCGGCCACCACATCCAGTGCACCGGCAATTTCTCGAACAGGTCCTCGACCCCGTATACCGCCTTGGTGACCCACACGCTGACGTAGCCGACGATCGCACCGAGCACGATGTAGCTGGTCAGCGTCCAGCCGACCGGCTCGGTCACCAGCGGCATGGCAAATACCGCACCGGAACCGTAGGTCGCGTAGCGCACACCGGTTGCGGTGACCGCAGCCAGAGAGACCGGGATCAGTGAACTCGGACGCAGTTCGAACAACAGCAATTCGACCGCCATCACCAGCGATGACACCGGCGCGCCGAACACCGCCGCCATGCCGGCGGCCGCGCCCGCAGCCAGCAGCACCTTGCGTTCGTGGGCGGTGATGTGCAGCAACTGCCCCATCAACGAGCCCATCGCGCCGCCGGTCGAAATGATCGGGCCCTCCGCGCCGAACGGTCCGCCGGTGCCGATCGCAAAAGCCGAAGAGACGGGTTTCAGCCAGGTCACGCGCGGTGCGATATTGGATTCGTGCACCAGGATCCGCTCCATCGCTTCGGGGATGCCGTGACCCTGGATCGCGCGCGAGCCCCAGCGCGCCATTACGCCGGCGATCAGGCCGCCGATCGCGGGCATTACGATCACCCAAGGCCCGAGGTGATTGAAAGCCGGCGATAACACGAACGAGCCGGTGTGCTTGATGGCGGAAGGACCGACGATGTCCGACACCCGGCCGTAAAAACAGACGTCGGTGATCACGTTGATCATGAACATCAGCAGTTGCGCGACCCCCGCGGCAGCCGCTCCCAGCAGCACCGCCAATCCGCTGGTCATCAGGATACGGCTCGTGACCAGCGTCGATTCGCGAGGCATGCTCGCCGCATCGAGCGACGCACCCAAAGCAGGCGCCACCGGCAGCGCATCGGTGCTGCCCGAAGTGCGTAGACTATCGCGCTCCCGGGATGCGGCGGTGCTTTCGTTGGGATGAACTCGACCGCCACCCGGCGATTCGGGTGTCTGTGGTTCTTTGGTCATAAGTTGAATTGTTCCGTCATCAGCAGCGCAGGCAAGAACTGTCTGGGCCGCGGTATCCTAGCGCGCCACGGCCATAATCGCCAGCGAACGCGCAATCGCCGCCGCATCAATAATGCTGCCGAATAAAGCCGTCGTTGACCAGCGACATTTGGCGATCCACTCTCATGGCCGGCTTGCGCAATGAGGTGAGCGCATTTTTGACTGGGTTTGGTTCGCCCCAGGTTCATCAACGACTGCGACGCGCCCCTCAGTGGCGGCGCTTCAATTGATCATGTTTCGCCACATTTCACCCGGCTCTATTCAGGCCGGTGGCGAGCCGGCTACCTCATCTGCCGCTAGCGATCGCGGCGCTCGGCGCCGTGAGCACCGGCGGGTCCAAGGCCGTGCGCGTCCAGCTACCGTCGCCGCGCCGATCGAGTTCATAGGCCGGCCAATAATGCTTGTCGAGTTTCAGGGTGATCACGTCCGTCTGTCCGTTCCAGGCGATCGTCTTCAGCCGCAGTGATGATCGATCGGGTTTGCCGCTGACCGCCTTGATGAAGGCATCGATATCGGCCGTGGGCTGGCCGTCGACCTCGGTGATGCGCCGGCCGGCATACAGCCCGTAATGCGTTGCCGGCGAGCCGTAGAAGAAAAAGGACACGAACACGCCGTATGGCGGAATACCGCGTTGCGCCGCCATCGCGCGATGCGGCGCTTGCAGCGTGGCACCCGCCCAAATCAGCACTCGATCGAGACCGCGGCCGTTCAACGCCACCGTTTTCATTTGCATCGTCTTCTCGGCGCCGTCCCGCCAGACGCTCACCTTGACTTCCGGCTTTTGCACGGCTCGTTCTACTTCACGGAAGCGATTCACGACCTTGCCGTCGATGGCGAGCAGCAGGTCGCCCGGCTCGAGCAAGCCGGCGGCGGGCGATGCCGCCACGAGCCGATCGATGCCCAGCACCTGCCGCCGCTGGGGGTTGTGTTCCTCGAAGCGGCGCACCCATGCGTCCGGCAATCCCAGCTCACGCGCCCCTGCCAGGGACTGCACGTTGAATTCCGCCTCGAAGGAATAAAGCGGCCGGCCTTCGTCGATCACGCCTATCATCTCCGAGACCAAATCCGCGGGAATGCCGCGGGTGACTTGTTCGACCTGGCGCGGCGACTCGTAGGCAAAGCTCGACCAAAGCGCGAGCACGTCGCCTTTTTCATCCGCCAGCACGCCGTCGTAGTCACTCGGGGGATTGATGAGGCTCACCGCCTCCAGATTGCTGTCGCGGAAGCGCAGGGTGCGCGACAGCGGGAACGAGACCACGTCCACGCTGGAGATCTGGGTCTTCTGCGACAAGATCTTGGAATCGGCGCGCTCGCCCACCACCCACACATCTTCGCTTGGCCTAAGCGTCTTCGTGACCAAGGTCGCCGCGCGAACCGGCGTATTGCCGATCGACTTCGGATCGTAGGAAACGACGGCGAGATTGTGCTCGGGATGTATGAACACGACTTTACCGGGCACCTCGACCGTGCCGGCGAACGTTATTCGTACGTCGCCCATGGCGACGGGCACCGTGTTGCGGTCGGTCACCACCAAGCCACGCTGGGCATCGACGATGACGCCCGTGCCGTGATAATTCTTTTCGGTGACTCCCGACACGGAATACGGCATGTCGAAGTTCACCATCACCAGTGATGGCGCCAGCCGATCGATGCGCACATCCCCCGTCGTGGCGAACTGCGTCGAGGCGGGCGTGACGCTGGTGGGCGGCGGTCCGGGACTGATGCTGACGCATGGCCAAGTTCCCAAGTTGTCATCGCGTTTGCACTTTCGCGCGGGAAACCAGCGCCTGTCCATGCGGATGACCTTGAGTTGCGCCGCGCGCGGATCCTCCAGGGTCGAATAGCGCACCGGCGCTTTCGCTCCGTCGGCAAGATCCGCAAGGGCCGCCTCGAAATCCGCCAGCTTCTCGACTTTCTTGCCGTTGAACGAGCTGATCAAGGCGGCGCGCGGTATCCCGGCGCTGCCGAAGACATAGCCCGGGTTTGCCACGTACACGCCCTTGATCGGCAGGTTGAAATGCCGCGCCTGCTGGTAGGAGAGCGTATGTACCACGGCTTCGCCGAATTCGATGAACTCGTCGGGTGTGATCGCGCTCAAGGACTGCACGTCGAGCGTATGCCGCAGGGTCTCGCTGCCGCGCCGCACTTCGACTTTGATTTGGCCGCCGACGTGCCCGTCGAGCACCTCCTCGAGCGCGAAGAATTCCGGAATGGGTTTGCCGTCGATTGCCACGAGAATATCGCCGGGTTCCAATATCCCATCGGCGCCCGATCCCGGCTGCACGTCGTCGACTACCAGCATGCCGGTCAATTTCGGATAGCCTTTGCGTATGCGGGCTTCGGTGGCAGGATCGAGGCCGAGGCGCCGCAGTTCGTCGTAGGGCGTGTATTTGAACACCGTCTCCAGCGTGCCGCGCGGCACGGGCTTGCCGGCTTCGATGAACTTCAGTGCTCGAGTCACCGCCGGCAGCGGCAGGTAGAAGCTCGAGGCGTTGCCGGTCGCTCCGCCCGCATTCAACGCCACCACCCTGCCCTCGATGTCGATCACCGGCGAGCCGGACGAGCCGCCCGATGTGCTGGAGGCCGCCTGGAAATAAAATGTGTTGAAGTCGTTGTACTTGCCGTAACCGTATTCCGGCGCCTCGCGGTCCAGGCGCGCCAAGGTACCGGCAAGAATCGACAATTGTTCGCCCCCGTCGTTGCCGACCACGCGAATTTCGCGGCCGATGACGGCGCCGGCCGGATACAGCGCCAACTCGGCCGGTTGGATGAACTTGAGCTTGGCCGGGTCGTAGCGGTAGATGCCGAAGTCGTGGACGGGGTCGCGATAAACCGGGTACAGCTGCACCTCTTCGCGGTTCAGGAAAATCGCCTGTGCCGTCACCGGCCCCGGCGTCACGACATGCCGATTGGTCAATATCAAGCCGCGCTTGGCATCGATCACGAAGCCGGTGGCTTGCGCCGTCGTGTTCCACTCGGTATCGAACGCACGCGTGCTGTCGATTTGAATGGTGACCACGCCGCTGGCGATTCTTTCCAAGGTCTGCGCCCAGTTGGCGGGCGTGTTGGGGATACCGGGGGCGACGACCGGGGTCGCGGCAAATACGCGCGCCGACAGGATGAATAGAGACAGATACAACGAGATACGGGACATGCCGATCCTAGAGTTAGATTTCGTTGAGTGCCCGAGGTCGGACAAGATCAGGAGCCACACGGTTCCTTTGGGTATCGATCAATCAAGCACGGGCTTCCAAGCCAAATCGAGCTGTTTCGCGGCGCGTACGTCGTCGAGCCGCCGGACCGGCATTGTATGCGGCGCAGAGAATAGTTTCTCGGGCTCCTGTGCCATTTCCCGGCGAATCGCGATCATGGCGTCGCAGAAACGATCCAAATCTTCCTTGGTCTCCGTTTCAGTGGGCTCGATCAACAGGCACTCGGGCACCAGCAGGGGGAAATACGTGGTCGGTGCATGCAAACCATAGTCGAGCAAGCGTTTCGCCACATCCATGGCCGTGACTTGGTAGAGGTTGTTCTCGCGCTTCAAGGTGATGATGAATTCGTGACTGGCGCGGCGCATGGGATACGCGGCCTCGAATCCCGCCGCCTGCAGCCGTTTCATCAAATAATTCGCATTGAGAGTTGCGAATTCGGCGACTCGCACCATGCCTTCACGGCCCAGCAGCCGCATATAAATGTAGGCGCGCAGGTTGACGCCGGCGTTGCCCATGAAACCCGACAGCCGGCCGATGGATTGCGGCAGATCACGCTCCGCCAGCCAACGGAATCGGCCGCCGTCCTTGCCGACGATCGGAATCGGCAGGAACGGCCGCAGACGCGCGCCGACGCCGACCGCTCCGGACCCAGGGCCGCCGCCGCCATGGGGAGTGGAAAACGTCTTGTGCAAATTCATGTGAATGACGTCGAAGCCCATGTCGCCGGGTCGAACCTTGCCGAGGATGGCGTTCAGATTGGCGCCGTCGTAATACAGAAGCCCGCCGGCCTCGTGGACGATACGCGCAACCTCGGTGATCCTGTGTTCGAAGACACCGAGGGTCGATGGATTCGTGAGCATGATGCCGGCGGTGGCCGGACCCACCACGGCTTTCAGCGCTTCGATATCGATGTCGCCGTTCGCATCGCAGGGAATCTCCTTGACGATGCAGCCGCACATCGCGGCCGTGGCGGGATTGGTCCCGTGCGCGGCCTGCGGCACGATGATTTCGTTGCGCCCTGAATCCTTGCGGGCCCGGTGGTAGGCGCGAATCATGGCGACGCCGGCAAACTCGCCTTGTGCACCCGCCATCGGCGTCAGACTGACGGCTTGCATGCCCGTGATTTCGCGCAGCATTTCCTGCAACTCGTGCATGCAGGCGAGAAATCCCTGGGGCTCTCCCCCGAGCGGATGACTGGCGAGAAACTCCGGCAGCATCGCATAGGTGTTGCATGCCTTCGGGTTGTACTTCATGGTGCACGAGCCCAGCGGATAGAAATGCGTATCGATCGAGAAATTCATCTGCGACAGACGCGTGAAATGACGCACCGCCTGCAATTCGGATACGGCCGGCAGCACCGGCGGCGTCACCCGGCGCAGGTTGGACGGCACTTCGGCCGAGCCTGTGGCACGCGGCGGAAACTGTGTGCCGGCGTGCCGTCCGGGCTTGGACAATTCGAATATCAGGGGTTCTCGCAATTGCAATTCGGCCATGATCGGTCCTCTCAAGCGGCAGCGCGCGGCGAATTCATCACGTCGTCGAGCGCGGCGGCATAGGCATCGATGTCGATTCCCAGTTTGGTTTCCGTC
>Ga0070696_100000843_pt1 | contig 19791 bp, 17 predicted proteins | sample KBSK1253metaG_FD_65474 | JGI IMG/M metagenome (GOLD analysis project Ga0070696, IMG submission 65474) | Corn, switchgrass and miscanthus rhizosphere microbial communities from Kellogg Biological Station, Michigan, USA - KBS K1-25-3 metaG | ecosystem: Host-associated > Plants > Roots >... | reverse complement strand
CAGGCCGACGTCCTGGTGCGCGATGGCCGCATCGATCGGGTCGAGGCGGGCCTTGCGGCGGCTGCCGACGGCGGCTCGATCGATCTCGTCGACGCGACCGGCCTGCTCGTGCTGCCCGGGGCGGTCGACGTCCACACGCACACCCGCGTGGCCACGGATGCCGAGCCCGACCGCTTCTTCGAGGACTCGATGGCGGCGGCCTTCGGCGGGACCACGACCTTCCTCGCGTTCAACAACCCCGGCACCGGCTCGTCGCCCGCGGCGGAGCGGTCGCTCCTTGCCGGGCTTCGAGAGTGGCGGGCGGCGACGGAGCGAGATTCGGCGATCGACTACGCGGTCTCCCTGGCCATCTCCGGACGGATGGACGATCCGGTCGCCGAGCTGCCGGCGATGGTCGACGAGGGCGTCTCGACCGCGAAGGCGTTCATGGTCTTCGACTTCCGGCTCGACGATCGAAGGTTGTACGAGGCGATGCGCACGCTCGGCGCCCGGGGCGGGATGCTCCAGGTGCACTGCGAGGACCCCGTGCTGATCGACACGGCCGTCGCCGACGCGTTGGCGCGAGGCGACACTGCGCCGCAGTTCCACGCGGCGACCCGGTCGACCGAGGCCGAGGCCGTGGCGACCCATCGGGTGATGGCCTTTGCCCGCGCCGCCGACGTGCCGGTCCACGTCGTCCACCTCTCGTCGGCCGGCGCGCTGCGCCACGTCCGTGAGGCCAGGGCGCGCGGTGTCCGCGTGCATGCGGAGACATGCCCGCACTACCTCGCCCTGACCGACGCCCGGTACAGCGCCCCCAGCATCGACGAGGTCGCACAGTGCGTCATCTCGCCGCCGCTCCGCCCGGTCTCGGACCAGGAGGCGCTCTGGGCCGGCCTCGAGGACGGCTCGCTCGATCTCGTAGCCACCGACCACGTCCCGGATCGGATGGCGGTCGAGAAGGCGGAGGCGCGCCGGGGCGTCTCGTTCGACCGCATCAGCAACGGCGCGCCCGGCATCGAGACGCTGCTCGCGATCGCCTACTCGGAAGGCGTCGCGAAGGGCCGGCTGACCGTCGAGCGGATGGTCGATCTGCTCGCGACCGCGCCGGCGCGCCTGTTCGGCCTGCCGCGCAAGGGCGCGATCGAGGTCGGGCGCGACGCGGACCTGGTGCTGTTCTACCCGGCGGCGCGGCGGACGCTGCACGCGTCCGACCTGCACCACACGAGCGACTACACCCCCTACGAGGGCTTCGAGCTGACCGGCGCCGTGCGCTCCGTGTTCGTGCGCGGACGCGCGGTGATCCGCGATGGCAGCTTCGTCGGGACGCGCGGCTACGGCCAGTTCGTCGCTCGAACCTCGGCGGCCGCATGAACGCCGCAGCGCGCAAGGCGCTGGCCGTCATCAACCGGAACCTGTTCAGCCCGCGCCGGCTCCTCGCGGACTCGACGGAGCCCGTCGGCCGGATGTTCGGGCGCGAGCGCGGGACACCGATCGACCGGTACTACATCGAGCGCTTCCTCGACCAGAACCGGGCCGAGATTCGGGGCCGCGTGCTCGAGGTCGGCGAGGACACCTACACGCGCCGATTCGGCGGCGATCGGGTCTCCGAGAGCACGATCCTCCACGTCGCGTACGCGTCCGTCGCCTCGCTGGTCGGCGACCTGTCGAAGCCGGAGACGCTGCCGGAGGATCGCTTCGACTGCTTCGTCTGCACCCAGACGTTCAACTTCATCTTCGACGTGCCGGCGGCGATCCGGGGCGCGCACCGCGTCCTCGCGCCGGGCGGCGTCCTGCTCGCCACCATGGCCGGCATCGCCCAGATCTCGGTCGGCGACGCCGAGCGCTGGGGCGACTTCTGGCGCTTCACCGTTCAGGCGGCGGAGCGGGCGTTCGGCGACGTCTTCGGGCCCTCGAACGTCACCGTCGACTACGCGGGCAACGCCTACGCCGCGACGAGCTTCCTGCGGGGCATCGCGCTGGAGGAGGTCTCGACCGCCAAGCTCGACGTCAAGGACCGCGAGTACCCGATCGTCGTGCTCGTCGTCGCTCGCAAGGACTGAGCCGCGAGGATCGGCGCCGCGCCCGCGGCTCACGCTGTCGCGCCGGCGGACAGCACCGAGGGTCGATTCGGGTCGTGCTGGCGCAGGTGCAGGCCAAGGTCGAACAGGGTCTTGACGACGACCAGCACGACGAGCGCTCCGATCGGCGCCCCGATGATCGCGATGGCGAACGCCCCGAAGATGATCGTGAGGTGCAGGACGACCACCCGACCGTAGGGCGCGAACATCTGGCGCATCGCGGAGGTCGTCAGGTACTCGCGCTTGCCGAGGTAGTTCAGGAAGAACGAGGCGCCGTGGCTCAGGAACAGGGCCACGGCCGCGAGCGCGACGTTCGACCAGACGACGTCACCGAAGGGCGACGACGCGCAGATTGTGGCGTCGAGCGGAAACCCTGGCGGGAGCTCCTGGATGGGCGGGAAGCCGATGCACTCGGGGCTCCGGAACGAGAGGAAGTTCGGCAGCGCGAACACGAAGATCCCGTGGACGGTCCAGAAGAGGCCGTAGTGGATCACGAACCAGACGGCCATCACCGCCCGGCCGGCGCCGCCGGTCCCGAGCAGCATCGAGGCGACCGGGTTGCCCTGGACCTGCTTGCCCGAGTCGGCCATCGCCGTCCTCGCCAGCTGCCAGCGCGCACGCAGATCGGCGGCGGCCTCGGGAGAGCCGGTCGCGTCGAGCGCCGCCTGCTCGGGCATCTCCGGCAGCGATTGGAGGATCGAGCCGCGAGCGAGCAGGATCCGCGGGACGTTCCAGAAGCCCACGATCCCGTTCTCGATCCAGAACAGGACCAGGATCGTCAGCAGGCTCCAGCCGAAGAACAGGACCCCGATGAGGGGAATCGCATTCGCCACGAGGAGGGCGATCGCCGAGCGTTCGGTCGACGAGCGCCGGTACAGGTCGAAGGCGCGGCCGAGGTTCGTCGCGGTCATGCGAGGCGATCGTACGCAGGCAGGGTGAGGAATTCCACGAAGTCGTCGGTGAGCACGAGCCCGTCCAGGAGGCCCGCGGCCTCGCCGAGCCGGCCCTCCCCCGCCCCGCCGAGCGCCGCCAGCTCCTCGTCCCTGATCGCCCGGTAGCGCTCCGCGGTGAGGGGTTCCCCGTCTTCGAGCTGGGTCGCGGTGGTGCGCCATTGCCAGAGCTGGGACCGCGAGATCTCGGCCGTGGCCGCGTCCTCCATCAGGTTGTTGATCGCGGCGGCGCCGTTGCCGAGGAGCCAGGAGCCGAGGTACTGGAGCGCGACGGACACGTTGAGCCGAGCGCCCGCCTCGGTCGCGCGACCGCCGTCGACGCGCAGGTCCAGGAGGGACGCGGCATCGCCCGGCACCTCGGCGCCAAGTGGCGCATCGGCGGCACGTGCCGTCATCTGATCCGGCTCCGAGCCGAGCACGCCGTCGAACACCTCCGTCGCGAGCGGGACCAGGTCGGGATGCGCGACCCAGGTGCCGTCGAAGCCGTCGCTCGACTCGCGCTCCTTGTCCTCGCGGACCCTGCGCATCGCCGCCTCGTTCACGGCCGCGTCCCGGCGGGAGGGGATGAACGCGGCCATCCCGCCCATCGCGTGCGCGCTGCGGCGATGGCAGGTGCGCACGAGCCGCTCCGTGTAGGCGCGCATGAACGGCACGGTCATCGTGACCTGCGCGCGGTCGGGCAGCACCTGCGTCGCGGGCCCGCGGAACGTCTTGATGCACGAGAACAGGTAGTCCCAGCGGCCCGCGTTCAGGCCCGCCGAGTGGTCCCGCAGCTCGTACAGGATCTCCTCCATCTCGAACGCGGCGTGGATGGTCTCGATGAGCACCGTGGCGCGGATCGTGGACCGCGGCAGGCCCAGCGCCGCCTGCGCGTACTCGAAGACGTCGTTCCAGAGCCGTGCTTCGAGGTGCGACTGCAGCTTGGGCAGGTACAGGTAGGTGCCCGAGCCGCGGCCGCGCCGCTCGGCCGCGTTGTGGAAGAAGTACAGCCCGAAGTCGAAGAGCGATCCCGAGATCGTGTCGCCGTCGACGGTGACGTGCCGCTCGGGCAGGTGCCAGCCGCGCGGCCGGACGAGGAGCTGGGCCACGTGCTCGCCGAGCCCGTACGCCTTGCCCTCCGGTGAGGTGAATGCGAGCGAGCCGCGTACCGCGGCTCGGAGCGCCGCCTGTCCGCCGACGACGTTCGACCACGTCGGCGAGAGCGAGTCCTCGAAGTCGGCCATGAAGCAGCGAGCGCCCGAGTTGAGGGCGTTGATGACCATCTTCGGCTCGGCGGGGCCGGTGATCTCGACCCGCCGATCGCGCAGGTCGGGCGGCGGCTCGAGGACCCGCCAGGACGGATCGAGGCGCACCGACGCCGTCTCGTCGAGCAGGCCGAGCGTCGCCCCGGCGTCGATCTCTGCCTGCCGGGCGCCGCGCCGCGCCAGGAGCTCGCGCCGAACACCCTCGAAGCGGTGGTGGAGCGCGGCGAGGAACGCGAGCGCTTCCGGCGTCAGCACCTCGTCGGCGCCGGGCACCTCCGGCCCGACCACCTCGACCCCCGCCGGCGCCCGGCCCTTGCGCACCCTCGCCCTCGGGTCAGCCGGCCGATCGACGGTGGACGGTCGCGTCGATCAGGCCGTGCGGCTCGGTCGTCGAGACGAAGACCTCGCCCGGGTTGTCGAGGCCGAACTTCGACAGGTCGACCAGCCAGTGATGCAGGTTCGGCAGGACCATGCGCACCCAATCGATTTCTGGTCGCGCATCCATCACGGCCTTGGCCATGATCCAGATCGAGGCCTGCACGGACGCGCTGAAGTGCTCCGCGAACGAGTTGCGCAGCGCGGCGCGCGCGCCGTCCCAGGCCGCGTCGAAATCGAGGTCGCCGCCGGCGATGGCCTCCGGCGCATAGCCCCAGGTCACGCGCATCTTCGTGGCCATGAGCCGGTCATCGACCTCGGGCAGCGTGGTGAATCGATCGCGGTCGAAGCCGGCGAAGGCCGACTTCGTCGTCTTCATGACCGTCAGGTCGTCGACCCCGGCCTCGACGCTGGTCGCGCCGGACCTGTCCGCCTCGACGTGGGCGACGCGAGTCAGGTCGCCGGCGCGCGTGAAGGCATCGGGCGCGCGGCCGGCGTCGGTGGGGATCGGCAGCCAGGCGTGCTCGCCGATGTCGATGATCGCCCGGCTGCACACGTCGTAGCCGACGAAATGCCGGGCCAGCTCCAGCCCGAAGGCTTCGGGCGGGCCGGTCAGGCGCTCGCGCGCGAAGGCGTAGACCGTGTTCTTCATCGTGTCCGTGGCGATGACCCCGGCGTTGTCGCCGCGGGTGTGTGCGGCGTCGAAGTCACCCTCGAGCGCGACGGCCACGGTCAGGTCCCGGAGCTCGTGACGGGTCGCGCCGCGGCGGACCGTGACGAGCCGGATGCGCGACTTGCCGTAGCGGTTTGCACCGAGCTCGTAGGCATCGTCGCCCTCGACCTCGCGATCAGGCACGGGCGCGCGCCTCGGCGATGTCGACGACCGCGTCCAGCGAGCGATGGAGCTCCGAATCACGCTCCCGCCCGAGCGCCGCCGCCATGTCCGGGAGCAGCGCTGCCCGCGATCGACCGGCCACGAAGACACAGTAGCGGAACCCGAACCGGGCCTCGTACTCGTGGTTGAGGCGGTCCAGCTCCGCCGCGACGCGGTCTCGCTCCCGTGCCGCGTCGTCGGCGAGATTCGCAGCTGCCTCGCGGTCGTAGCCCTGCTCGCCGAAGGACATCGCTGACACCGACTCGGGTGGCGCGCCGAGACGCGGATGCGCGTCGACCAGCTCGAGCTGCAGCTCCTCGGGCATCGCCTGCGCGATCTCCCTGGCCCGCTCGAACAGCCGCTCCATCGTCCCGAACGGCCGCGCGGCGGCCAGTCGGTACAGGAAGCCCGGTGCGTGCTCGAAGAGCGGCCCGACCGTCGCGACGAACTCGCCGGCGGGCATCCTGTCGAGGGCCACGGCGTCGAGCGTCACCGCGTGCGTGGTGGCGCGTCGGGCGTCACCAGCCCTCGGCGTCGCGCAGGAGGCGGTGCAGGATCCGAGCCGAGACAACGCGCCGGTACTCCGCCGTCGAGCGCACGTCGTCGATCGGCTGCAGCTCGTCCGCTAGCGTCTCCGCGGCGCGATCGGCGACCTCGGGCGAGGGACGGGACCGTTCCAGCACGACCTCCGTGGCGCGGGCCCGGATGGGGGTGGCGGCCACCGATCCCAGCGCGACCCGGACGTCGTTCCAGCCGGCCGTGCCGAGATCGCGCCAGGCGAGGGCCAGCACGACCTTCGAGATCGCCTGGGCCCGCCGCGTGCCTACCTTCCGGAAGCGCAGCGATCGCCCGGCGGGCAGCGGGATCCGGACCTGGAGGATCAGCTCGTCGGCGGCGAGCGCCGTTTTGCGGTAGTCGACGAAGAAGTCCGCCGCGGCGACCTGACGCTCGCCCCGCTGCCCGCCGACGAGGATCAGCGCATCGGCCGCGAGCAGGATCGGCAGCGTGTCCCCCGCCGGCGACGCATTGGCGATGTTGCCGCCGATCGTGCCCCGGTTCTGGATCTGCGACGCGCCGATCGTCGCCGCCGCCTCGACAAGCGCGGGCAGGTGCTCGCGACACAGCGTCGACCGGCGCATCTCCGTGTACGTCGTCCGGGCGCCGAGGACGAGCGAGCCGTTCTCGAGCGAGATGCCGCGGAGCTCATTCAGGCGCGACAGGTCCAGCATCCGGTCGGGGATCGGACCGAGCTCGCCGGTGATCGCGACCATCACGTCGGTTCCGCCTGCGATGGGGCGCGCGGGCCCCGCGGCGAGGCGCTCGTACGCCTCGAACAGGTTGCGCGGCGAGTCGATGGGCGGTTCCGCAGGCATCAGTCGTCGCCTTCGTCGGAGCTGCGCCGGCGGCGGCGCAGCAGCGCGATGAGCGCCGCCAGCAGGATGAATCCGCCGATGATCTGGCGCGGTGTGAAGGCGGGCCCGAAGTCACGTCGATCGGGGGACTCGTCCTCGCCGTCGTCCTCGGCCCCTTCGATCCGATCGTCGGTCGTCATGTCAATCGAGCGGCGTCGCCACGGCGGCGATCGCGTCGACGATCTTCGTGTAGCCGGTGCAGCGGCAGAGGTTGCCCGCGATCGCCTCCCGGATGCGGCCCTCGTCGCCGTCGCCGCCCGAGTCGAGGTAGGCGCGCGCGGCCATCAGCATGCCCGGCGTGCAGATGCCGCACTGGGCGGCGCCGTGTTCGAGGAACGCCTCCTGCAGCGTGTCGAGCGCGCCGCGCTCACGAGCCGCGAGCGAGAGCCCCTCGACCGTGCGCACGATCCGTCCCTCGACGTGGCAGATCGGGACGAGGCAGGCATCGACGACCTGGCCGTCGAGGATCACCGAGCAGGCCCCGCACTCGCCTTCGCCGCAGCCTTCCTTCGTGCCCGTGAGGCCGAGGTCCTCGCGGAGCACGTCGAGGAGGCGGCGCATGCCGGGCACGTCGACCTCGGCGGGCGCGCCGTTGACCAGGAACCGGTACGCGCTCACGCGGCCGCGCCTCGCCGGGCGCCTGCCGACCCGCCGGAACCGCGGGCCAGCGCCTCGAGGATCCGCTCCGGCGTCGCGGGCAGCTCATGGATCCAGACGCCGGTCGCGTCGTGGATTGCCGCCACGACCGCCGGCGCGGCGACGTCCATCGGCAGCTCACCGACCCCCTTCGCGCCATGCGGCGCGCCGCTGTACGGCGCCTCGACCAGGATCGAGCGGATGTGCGGCGCGTCGAGCGCCGTCGGGATCAGGTACGTGGCGAGCCGGTCGTTCAGGTAGCGGCCGTCGCGCAGCTTCATCTCCTCGATCGTGGCGTAGCCAACTGCCTGGAGCGTGCCGCCCTCGACCTGGCCCTCGCACAGGATCGGGTGGATCACCTTGCCGACGTCGTCGACGGCGATGACGTCGCGGACGAGCACCTCGGCCGTGTCGAGGTCGACCTCGACGCTCGCCACCGCGGCGGCCCAGCCGTAGGCCGGGTAGGCGTCGCCCAGGTACGTGGCGTCGTCGAACACGACGCCCGGATACGGCTCGAACTGCTGGTCGATGCGGGTGGCGCCGTGGTCCCGGGCGTCGTCGCGGTACGCCTCGTGGAACGGCGCGCCCGGATGGCGCGCCTCGACCTCCGCCTTGAGCCGCCGCGCGGCGAGGATCGTGAGGCCGCCCACGACCATCACCGTGCGACTGGCCACGGTCGGGCCGGAGTCGAGGACCTCGGCGGTGTCCTGCGGTGCGTACTCGACCCAGTCGACCGGGACGCCCAGCTCCCCCGCGACCATCTGCGGGAAGACGGTCTTGGTGCCCTGGCCCATCTCCGTGTTCGCGGTCAGCACCCGGATCCGACCATCGGCGGTGAGCTCGACCGAGGCGACGGACTTGAGCATCACCTCGCCCGAGCCGGTGAAGCCGGCGCCGTGCCAGGCCAGGGCCAGCCCGATCCCGTTGGCGGTCCGCCGATCGTCGGTCCGCAGCGGGCCTGCCGGGATGGTCCCCGAGCCGCGCCGCTCGACCGCCTCGCGGCCGGTCCGCTCGCGGACCCGCTCGAACAGGCTCGCACTCATTGCCTGCTCCAGGACCTCCTCGCCGGCAACGCTCTCGCGCAGCACCTGGCCGGTCGGCGTGGTGTCGTTGAGCCGGTACACGTTCCGCCGCCGGATCTCGGCGGGGCTCATGTTGAGCGCCTCCGCGAGCCGGTTGAGCTGCGTCTCGGCGGCGAACTCGGTCTGCGGCGCGCCGAAGCCGCGGAAGGCGCCGTTGGGCGGGGTGTTGGTGCGGGTCGCGCGCCCGCGCAGGCGCACGTTCGGGCAGCGGTACGGCCCGCCTGCGTGGAGGACGCCGCGCGACAGGACCACCGGCGTGAGGGTGCAGTAGGCGCCGCCGTCCATGACGACGTCGATGTCCTGGGCGACGAGCCGCCCGTCACGCATCACGCCCGTGCGGTGGCGGACGATCGCCGGATGGCGCTTGGTCGTGGCCGCGATGTCCTCGTGGCGCTCGTAGATCATCCGCACGGGCCGCCGCGCCTTCAGCGCGAGCAGCGACGCGTGCAGGGCGAGCATCGACGGGTACTCCTCCTTGCCGCCGAAGCCGCCGCCGGTCTCCTCCTGGATCACCCGGGCCTGCACCGAGCTGAGCTTCAGCGCCCGCTTGAGCGCCTTGTGGATGTAGTACGGGCATTGCATCGAGCCGTGGATGACGATCCCGCCGTCCTCGCCCGGCACCGCGATCATCGCCTGGTTCTCGATGTACAGCTGTTCCTGGTGACCGACCCGGTACTCGCCCTCGAGGATCAGGTCTGCGCTCCGGAAGCCGGCCTCGAGATCACCCTGCGAGACGTCGTACTGGGCGAAGACATGGTCCGACTGCTCGGGGTCGAAGACCGGCGGCAGCGCCTCGGTGACGAGCTTGATCCGGCCCTTGAGCTGGCGCAGCGTCTCCCGGTCCGGCGCCGCGAGCAGGGCCACCGCCTCGGCATGATGGCGGATCTCGCCGCCGACCGGCACGAGCAGCGGCTGGTCGTCCTTGATCAGGCTGACGACGTTGTCGCCCGGGATGTCGGCGGCGGTCGCGATGACCACCTTCGACCAGTCGACGTCGGGGTCCGGCTCGATCGCGACCAGCTTGGCGCGAGCCTCGGTCGAGCGGATCGTGAAGCCGTACCACGCGCCCGGGAAGACGAGATCGTCCGTGTACTTCGCGGTCCCGGTCAGCTTGGCGGGACCCTCGCGCCGCATCGGGAAGCCCGAGGCGCGACCCGGCACGCGCTGACCGGGATCGACCACGAGCGCGCGCTCGAGCGTCTCCGTGCCAGGAGTGAGGGTGCGCGTGGGCATCGGTTCCCCTCGAGTCTTTCGTCCTTGCCGCGGAGCCTACCGCGCCCTACGACGCCGGTGCAGGCTCGGTCGCGTGCCCGCGCGCCTGCATGAGCACGAGACCGGCGACCACGAAGGCCGCGCCGAGGAGCGCGACCGGCTCGATCGACTCGCCCAGGACGCTGACCGTGGCCGCGACGCCGAAGAGCGGGATCAGGACCGCGTATGCGCTCGCTCGCGCCGCGCCGATTCGCTCGACGCCGAGGTAGAAGAAGACGAACGACAGCACGGTGCCGAACGTGCCGAGGTAGATCACGCCCGCGAGCGCCCTCGGCGACGCGGTGCCGAGGGCGGCGAAGCCGGCCGGCTCGACGATGAGCGTGAGCACGGCGAACGTCACCGCGCCGAGCGCCGCGGAGAGGAACGTGATCGCAGCGGCGTGGAACCGCCTCGTCGCGCTGCGCCCGAGGATCGCGTACACCGCCCAGGTGAACGCTCCGGCGACGAACATCAGGTCGCCGACCATCTCGTCGCGGCCTCCGGCGAACGCCGGCCCGACGACGAGCGCAAGCCCGCCGAGCGCGAGGCCGGCACCGGCGGCGCGGCGCCACGCGATCCGCTCGTCGAACACGATCCGGGCGAGCACAAGCGTGATCACCGGGATGAAGCCGGGAACGATGACGGAGCCGTGGCTCGCCGCGGCAAGGCGCACGCCGTACAGGAAGAGGATGTTGTAGACGACGACCGAGGTCGCGGTGACGCCGATGACGAGCGGCAGGTCGGCCCGGCGCATTGGGATCGGGACGCCGCGCCAGCGGCAGAACGCGAAGAGCAGGGCCGCGGCGATCGTGAACCGGACGCACGCCACGACCAGCGGCGGGATCTCGTCGGTGGCCCATGGCCCGGCAACCCAGGTGAGCCCGAAGCTCGCGGCGGACAGGATCAGCAGCACCGGTGCCGACCCTGCCCCCCGGTCCGCCGCAGCCCGAGCGGCAGCGGTCAATCGCGACCCCGGCGCAGCGCGCGGCCGGGCAGGGCCCCGGTGTGCTCGCCGTCCTCGACCACGAGATGCCCGTTCACGATCACGTGCTCGATCCCCGTCGGGAAGCGCCGCGGCTCGTCGTACGTCGCATTCGAGCGCACGGTCGCAGCGTCGAAGACGACCACGTCGGCGACGAACCCGTCGGCGAGCCGGCCGCGATCCTTGAGGCCGAGGCGGGCAGCGGGCATCGACGTCATCTTCGCCACGGCCTGCTCGAGCGACAGCAGCCCCTCGTCGCGCACGAACTGGCCGAGGATGCGCGGATAGCTGCCGTACGAGCGCGGCGACGGCTTCGCGCCGACGAACGTCGAGTCGGTGCCGACCATCGATACCGGGTGCCGGTAGAAGCGCCGGATCCCGTCGGTGCGCGGGCCGGGCGTCACCTGGTTGATGCGCAGTCCCTCGGCGAGGAGGAGATCGCACAGCACGTCGACGAGGTCGCCGCCGATCTCCGCGCCGACGTCGCCCAGCGTACGGCCCTCGAAGCGGAGGTTCTCCGGCCGCGCGAAGTAGCCGAGCCGGATGTCCGCGATGCCGCCGGCGCCGGCATACAGGACGCCGCGCTCGCGAAGCTCCGAGCGGATGCGCTCGCGCACGGATCGATCGGCGAGGCGCTCCTTCGTCGGGCCGGGGCCGCCCTCCTGGACCCACGGCGGCACGGTGATCAGGAGACGCGTGCTCGCCCACTCGTAGGGATAGGCGTCGAAGGTGACGTCGAGGCCCTCCGCCCGCGCGTCGTCCACGAGCTGGAGCATCTGCTCGGGAGTCCCGGGGAACGTTGCCCGGTGGTAGAAGTGGGTGATATGGGCCGGCGAGTCGCCGCGCCGCCCGACGTCGATCGCCTCCCGGAATGGATCGAGGAAGCGATCCCCGAGCGTGTACCGCACATGCGTGTGGTAGAAGCCGCCGAGACGCGCGGCCTCGTGGGCGAGATTCGCCAGCTCCTGGGTCGACGCGTACGCGCCCGGCGGGTAGTCCAGCCCCGACGACAGGCCGTATGCGCCTTGCTCCATCGCCTCGACCAGCATGGAGCGCATCGACGCCAGCTCGGCCCCGGTTGGCTCGCGGTCCTCCCAGCCGGTCGTCGCGAGGCGCAGCGCGGAGTTGCCGACGAGGAACGCGACGTTCAGCCCCATGCCGCGATCGAATCGGTCGAGGTAGGTCTCGACGGAATCCCAGTCGAACTCGATGTCGGGCAGGCCGTCGAGCCCGCCGTTCATCTCGACGAGCTCGGCTAGCCGGTCCCGGCTCGGGATCGGGGCGTACGACAGGCCGTCGACGCCGACCACCTCGGTCGTCACGCCCTGGCGGATCTTCGCCTCGTGTCGCGGCTCGGCCAGGATCATCAGCCCGGAGTGGCTGTGCAGGTCGACGAAGCCGGGCGCGACGGTCCTGTCCTTCGCGTCGATCAATCGATCGGACCGGCCGATCGCGTCCTCGATGTCCTTCGGATCCCGAAGGATCGTCAGCCGAGCGCTCGCGCCGGGCTGGTCGCGGCTGATTCCGACGGCCCCGCCGAACCCGGGAGCCCCGGTGCCGTCGACGATCGTGCCGCGGTCGATCAGCAGCTCGTAGTGGCGGTCAGCGGCGGACATCGACGCCATCTTGGCAGGCTCGGACGGCCGGAGCGCGATGCTAGGATCGCCCGCCGATGCACCTCCCCGACCGCCCGCCGTTCGCCCTGCGCGCGCGCGTCCTGACGCCACTCGCCGCAGGCGGCATGGCGGATCACCCCGATGGTCTGGTCGAGGTCGGGGCCGACGGCCGCATCGTGTGGGTCGGAATCGCCACGGATCGGCCGGCCGTTCCCGGCGGCCCCGAACCGGTCGACCTCCGCCCCCTCGTCGTCCTGCCCGGGATGGTCGACCTGCATGCCCACCTGCCGCAGCTGCCCAACGCGGGATTCGGGTTCGGGCTCGACCTGCTCACGTGGCTCGAGCGCTACATCTTCCCGCTGGAGCGCCGGTGGGAGGACCCCGAGGTCGCCGCGCGCCTGACCGCCTCGGCATTCCGGTCGTTCGCGGCCGCCGGAACGACGACGCTGCTCGCCTACGGCGCCGTGTACAAGGCGGCGATGGACGCCGCATTCGCCGCGGCGGAGTCGCACGGGATCCGGGCGATCCTCGGCAAGGTGATGATGGATCGGGTCACGTACGACGAGGGGGTCGAACGCTCGACGCTCATCGAGCGCTCGGTTCGGGAGTCGGAGGAGCTGTGCGCTCGCTGGCACGGCGCCGACGACGGTCGCCTGGGCTACGCGGTCACGCCCCGATTCGCGGTCTCATGCACCGCCGAGATGCTCGAGGCGTCGGCCGCGCTCGCCGCGCGGACGGGGGCGTGGTGGCAGACCCACGTGTCGGAGGATCCTGGCGAGATCGCCGAGGTCGGCCGGCTCTTCCCTGGCGCCGTCGACTACGTCGACGTGTACGACCGGGCCGGCGGCCTCGGCCAGCGGACCGTGCTGGCGCACGCGATCCACCTGTCCGATCGCGAGATCGGCCGGCTCGTCGAGACGGGCACGAAGGTCGCCCACTGCCCGTCGTCGAACCTCTTCCTCGCGTCGGGGATCATGCCCCTGGCGCGCTACCTGGAGGCCGGCCTGTCGATCGGCCTCGGGACCGACGTCGCCGGCGGGCCGGACGCGTCGCTATTCACGGTGATGCGGGTCGGGGCGTACGCACAGGTCGCGCGGCGCACGGTCGCGGGAGACGCCGGCCCGATCCTCGCTCCGCTCGATTGGCTGCGAATCGGAACGCTCTCGGGTGCACGGGCGCTGGGGCTCGGCGATCGCATCGGGTCGCTGGAGCAGGGCAAGGAAGCCGATCTGATCGCGGTCGAACCGCGCCTGACCGTCGCCCTCCCGGATCTCGCCTACGACGCCGAACAGGTCGAGGCTGAGGAGCTGGTGAGTCGCCTCATCTTCCGGGCACATCCGGACATGGTCCGGGGCACGTGGGTCAGGGGCAGGAGACTCGAGGGGCCGCCAGCGCCGAGCTGAGCTCGGCCGAAGCTACTTTCGCTTCGTCCTGAACTGATTCAGGTGCGTCGTCCAGTCCGAGCCGCCGGTGGAGTTCGTCGCGCAGGAGCCGTGCCAGCCGCAGACGCAGGTGATCGTCTGCTCGCGATGCTTGTATTCGTCGATGACGTGCCGGAGGGGTTCCGGCTCACCGGTGCGGTTGGCGGGGCGGGTCAGGGACAAGGGACGTCCGTTCAAGGGTGGGCTCCTGGGCACATCCGGCGGCTCTCGGGGTTGCGGCGCCGGGCCCAACATTATCGCCGATCTGGCGATTCCCCGCCTGGCGGATCCTCACCCGAGCTGGCCCGCTCGAGCGCGAGCAGCTCCTGCTCGAGATCGAGCCGGTGGCGATGCTGCCGCGGGGTCGGCGCCTCGTGCTCGAGACGAAGGACGAGCCGGTTGACCTCGGCGACGAGTGCGGTGAGCTCGGCTCGATCCCGATCGCGGGCTGGTCGACCTGCGCGCCGAACCCGGGCGAGGACGGCGTCGCGGCGCTCGAGGAGCTGGCGGATCTCGGCGTCGGTGGCGATCCAACCCGGCGCGAACCCGGCCTGCCGGAGGACGTGGTGGGCAAGCGCCAGCTCCGATCCGTCGTCGTCGATCGGGATGGGCTGGCCGGTATACGGCAGGTTCTCGAACTCGCCGGCGGCCATCGACTCCCGAATCTGGCGTTCGATAAGGCTCTCCCAGCTGTGGGCGAACTCTGGCCTGCCCTCACCGTCGCGGCGCATCGGGCTCATCCGAGATGCCCTAGAGCACCCGGCCGGGATTGAGGATGCCGAGCGGATCGAGCGCGGCCTTGATCGCGCGCATTGCCGCGACGGCGCCCTCGCCCTTCTGCACCGGCAGCCATTCGCGCCGCGCCGAACCGATGCCGTGCTCCGCGGTGACGGTCCCGCCGAGGTCGAGCGCGGCGCGGAAGATCTCGTCACGGACCAGGTGGGTGAGCCGCGCCGCATCGGGATCGTCGCGGTCGAAGATCAGGTTCGGGTGGAGGTTGCCGTCGCCCGCGTGGCCGAAGGTCGCGCAGCGGACCTTGTGCGCCGCCGCGATCCGCTCGATCGCCGCGAGGAGCTGCGGCACCCGCGCCCGAGGCACGCCCACATCCTCCATACGAACCGTGCCCTGGCGCTCGAGGGCTCGCAGCGCGAGCCGCCGTGCCTGGCGCAGCCAGTCGGCCTCCTGCGCGTCCTGGGCCCGCACAACCGACGTCGCGCCCGCGCCCTGGATCGCCTTGTCCGCCTCATCGAGCTCGCCGGTCGCGGCGGCGCCTGGCGCGTCGGACTCGACCAGCAGCATCGCCGCGGCGTCGCGATCCAGCCCGAGCCCGTGCGCGTCGTCGACGGCGAGGATCGTCTCGTGGTCGAGCAGCTCGAGCGTGACCGGCACGATGCCCGCGCGGGTCATGGCGGCGACCGCGTCGCCGGCGGCCTGGAGCGACGAGAAGAACGCGAGCATCGTCGAGCGCGGGCCGGGCAGCGGCCGGAGCCGGAGCGTCGCCTCGGTGACGATGCCGAGGGTCCCCTGCGAGCCCACGATCAGGTGCGTGAGCGAATAGCCGGCGGTGTCCTTGACCGTTCGGCCGCCGGTCCGGATGACGGTACCGTCGGCGAGGACCACCTCGAGCCCCAGGACCCAGTCCCGGGTCTGCCCGTACTTCACACAGCACAGCCCGCCCGCGTTCGTGCCCAGGTTGCCGCCGATCGAGCACGACTCGTAGCTCGCCGGATCGGGCGGATAGAACAGGCCCTCCTTCGCCACGGCGGCCTTGAGCTCGGCATTGATCACGCCGGGCTGCGTGACCACGCACAGGTTGTCGCGGTCGATCTCGAGGATGCGGTTCATGCGCGTGACCGCGATGGTCAAGGCGCCCTCGATGCCTGCGGCACCGCCCGAGAGACCCGTGCCCGCGCCGCGGGGAACCACGGGGACGCGGTGCCGCGAGGCGAGTCGCATCAGGGCGGCGACCTCGTCGGTGCTCGCCGGCAGCGCGACCGCGCCGGGCAGGCCGGCCTCGAGGTACGCCGTCTCATCGAGCCGATAGCTCTCGCGATCGGCGACGTCGGTGAGGAGGCGCAGCTCGGGCAGCTCGCGCCGGGCGTCGTCGAGCAGTGCGTCGATCGCGGTGGCGGTCTGCATCGCGCTGATCCTACGCGGAGCCCTGGCCGCGGTCAGGCGCCGAGGAGGTGCTCCTGCGGGCCCGCCCCCACGCGCCGGTCGGCGCGCAGCGCCTGGGGCATCTGCCGGAACGTCGGCGGCAGCATCGGCCGCCAGGCCTGCCAGGTGGCGACGAGCCAGGTCGACACGACGCGATGCCGGATGCCCCAGGGGAACCCGTAGCCCTCCCGGACGCTCGCCGGGAGCAGGCCGATCGAGGGCCAGAACAGCCACCCGTACGCGCGCGCCGGCAGCGCGTCGAGCACACCGGCGATGTGGGTGAACGGCCAGCCCGCGGCCGCCACGGCGGGGCCGAGCGGCGGGTGCAGGATGCCGTCGGCGAGCTCTCGGGCCAGCTCCCCGACCTCGATCGGTCCGCCCGGCGCGAGCATGTCGTCGAGGTACGTCTCGAACGCGTCGAGGTCCGCGGGCAGCTTCGATTCCGGGATCCCGAATGCCTGGCCCACCGGCAGGGTCTCCTCGTAGTAGCGCGCCATCTCGTCCCGCGACAGCGGCTCGATCCAGTGGTGGTATGCCGCGATCGTCGAGTCGACCAGGGTCGCGTGGACCCACAGCGAGAGGTCGGGGTCGAGGGCGCTGTAGCGCCGGCCGTGGCGCTCCCGGGCCCGCGCCTCCATGACATTGCCGCGGATCCCGCGATGCAGGTCGTTCAGGCGGCGAATCTCGTCGCGCGCCGCGTCGGCCGTGCCGTACACGATCCGCAGGTACGAGCGCAGCGTGCCCGAGAGCCGCGCCCATGGGTCGCTCCGGAAGTCGGAGTGCTCGGCCACCCCTCCGGCGACCAGCGGATGCGCGATCTGGAGCAGGAGCGCCCGCGGTCCGGCGCCGAGCAGCAGCATCGCCTCGCGATTCAGGCGCCACGCCTCGCTCCGCGGGCCGTAGAAACCGCCCTCGACGACCTCCGCGAGCGGCTCGGATGAGGTCAGATCGTCCCTACCGATCGCCGGGCCGCCGCCCCACGAACCACCAGGCGGCGGGGAATGCCGCGGCGGCGAGGGCGAGCTTCATCGCGTCCCACCACAGGAATGTCGCCATGCCCTGCTCGTACGCGGTGCCGAGGTTGCCGTCGAACGCCACGTAGGCGAGCCAGGGCACGCCGACGGCGTAGATCGTGAGGCTGCCGAAGAGCATCGCCCCGACCGCACCGGGGATCGTCCGGTCCCAGCCGAGCTCCGCCAGGCGCCCGACGATCGCCGAGGCGAGGATGAACCCGATGAGGTAGCCGCCGGTCGCGCCGGTGATGATGTCGAGGCCGTGCTTGCCGCCGGCGAAGATGGGCAGGCCGATGGCGCCGATGAGCACGTACAGCGCGGAGGCCGCGATCCCCCGGCGGAATCCGAGTGCACCCGCGCTCAGCAGGACGCCGAAGGTCTGGAACGTGAACGGCACCGGGTTGCCCGGGACGTAGAAGTAGATCTGGGCGCCGATCGTGATCAGCAGGACGCCGATGAGGACCAGGGCCAGGTGTCGCGCCCGCGTGTACATCCGCTCCGAAACACGGATGGGCACGAGGAAATCGCCGATCGTGAGACCGCGCTCTTGGGCGGGCAGGCGATCGATGCGCGGCATGCCGATCGTCATTCCGGACCTCCGCCTCGGGTCCCTGGCGACCTCGCCCAGGCGGGCCGAGTCTAGCAGGGTGGCGCCTCCGGACCGGCTCGCGGCGCGCTTGGGTCAGTCGAAGCGGAGCGCCTCGACGATCGACACGCGCGCCGCGGCGCGCGCGGGGTAGAGCGCGGCGACCGCCGGCAGGACGAGGCCGAGGACGGCGGCGACGCCGATGGGCAGCCAGGGCGCGCCGCCCGGATGGCCCAGCCCGCCGCCGATCTCGAGGAGCACGCCACCCACGGCGATGCCTGCGCCCGCGCCGAGGACGACGCCGACGATGCCGAGGATCGCCGCCTCGACGACGACCATGCGCATCGCCTGGCGCCGGCTCATACCGATCGCGCGCAACACACCGATCTCGCGCACGCGCTCGAGGACGCCCATGGTCAGCGTGTTGACGATGCCCAGCGCGGCGACGATGACCGCGACGAACGCCAGTGCGTCGAAGACGCCGAAGACGCGGGCCAGCGCCTCCGCGACCGCGCCCTGGATGCGCTCGATCGCGTTGGCCTCGAGGGCCAGCGACTGGGCGGTCGCGCGGAGGGCAGGCGCCGCCTGCGCCTCCGCGCCGGGCACGAACCGTACGGCGAACGCGTCGGCGCCGAGGACGCCGAGCGAGCTGGTTGCGTCCGTCCAGCCGACGAGGATCGCCTCGCCGCTGGTGCCGGGCATGGACCGCTCGACGATGGCGGCGACCCGGAGGTCGAGGGCGCGGGCCGTGTCGACGGGCACGTGCATCGTGTCGCCGACGGCAAGGCCGAGGCGATTCGCGACGGAGGCCGGCAGGATCGCCGAGCCACCGACGTCGAGGGCCCGCAGCGCCGCGACGCGGTCGCCGCTGACGGCCGTGAGCCGGCCGTCGGCGATGAGGTCGGAGCCGACCACGGCCGTGGCGTCGAGGCGCATGCCTCGGAATACGATGTCGAACGAGGCAATCGGCGAGACGCGTTGGACGCCGGGCACGGCCGCCAGCTCCGGCTCGACCCCTTCGTCGGGCGCGATCGGGCGGATCGAGGTCACGATCTCGTCGCCGGGCACGACGTCCTGAAGCCAGGCGAATGCCGCAGCGCGAGCCGCCTGCGCGGACCAACCGAGCGCGACGATCATCGCCAGGCCGATGACCAGCGAGCCGAGGGTCAGTGTCGTCCGGCTCCGGTCGCGCGCGAGCGAGCCGCGGGCGAGGGACGCCTCGAGGCGAAGGATCAGGGAAACCGGGTAGCCCAGGACGCGGGCCAGCGGCCTGACCAGGAACGGGGTCAGCATGGTCGCGACGAGCAGCACGCCGTACACGGCCAGCGCCCGGCCGCTGCCCGAGGCGGCGGCCACGGGCGGCCAGACGAGCATTGCCAGCGCGGCGACGGCCACGAAGATGGCCGCGATCCAGGTCAGCCGGCCGCGGCGGACCCTGGGCAGGTCGAGCCGGGCGCGGAGCGCCTCGACCGGCGAGATGTGGGCAGCGGCGAACGCCGGCTCGATGGCGGCGAGGACGGTGATGGCGATGCCGACGAGGGCGGCCGTAAGCGCGCCCGCCGGGTCGACGGCCTGGACCGCGGCGGACAGCCCGGTCGCGTCGCTGACGGCGCCGGCCATCAACGCAGCCATCATCCAGCCGACGAGGAGGCCGAGCGCCGAGCCGATGATCCCGAGCGCGAGGGCGCCGCTGAACACGAACCGGCTGAGCTGGGTCCTCGTGGCGCCCGCGGCGCGCAGCAGCCCGACCTCGCGGGCCCGCTCGCCGATGGTCATCGACAGGGTGTTCACGATCAGGAATGCGCCGACGAACAGGACGATCGCGGCGACCAGCGCGGCGGTGCCCTGGAACGTCGCTGACGACGCGCGCAGGCCACCCGCGATGTCGGTCGGCGAGGCGAGCACATACGGCTCGGTCATGCGGGTGGCCAGGCGGTCCTGCACCGAGGCGAGCGCGCCGGGCGTGACCTGGAGGTCGACATGGCTCGCCCCGGTGATCGCGAATGCGGCGCGGGCGACGTCGATCGGGATGATCACGGTCCGGCCCGTGCCGGCCACCGGCCCGAAGCCGGGCAGGATGCCGACGATGCGCAGCTCGGTGAGGCCGGCGGCCCCGAGGATCGACATGCGGC
>Ga0070696_100000842_pt1 | contig 19794 bp, 32 predicted proteins | sample KBSK1253metaG_FD_65474 | JGI IMG/M metagenome (GOLD analysis project Ga0070696, IMG submission 65474) | Corn, switchgrass and miscanthus rhizosphere microbial communities from Kellogg Biological Station, Michigan, USA - KBS K1-25-3 metaG | ecosystem: Host-associated > Plants > Roots >... | reverse complement strand
TCAACGCCAACGGTCGGGGTCGTATCGCTCCATATTTCATTAGCATCTATATCTGTGGCAGTAGATTGGGCAATCAGAGAGGCGGTATTACCGGCAACTCCTACTTCAACGGTCGCAGTTGCACCCGTAAGATCGGTGGTACATACACCAAAGATACGGACTAAAACATCGCCGACGACGGTAAAGAGGGTAAGCGGGTCGCTTGTTCCGCCATCATCGCCACGAGCGTTAGTGGTGCCTCCAGCAAATGCCGATGGCATATCCACCTCTACGTTAAAAGAATCGAGGGTAAAATGTGGTTGACCGTTTGCGTCTCTAAGCATGATAGCTCCAGTATAGCATTTTTTAATTATAAGCAATATAACCCAAAAGCCCACGGGGTCGATTCCATGGGCTTTATCATATTATACGCCTTTAAGTGTTATCGAACAGCGTACCGACAGCGACAACAGTACCGACTTCATCCGCACCAGCAATGTAATTGCGAGCTGCGTAGACTTTCGATGCAATCGGGATAGCCACATTAGCGGCAGCATCGGCCGTTTTCATGTCGTTATCAACGACATTGCCACTCGATGCAGTTCCAGTCGTGATTACGAGAACGCCAACCGACCCATCGGTCTGACCTGTTTGGACGAAGTTACCACGAACATCGAGTCCTAGAAAGTCCGCGGCCGCGCCGGTCAAAAGACCAGCCGCTGCAGCAGCATGGGATACATAGTTGTTATAGAACTTGAGATCGTTATGGGCTGCCGAGGTAATAGCTAATGCGAGTTGACCAGCATCCGCAGTACGCAGATAGTTACGTACCCACGTACAACCATCTGAAATATTGGCAGCACCGAGAGTGTAACAGTTAATGAAGTTGAATGTTGAAGTAGCAAAGAACTCAATATCGATATACTTTGTGTTCTTCGCCGCCGTCGCGTGCAGAACCGCAGTTACGACGTCACCAACGGCAGCTTCTAGGCGAAGATTTTGCAAGGTGCAATTCGACGCCGTTACGTTAATCCGAGAGCTGGTTGCAGCAAAGGTAAGAGTGGGCTTCATTGAACCCCTACCAAGACCGATAATTGTGATTCCAGCAACGTCAACGTTGGTACTGGTAGATGTAACGGCTTCAGTATGACCTGGTAGAAGGACGATCGTATCGCCATTATTCGCAGTACACGCATTAATTGCGCTCTCCAAAGTCGCTTTAGGGGCGGTTGGATTAGTTCCTTGGTTACTATCGGATGTGCCAGTTACCGTTGAGCCCACATAGAAGATATTGCCAAAGGTGAGCAATCCACCGGCGCCGATTATTTCATCGAGTCCGAGCTTGTTCCCATATTTAATTGCGGGAATATAGTCTTTTAATGCCATAATAGTTTCCTTTCTCTCCTGAATAGTCCGTTAGGACATGTTCTCGTCAAGAGGTTTGTTTGTTTCTTGGTTCAAAGGGCGAACCGTCGCACACTGGGCAGACCTGCGCCTCAGTTAATCCTTTAGATCGATCAAGGCCTGTATTGCCACAAGCCTCACAACCTCCAGGCTGTTCAACTTCGGGTTCTTTAGCCGTACTTTTCTTAGTTGACTTCTTGATAGGTTTTTCTTCTTCGTCTACCTCTAGATCTTCACCCAGAGTCACTTCTGAAGGTTCGTCATAGAAATCCACGGGTTCTAATTTAATCTTTTTCTTTTTAGCCATGATATATCCTTAGTCGATAGTGAGCGTCATAGGGTTATATTCTGTATCAACCCCAGCGATAATATCAGCGACACCAACAACCACTTCAGCCGAGGCACCTAATGCATCGGTACGGTCAACAACCGCACCAGCTGTCGCGCCTGAGCTAATCTGATCAGCACCGAGTGTTCGAGTTGTACCGGCTAAGACAGCCGCCACGCCACTTGATTGACACCAACCATAGTCACCAGCCGAGATGCTAATAAGTGGAACGCCTGCTGGACGATGCAATGAAGTGGCAACTTCGATCACATTCTTGCACCCGTTATGAACGAGCGTAACTTGCGAGTTAGCGGTCAAGGCTGTGCCGATAATCGGATCGAACAAGTCAAGCACAAAGGCAGTAGAAGCAACAATAGCTGGATGGCCACTGATCTTATACACTGCACCTTCGCCATCAACGTCGTTAACTGCCATGTAACCTTCTGAGTAGAGGTTAGCAGCCCCGGCCGTAGCACCAGGAGTAACAGTTATTTGCGTTGCATTCAAGGCAGCAGCAGCCACGGTAAGGTTAGCATGGTTGGCAATTGGCGCAGCAGCTTGTTGCAGTTTACCCTTGCTGATATTTGATGCACCGGCAACGATATAACGGAAGGTGCGACGGTCAGCTAAGCGAGCAACTGCACCCAAGTCCATGCTTGCATCGGCTTCAGTTCGCGTTTTAAACGGACTGAAGTCTACGATTTGAGCGGTAGATTCTAATTTCATAGTTTTATTCCTTTCTTCAGCGACTAGGCTGAGGTAATTCCAGTTAAACGACCTTGGCGTCGTGGTTGGAATGTAGTTGCGTTACCCATAACCACGAAGTCGGCAATCATACCCATCGAGTTGGTGGGCAGTCTCCAGCCGCTCCAGGAAAAGCCGGTAAAGTTACTCATTGGTTGCTCTTCATACAAACCTTCGACGGCTTCGGAGGTCATACCAATGGATTTGTAGTTCGTTACATCAGCGGGTTTCCAGCCATACCATTGAATCCAGTTTTCATTAAGGAAGAACAGGTTTTGAGCGGTTGCTTTTTCGTCGCGGACAATCGGCACGCCACGATAGCTCAAAGCCACAAATCCAGCCTGACCTTCCAAGCCAGCTTGACGTTGGACGCCAGTTCCACGCGCACCCACATAGAGTGGGCCGGTCATGGAGTAGGATTCGCGCACCGTTGGGTTCAAGAGGGTTTCGTACAAGTCCCATACGGTTTCATTTGATACACCGATGGTTGGGCTAGACAAATTCGATCCAGACGATACCGCGGAGTAAAGTGTCGCCATTTTACCAAGTGTCAAGGCACCACCTGAGGCGGTACGCGTTGCGTTCAAGACCGAGTAAGTCGTGCGAGATAACCCGCCGAGTGTGGTGACGTCAGTCCCGTCGTCAACAATCGCGCCAAGACCGATAAAGTCTTTGTTCGAGTTGCCAGTCCCAGTTCCATAAATAAGGGTGCCGACTAAGTTAGCCAATTCAATCGTTGACCATTCAACCGCTTCTTTTACCATGTCGGTAATTTGAGTTTGACCAACAGCGTTAGCTGTGGCATCAAATCCCGAGACAGCGATTGGATTACGTGCGCCACGCATATCATAGGAGATCTTTACTACGTTATCTTTGGCTGCGGCAGTGAAGGTATCTAACCCAGCGAACGATGTTGCTGTACCAGTAGATTCGTATACGATCGGTTTATCAATCGAAACTCCGGCCCCTTTCTTGGCTTTACTAAATAAACGTAAGGCCAATACATTGCTGTTCATAACGTTATCGACGGATTTAGGCAGTAACAGTTCCTGCGTAAATGCATTTACTCTGGCGCCAAATGTCATAGTAATCCTTTCTTTTTTTGCATACAAACAGCCAATCGTCTCGACCCTAGTCATATATAAAAAGAGCCGAAACTAATCGGCTCTTTGGCGTTATTTCCTATAGTATTACATGCTATTTAAAATCTTGCAAATTCTTTATCATGTTTTAATATTTCTTCACGATAGAATGATATTGCGTCCTCAATATTCTCAAAGCCCCTATCAAACAGAGGCTCACCATTTCTTTTTGATCGCGCGCGCCATTTTCTCCATCGGCTATCCCATTGTATGCCCTTATGCCCCGTCTTATTGTTTTTATGCTTACCACGATTGGCAATATTTTCTACATGAGTGCATAATCGTAAATTCTCTCGTCTATTATCAAGGCGATCGCCGTTTATATGATCACATTCTTCTCCAAGAAATGCCTTAAGTATGGCCCGATGCATATAGATAACTTTATTATCTATACGTCCCATGGCATAGCCATTAATATAGTACCATTGATATTTTTTTAACCAATCGTAATAACGGTTATCTACAATTGTTTCTTTTCCATTAGTTAACTTTATAACTTTCATCAAAAGCCATAGTTCTTACCGTACTTTTCTACTAAGAAGTCAAAGTCTCCCTTTCGTATCTCCTGCGGGCTAGGACGGTTACCTGTAGTCACTGAGGTACGATTAGAACTTGATCGAACTGGTACGTCCGCGCCTGGCATAGGAGGATTCGAACGAACAAACTGCTTAACTCTAGGATCATAAGTAATCCCGGATTCATTCATGGCTTTGCGATAAGAATCTACCCCTTTAATGTCTGTTGATCCTAGATGAGCCGCTAATCCAAATAGCTCAGCTCGCGCTTTACGGCCTGGGTCTTCAGGGTTATTTATATCGACGACCTCAGGTAGACGGCCTGCTTTGACTAATTCTGATTCCTGCTGGTTCAAGTACGTCTCTAATTGCTGGTCGCGAGCTTGGCGTTCGTCTTCAACCTGCTTATATTGGGCTTTTTCCTCTTCAATCACTTGGCGGGCCGCTTCTCTGGCTTTCTCCTCGGCCACCTTGGGGAAATCATCCCAGCTCGTAGGCGTCCAAGCTTCAGGTTTTGGTTCTTCTTTGGGCGCAAGCTTTCCTTCAGTCTCATCTTGACGGGCTACAATCTGCTGTAAGGCTGAGCCGATCTGCATAAAGGCCGATCTGACTTCGGTTTGAAACGGATCAGGTTGCGGTGGTTTTTCCTCGGCTTTTGGCTCCGGGTTAACTGGGGCTAATGGATCACTCTCAAGGGCGGGTAAGTTCTCTATACCATTTTCTGGCGTCATATTATTCTCCTTTCAGGATTTTTAATATCTTTCAGCTTTCTCTTTAATCTTATCTTTCATGTCATTTTGGTTAGGTTTGTCAATAGATTTGGCGGTGAGGATTTTAAACCGACCGCGGATCGGGGCATTGTCTTCAAATTCATTGCGCCCGATCTCCATTTGTTCAACTTCGAGCATAATCGTATATTTATGACCGATGCGCCAGTGCTTGATCTCGGGCAAAAGAGTCGTATCGATTGAAACCGTCGGCTGGGGCTTAATTGACGATAGAGAATTAGTAGGTGTGTTTTTCATGCGTATTTCTCGGCTCGCTTACGAATGGCCTCGCGTTTGGCTTTTTCAGGATCAGGGATATTGGCCCCTGCCTGGCGCGCTTCACTTAAAGCAATGGCGATCTTCTGTTTGCGTGCCATACCTGGTTTTTCCTTATTGAGGAAATGCATATTTTTACCGACGTCTTTTGAGTGAGGCATGATAGTTTTAATTATACACTAATTATTTTCTCATAATACTGATGCCAAGTCTTGTGGCGACGCTGGAGGCATTGCGGGAACTCCTGCCATATCTGGGCCTAGTTGTTCAGGCGAGACAGGCTGTTCTGGCGGAGTCTGCATTGCTGGCTGAGGGATGCCCACCTTCTCGCGATAGGTAGCAAAACCATCTCCAGTATCGCCTTGTCCCATGGTAAACGCAAGCATCCGCTCAGTTCGTTCTTTGGGGTTAGGGGCGTCCATATCCTCATACAGCGTCATCGGATCAATGGCTTTTTGAGATTCTAATTGTAAGGCAAGGTTCTGGCGCATTTGTTTATCAACACTCGACGCCCGTACATCAACCTCTACTCCGTCGTCAATGTCGTCGCGCGAGAGGGCTAAGAACGTCACTTCCCCGTCTTTGCCCAAGCGCTTGATATAGTGCGGTTCTTTATAAAACAATTTCATAAGCTGCAATGACCAATTGGCCATTTCGTAGATAATCCGTTCCACTACGACTGACACAATATCGTCAGAATCAACTAAGTCGCCTTCTCGGGTAATCTGCTTTGAGACGCCAGATTCATTAGGGACAGCTTGTCCTCGAGTCGTAGCCTGGGTTGAGAACAGGGCATCAAGTTCGCTCCGATTACCGATCAAGTCCTGATAGAGAATCGGATTAGGTGGGGCGGCGGAAAAGGCTTGAACGGCTTTGTTAATATCGTCGGCTTGGTCAAGCCAGATATGCTCATTTGGATCGTGGGTAATTCGGCGTGCTTCTTCTTTCGTAATATACTGTCCAGCAAACGCTAGCTTAGGAACGGCAGCATCGTTAATTTCGGTAATCTGACGACCGCGTTTATTGATCGTTCGCTGTAATGGAATGCCTTGTTCAACAGTCGTGGTGTCGCTAAATGGCCCATGGCGTAAATTTCTATAGGATATAAGGATGTAGGGATGTGAGGGTTTTTCTAAATGATTACGGTAGAATGTCTGAACATTTAATCCACCAGTTTCGTCTTGCACCACTTTCTCGTAGCCATCCCAGTCCCAGTAAGGGTTCTTTTTAATTCCCATTACCACGCTCTGATAAATCCATCCGACTCCTTTATAGACTTGTCCGTCAGTTGAATACCAGGTAAACCATATTTCTTTGTAGCGAATCTTGGTCATTTGGTGGCGTTTCTTGCCTTCAGGTGTACTACCCACCGCTTGGATGATTTCTTTTTCTTTCTCAGGGAAGGTGTCTAATACCACGGCTAAGGGTTCTTCGATCCACTCGGCGATAAACTCCAGGTTTTCCGCTGTAAAGCCTTCATGAGGAATGTTACCGGTATGATCGAGAATTAAGCGTTCGGGTCGGACTAATCCATAGCAAAAGTCGCCATTCTCGCCTTTGTTTTTATCCCACCAGAACTTAATCGCACCGATAAAGTCTAATTCCTCGTCGCGCAATCCGTCTTTGACCATGCGTTTGGTGGTTTCTTTATTGAGCTTGCCATCTAAAAAGCGCTCTATTTGACGAGCTGATTCGCGCTTGTCCGGAGTATCATTGGGCGGAGTGGCGATAATATCTGGCATCCTGCCAGCAGCTAAAGAGATTCTCTTTTCAGTATTACGAAAGATCAAGTTGTCGACATAAGGAACTTGCCAGCTATAAAAATCACTTTCGTCAAAATGTTTACCTAACCAAAAGTTATTATTGCGAATGCGACGCTCATCAAGGTTTAATTTATCAGTCTGGTGTTTCTTTGACTCACTAATCTTTTGCTCGACAATTTGTAAAAATTCCAACTCATCAATCGGGAGGGATAACGGTGGCGAATTAACGACAATTTCCTCTTGGCGTTGAGTTGTTACATCCTGCTCGGGGAATAAATCGGGAGTCATCGGCAGATCCAATATTTAGTTTGACAACGGTCATAACGCATAGTGCCACTTTTCTTTTTGATATTTATTATTTGCTGTTCGTGATAGGTTAATTCGTCTTGGTAAATATTGGTTAAAGGCGTATATCTCTCGACTGAGCCACGACAGAGATGGACCGAGGTGTTGCGTAAAAATTCTTGATCGCCATCTTCTTGGTAGGCCTTGCCTGGAATAATTTTATCGACCTGGCCATAGTGTTCAAACACGATCTTGCCACAAACCGAACAATGAAATTCTTTGAGCTTGCCGTCGTCAGTTTCGTCAAGCCAAATCGTGATATGGGAGGGTTGTTTAATATCGGCAATGGGCGGCTTCATAGGTATATCGTAACATAATTTGCGACTGAGCGAGAATCTGTTTAATTTGTTACTTTATAGTCTGCAGTCGTCGATGTTAGGCCCCTGTTATTAGCATTCGAACACATAGACGCGTACCAATACGGACGGACAGGCCATGTTTCTACATAGCGATAGCGTTCTATAATAGGCCAATAGTTAATAGTTGGTTGCTTCTTAGCAAGTTCATTGACTAAATCCGTCAGCGCGGCGAGTTGAGTCTTTATTTCATCAAGCTCGTTTGTCTCGACCTTTATCTCTTTATTCTCACGTACCACCATTTCGCGTGCTTCCTGTTTGGTAATGATACCTTGTTCAACGAGCTTAGCTACATCACCACCCGAGGGGAGTTCTTTGAAATTCCATTTGAGCTTTGTCATACTTCATCCTTTCTTCATCATCAGCTCAGTCGCACTAAAAGTATATCACTTTTTAAATTCGGGTTGGCTAATCTTGCGCTGATCCATGGCTTGTTTCTGAGCCTCTAGGAAATCAGGAGCTAAATAATTACCGTCAGAATCCATAGCAAGCGTTGGGACTGTCGAAACTTTCGCTTTCGGACGGGGCGTCACCGGCCCTGAAATGCCGGATTTAAGACGCAGGGTTAATAAGCCAATTCTAAGGGCATCCTCAGCATGATCCTCGGACTTGTCGTCCCAATATTCAACTTCATTCTCGGAGTATACTAAGTCGGGCAATGTTCTTATTAGATTAACACAACGCGGGTGAATATATAATCCTGGTCTACCATCTGACTGTAAGTTAAGCCATTGGTGCATAAGAGCTAAACCACCAATTCTTGATCCTTTCCTAAGACTTGGCGCGGCGATAATGTAAGTCTTAATGATCGACTTAAACGTCTCAGCAATGGTCTGTTCGCCTCGGGTAGTCGAGAAGCAGTCGTGAGGTAGCGTCATAAACTCGGCTTTATCCAGTTTATTATATAACTGTATTTCCTCCGCCCATTCCTTGGGGTCTTTACCGGCTTGGTAAATCTCTCTATAGACCCAGGCGCGCCGGATACCTAGTTTGTTTATTGGGGAGACCGCAATCCAGAGCGCACAGCCTGGTTTGCCATACCCCCAGTCATAGGTTATGAAACGCTGGCATTGATTCAATGGATAATCAAACTCGCTCGAGACATGGATGCTCTGGTCAAACTCAGTGAATATCTGACCTTTAAAAATAGACCAATTACCCTCCAGCATAGCCTGGCGCATCTTTGGTGGTAGCGAATTAAGCGTATCCCAATATGATTTCGGAAGATTTGGATTTTCGCCCGCTCTGGCTGGTATAAATATAAACGAGTCGGGGTTTAAGTTACTATCATCACCGGTAAAGTCCCGATCAATCCATAATTTCTTCACCCAGCCATGACCTTTCGATCCTGGGTTGCTGGCCGCCATAAAGGGTGAGTGTTCAATCCCTGGCCAGCGTTTCCGAAATCGTAAGTCGTCAAAGGTCTGTCGATCATTCTTGGTGATCTCATCCACGCCAATGGCCGCAAACTCTGAGGAGGCATACTTTGCTGGGTCATCAAGATTACGTAGGGCAATCACCCCGCCACCATATTCCGGCCGGATATGATAGGCCATGCCTTCTGTTTTTGAATCTCTTAATCCGCCCAACCATGACGGAAACTCGCGCTCAATTCTGGTTATTTGACGATCCTTCAATGTAGGGTAATCTTCGCAGAACAACCCAACACGCACGTCTTTGAGTCCATACATCTGAAACCAATCCACTAACAGCTCCACCATGCCCCAGCGTAAAACATAACTCTTGCCCGGGCCCGCGGCACCTCCAAAAAAGACATATTCAAATAAATGAATCGCATTGAGATACTTCTCCTGTGACGGCAGGGGTTTAATCAGATCGCGTCGGAGGTGGAGTATCTGGCGTTCTTGATCCATCTTTATCGACTACCAATACTGGTAGTGCGCCTTCATGTTTATGCTTACTCACTTCGCCAAATTCATCAGAGAAGTTACGCTCCAGCCACCAGGCACCAGCTGTCCAGACTTTAGGCATGGCATTAAATATAGATAATATCGCTGTCTCTTTGCCAGTTTGTTTCGACACCATTTCGGCGTTTTTAATGCGCTCCACAAACTCAGGCTTATTTTCCATCCAATTACAAAATGTTTCATATGAAATACCAGCCGATTTACAGGCATTTATACGGCCCGATAGATTCTTTATTTCCGATTCTATCGCGGAGATAACATCTTCGTTGTATTTAGACCGATAAGCATCGGTTCTCATAATTTCACTGCCTTTTCCCCCGTTAGTTTTTCCCATCTTTTAATCCCGACGTCGACAAACTTGGGATCGAGCTCTATTGCCCGGCACCTGCGATGCAATAGCTCGCACCCGATCAGAGTCGAAGCACTACCGCTAAACGCATCTATTACTATATCACCTGGCTCTGAGCTTTTCTTTATCCCCCGTTCGGCGAGCCGAACGGGTTTTTGCGTCGGATGAATGTAGGTATTCACACTGTCCTTGCGTTCATACCAGACATCCAACATTTCATTAAAATCCGTAAAGTCGACGTTAAACACGTCTTTTAAATCATTGATTGCATTATTGGTAAAATGGGTCTGGCCTTCTTTCCAGCCAAACATACAGGGTTCGTAAATCCGGTGGTAGTCTTGGCCGCGAGAAAATACCATATTATTCTTGAGCCATATAATAACCTGACTCATCTTGTATCCGGCAGCACTAAAGGCGTTGTAGTTTAGGGTGTAATTTGAATTAGCAAACCACCAGTAGATCGGCGCATCATCAGTGGTTATGGTCTTTAGGCATTCTAAGACTTTGGTATAAAACACCTGTGCATCAACATCGGTCTTATTGTCGTTAAATCGTGTTTCACTCGATCCCCCATACTTCGCCGAATCATACGAAAAACCGGATGGACTAACATAGTCAACGTTATATGGCGGATCGGTAAACACCAACCGTCCCTTTTCACCTTGCATTAGTTTTTGCCAGTGTTCGGGGTTGGCTGAGTCACCATTCATGAGTCTATGGTCGCCTAGTTGGTAAACGTCGCCCAGAACCGATACTGGAGTCACGATAGCGTCGTATTCGGCCTCAGCATCAAAGTCATCCTCGTTGGTTGGGCGGAACTTATCTATAATCTCACTGACCGAGTGTAACTTACCTAGATTGACGGCATAGTGTTTCAGCTGTTCTTCTACGTGAGCGGCAATCTCAGCCAATTTATCTTGTTCGTAGTAGCCTTTGTTGTCATTGTCACTGATGGCATATTTCAGTTTTAATTCTTCGGTCGGCGCGTCTACTATTGAGACATACAGTTCGGTAAATCCTAAATCTTTATAAGCTCGCGTGCGCATATTGCCACCTAAAACAACACCATCTTCGGTTACGACTAATGGCTTGTAAACCTTGAGTTCTTTAATCTGGTGTTTCAGGTCTTCAAAGTCGACCTTCTCAATACCACGAGGATTTAGTTCCCAGTTCTTTAATTTTTCGATTGGCCATAATTCAAGACGCATTTCATCTTTCATGCCTTATTGTTCTCTAAAGATTGCGGTTGTTACTTCTTCGGTTGTATTTGGTTCGCGCACAAACTCTCTATCCTTCTTAGCCGGATCAATCACTTCGATACGACTAATCTGGGCCATTTTATGTAACACTTTTGGCGCAAAATAAAGACTGCCTCGATGAAACTTCTCCTCGGGTATTTCAACTTCTTTAACAAACCCTTCTTTATCAATGAGTTGAGCTATGTATTTCATTATCTCGCTCCTTGGCTATGGCGTCTCGAATAGCTTCCCAAACCGGACGCCACCACGCCTCATGTTCAGTCTTACTAAATAGGTTGGGATAAACGGCGGCGACTATATCACCGTCTTTTTCGCGTACTTTAATCGTTGCACCATTCTCCATGTGATAATCCAACCATTCTTTTTCGGTTCTAAATGCCTTCATGCGCCCACCTTAAATAATAAATGCGACGTGGCTTCTCTGAGTTTGGCATCGTCACCAACCTCAGCATCAATCTGTTGAATCAATACGCCTTGGGCAATAGGAAAGCCCACTTGTTGATGATAGAGACGTGCCAGACTCGTTATTTTATTTATTCTGTTTATTCTTTCGAGAAGCGTTTTTGATGTCATAGCTTCCTTCCCTCGGTTTTACCGATTATTTCTTTCTGTTTTGTGACTACATCACCCTGACCAAATTGCACCATTTTATCCAGCTTGGCTTCGTGTTTCACCTTGTCCTCTTTGAGCTTTGTAACTTTTTTCTTGAGTCCAGGCAAATGGTCGAGGTCGCTTTCATTATAGTACACATCGGCCGAGTCAGCGTTACGCTTTACCCAGTCCTCATTGGGCTTGACTTGTTTGGAGTGTTTGTCGTAAGCCCAAGGGTTAATAGTATCGCCTTCGTGTTTGAGCATATCGTGCCGAGAGCGTTGGCGAATAAGTATCTTGTGAATGTTGACTGCACCGCCGGTAATAGAGAACGAACCGCAATTTTCGCAAGTCTCGAATCCATAATTTACCTTTATACGATAGCATTGTTTTTTGCAGGTCGAGCATATCATGTTATTTCCATATGTGATTTAATCCACTCGGAATAAAATTTATGTTCTTCGGCCCACTTTTGAATCTCTCTCATAAATGACTCTGTTAATTCTGGTTTTCTATCCGGATGAGCAATTAACCACATCTTCAATATTTGACCGGTTGTCATAGAAAATCCTTTGATCCTTGGATTTGATCGGCACTTGGTAACTCCCCGATGTCTGATGTTAGGTTGCGTTGAGCGTCTGTAATCGTCTTCGTCTGTTCCTCTTTAATGTCATTTGGTGATATGGCTCGCACTGGCCCGGAGGTAGGGACTTTTCGTGGCGGAGTGAATAATTTATTCTCGACTGATTTCACCATAAAGGCTAATTCGTTTTTGCCGATTTTATAGCCAATAAAGCCACCGAGAAATATGAGGATAATCGAATAAATGGAACCAAGGAAGAATATCATGAGTCGTATACCAGTTTAGGTTTATATTGCCACACCAGAAGGGTTTTCTTGCCACATTTGCCACACACCAGCACTTGATCTCTCGGCTGTTTAATCTCGATGCTCATGCAACCACAGACTAATTTCACCAAATGAAACTTTTGTTTCTTCTCCGGCTTAAACGCCAGCTCTATTTCTTCGTTAGTCGACTTGCGATGTTTTTGTGCCATAACGTTCTCTCCAAGTTTTCTTTTGCCGATCTATAGACAATTGTGTTCTCTTTTTACCCTTCCAATATGTCAGGGGTATGTTACCAAGCGATATTTCGTGACTGAAATGTTGTGAGTGATTATCGAATAGCTGTAAGTTATTTAAGCGATTATCGTCTTTAACGCCATTAATATGATGTACTACTTCTTTCCGTTCTAAGTAACGGCCAAGACTTTTTTCAACTACCAGGCGATGCTCCATGACACAACCATCTTTATTCCTATTAGGGTGATCTGGACAATAGATTAATACATAGCCCTTTATCTTGGTTTTACCACCTCGCCATTTTGGATTGCCACTACCTATATATACCTTAGAACGACAAGCTAGACTACAATATTTACCATAACCCTTTCTAACTACATTGGGTTTAACGAAAAACTCAGATTCACATATTCTACATATCCTTTGTATCTTTGGCATTATCTTCCTTGTTAATTATTAACACCTGAGTTGTTGTAAGGATTATGGCCGCAGACGCAGCGTTTTGTAACGCACATCTTAATACCCGTGCTGGGTCTATTATACCATGATTTACCAGGTCTTTCAATTCCCCATCAATAACATCAATACCGACATTCTTTAGCTCTTTATTCTCCTCCAACTTGGCCATCATTTTCCCTGGGTTATAGCCCGAGTTTTCCATTAAACGTTCAAACGGGAACCGAAGCGCAGACTCAACGATCCGCCATCCCACAAATTCCTCATCATTCTTAACCTCCATTTCCAATAAATTACTTTTTTCAGGTATAAGTTCATCGGCAATTCGATATAATGTCGTCTCTCCGCCAGGAACGATACCTTCGTCAATGGCCGCCTTTGTCGCTGAGATGGCATCTATAACGCGTTCTTTGAGTTCCCTAAGTTCTACGTCGGAATTAGCCCCAACGTTCACCACCGCGATTCCTGAGGTCAGTTTGGCTAACCGTTCCTGGATACTCTCTTTGTCAAACGCAGATAGATCGGGATTGTCTAGTTGGGTTTTAAGCAATTTTATTCGTTTGGTTAAGTTTTGCTCGTTATTGGTACCTCCAGCAATCAGAGTAGAGTCCTTAGTCACTGTCACACCATGAGACCGGCCAAGTTCCTTTAGGGTCACATCTTTCCAGGCAGTGCCACCATTCTTTGAAATAAATGTACCGCCAGTTAACACGGCTATATCTTCGAGCATATCAGTTTGTTTATCACCATGGCCTGGACACTGCACCACGACAACCTGTAATCCGCCACGAACTTTATTAGCAATCAACGTTGGTAACGCGTCGCCATCAACCTTTTCAGCTATAATCAGTAATGCGTTATTCTCTTTGTCTGGATTGGCGGCGAAGTTGTCATTGATGAATGGTACAAACTCATGAATATTTGAGATGGTTTTGTCGGTAATGAGGATATAAGGGTTCTCAAGTTTGGCCTCCATCAGCTCTGGATTAGTCACAAAATGCGGACTGACCCAACCTTTATCAAACTCCATGCCTTCTTTGTATTCAACACTCATCGAGGTGCCTTTTGATTCTTCAACCGTAATGACGCAATCTTTTCCTAGCTTCTTAATCGCTCCGGCAATCAATCCGCCTATTTCTGGGTTTTGAGCTGAGATCGAGGCGATCTGTTCTACTTCTTCGTCAGTCTTAATCGGTTTAGAGACTTCGGCTAACTTTTCCACAACCTTTTCGACGGCCTTGTTAATACCGCGACGTAATATCATTGCGTTAGCCCCGGCAGCTACGTTTTTCCAGGTTTCTTTAGCAATAGCATAACAAATACAACAGGCGAGAGTAGTACCATCCCCAACTTCTGAGTTAGTTCGTTCTGATGCCTGTAATATAAGTTCTGCGCCTATATTGGCAAACGGGTCTTCTAGTGGAGATACTTCCCTCGAGATTGTTACCCCGTCTTGACAAACCAGGGCGTGTCCATATTCTCTTGCAATAGCGGTATTCGACCCCCTAGGGCCCAGACTAGAGCTTACGGCTCGATAAACAATTTCAATGCCATTGAGAAGTTTATCTCGAGCGTCTTGATTGAATAAAAGATGTTTAACCATTATCTTTCTCCTTGATGTAGTGATCTATATTCGGTTTTGGTACCAGCAAAAAGCATTGTTAGTCCTCCTCCACTAAAAGTAAGTCACTAAAATGGACTGCTTTGTATGTTTCGCCTTGATAGTTGTAATCATAGGACTGATATTGCTTGTACCCGACAATATCGCCATGATCTACTGGAGAATCCATAACATTATCGTTGGCATCTCGATATTCATCTCCAATAGCAATCACCTCGCCTTTGCCGCCTTGGCCTTTAGCCTCCTTAGCCAGAGTAATAGCAAGATCGTCTTCTTTGTTCTTGAGAATCACATATCCAGGTAGGGCTTTTAAGGCCATAGTACCTCCTTGCGTAAAGCAGTTTTTGTTAGTGGTTCCACTATAGCATAATTATAATGTTTTATCTTCGATGAGTTTCTGTTTTACTTTTTTAAATTCTTCATAACCCTCTCCTCCTTTAACCTCCTCTTCTCTACTCTTTTCTATTCTATTCTCATCTATTCTATACTGGGATACATTTTGTATACATTCTGTATCCAAGCGATAGATACCCTTGTCAACCATAAGTTTAGAGAGTTCTTCTTGGTATAGAGTATCTTTTAGTCTATCATTCTGAAGGTAATTATTACGTTTGAAATGCCGTATTACTATAACTCCACTATCGAATGGTATGACAAACTGTTTAGCAATTAATACTTTTAGATCATCATCACTTGCACCCGTCATTCGCATAATCCGCTTCGGTTGAATAAAACCATGATCATCGGACTGTATTCCCAGATGGAAATAAAGAGCCTGCGATCCTTGTCCCATATCCAAAAAATCATCTGTTTCAACAATATCTTTTGCAAACATTCTTCTATTTGCCATAAATCTCCTTTTTATTTATTATTTTCATTTCGTGTCCTTTAATAATTCCGGATTTTCAAAATAATTGCCTATAACAATGCTATAACTAAAGCAATTATCAATCTCCATAACCGGCCGACTACCATCATAGCTTCTCATTTGCCATTCAATGCGGAATGAAGCGCCATACCAGAAAACAACCCCTAGTTGCTCTTTTTCATCTCTTAGAATATCTCCCTCGTAGATCTCTTTTGAATTGCGGTCGAGAAGACCTGTGAACTGCATTAAAACTATATTATCCGGTTCAAAGTCTCTAGTATTACTCTCAAGTGACAAATAGTCGCCATGATCTATCTCTCCGTCGGTAAACGAATAATCTAGTTCTTCTGATCGCCTAATACTCTCCATACGCACTGGAGCCATGACTTTTTTATTTTCATCCCAAATTCTAAACTTAACTTGTCGATTCATATTTTTCATTGTATTTGATGCCTTTTTTTCGCACCCCAATGCTTTGCGTCTGATTGACGACGAAATACAAAGAGTAAGTATTCATGCAAGAACTCGGCGTTAAGTTTATCTTGGTTACTTAGGGCAAGTTGTTCATCTAAAGTCGCTCCGGCGTCCTTACGTTCTATTTGTCGTACGTCAAAATACTCGATAGCCAGTTGATACAGTCGCTTCATTGATGGGTTTTTCATGCCTTTTCCTCATACTTTTTTAATATCTGTCGCACTCGCTCTTTGGTTCGATCTATTTTCTTGGCTATTTCTTCTAACGTCATCCCCATTTGACGCATATTCAATACATATTGCCACCGCTCCTTCGATTCCTCGTGATCTTTCCGTCTTTTGGTTTGGAGTTCTTTTTGGTTCATAGCCCTATATTATCACAGTGAAAGGCTCTTGACAATAGCTCTTGTTTGGTGTATTATTGGTTCATAGGCTGAATCGTCGGCGGCGGTGTCCCTCCCCGATTCGGCTTATAACCCCGCGCAAGCGAGGCACCCCGCACGTAACACATTATCCGCTTCCTACCTCCAATGGAGACGCTTAGTGCGAAAGAAGTAGATCGGTGAGGTTACGCGCAAACACCCTGTTTTGGCAGGAGACTATAAAAAAGTTTTGGGGCGGGGAGGGGTAAGGTCAGCCAAAACTACCTTATCCCTCTCTGTCAAAAGAAAGAGGTAACTATGGAAAGAACCGTTGGTTTGTTAGTAGCACTAGCGATTCTGTTTGCTGGAGTAGTGGTTATAATGTGGGTAGCCGAGCATAGCCAGAACGCAATCGATTACAATCGCCATATGTGCCGAGTGTACGGCTATAAAGTGGACTGCCGCACACCATTAGACCCAGGACAGGAGCTGCAATGAAAGACTTAGCTATCCTCCTGGAGGAACACGACAATGCCAAACAATCGCAACAATACCAAAAAGCCGAGTTATATCTCAATAAACTCTTAGAGGCGATTCGAGACCCCAAGCGACAGAAACTAGCCATAAAGGAAATTAAGGAAGATACGAGTAAGGTTACTTTGCGCCATCGTAAAATACATTCTGGCAATCAAGACGCAAGTCTTCATCCCGATCATCCGTTTAATGAATTTTGGGGAAAATAATTATGGACAATAAATTAAATATCTGTCAGAGAATCAATGCTGTTATGGGAGAAGTTAAGCACGTAGGCAAGGAGAAAAGCCAAGGAATGCAATACGCCACAGTTTCGCACGATTCTGTCACCGCTGTTTTACATGACTCTATCGTCAAGCACGGCATTGCTTACTACCCCCAATCCTTAGCAGCAGAACAGGACGGCAACCGTACGCAAGTGATGGTGACGGTTCGGTTTGTCAATATCGACGACCCTAAAGACTTTATCGATGTCCCAAGCTTGGGCTACGGCATCGACCAGCAAGATAAGGGTCCCGGCAAGGCCATCTCGTACGCCGTCAAATACGCTTTACTAAAAACGTTTGGCCTCAATACGGGGGACGATCCAGATAATGACCAAAATGTCGTCCATGAGCCTTCTGGTGCCACGCCAGCTCAACTCAAAGCCATTGGTGCGATTATGCGCCAGCGAGATATAGACGTAGACGAGGTGATCGAACAGTATGGCAAAAACCCCAAAGAAATGACCATGAGTGAAGCGTCCCGCGTTATCAAGGAGATCGGGTCAACTAAGAAACCGTGGGAGGACGACGAACGCTTTAATAAGCCGGTAGAGCCAGCAGTCAGTTTGGAAGAGATTAATGAAGTGATACCATTAGAAGAAGAAACCAAATAAAGGAGTCTATTATGAAAAACAATCTAGTGAGGCACGGCGATGTTTCGTTAGTTCCGGTCAAGCTCCCTAAAGGAGCAGGGAAGGGTAAAGAAGTTAGCGAGTTAGTGATTGCGTTCGGAGAACAGACCGGACATAATCATACACTCGTCGCCGAGCCGGGGGCCCGTTATAAGGTGGTAGAGGCTAACGGCGAGAGATACTTTGTGTTGAACAAGACAGCCACCTTGACACACCCAGAACATAAAACAATCACCGTCTTTCCTGGCATGTACGTCCAGGGACAGGAGCGAGAAAAGGACTGGTTCAGCTTAAGCGTTCGGAAGGTCATAGACTGATGAAAAAGATAGAAGAACTTACCCCTGCTCAGACTGCTCGCTTTGGCGAGTTCATAGAGAAATGGACGAAAATCGGGCTCTCTACTGAAAAGGCTAATCGTCCCGAAGCCGAGGCGGCTATTATCGAAATGTATAAAATCGCCGGACTGAAAGCTCCAAAAATAGTTTGGTGTACCTCCCCCACTTCGCAGGGCATAACGCGCTCAATCGTCCTAAAGCTTGAAGCGGATGGCCAATTAAAGAAACTAGCAAAGCCTGGGGCTAGTGTCAGGGATAGTGTCAGGGCTAGTGTCAGGGCTAGTGTCGGGGCTAGTGTCTGGGCTAGTGTCGGGGATAGTGTCAGGGCTAGTGTCAGGGATAGTGTCGGGGCTAGTGTCTGGGCTAGTGTCTGGGCTAGTGTCAGGGATAGTGTCAGGGATAGTGTCAGGGATAGTGTCGGGGCTAGTGTCTGGGCTAGTGTCGGGGCTAGTGTCGGGGCTAGTGTCTGGGCTAGTGTCGGGGATAGTGTCAGGGATAGTGTCAGGGATAGTGTCAGGGATAGTGTCAGGGATAGTGTCAGGGATAGTGTCGGGGCTAGTGTCTGGGATAGTGGATATGGACAACACGACGCTAACTGGCTCGCCTTCTACGACTTCTTTTCTGAGGTTTGTGGGCTAAAAGAGGAAACGGGTAAGCTATCAGGGCTATGGAAACAGGCGCAAAATGCTGGCTGGTTCTTGCCTCACGAGAATATCTGCTGGGTATCCGAGCGGCATAACACGCTTCACTGTAATACATTAGGGCAACTTCATAATACCGAGGGTATGGCACTTACCTATCCAGACGGTTGGGGAGTCTATGCCCTTAATGGCGTAAGATTCCCTGAAGATTTATTCAAAAAAGTAACATCAGGCTTGATGCCTTTCCAAGATATTCTGGCGATTGAAGACATTGACCAGCGAACTCAGGCTATGCGGTTCGGCGATGTCAATCAGTTCTTGAAGCATGTTAAGGCCAAACAGCTCGATACTTACACCAAAAAGACACCCGAAGGCAAGAATATAAACTATGCTTTACATTTGATCCCGAAGGGTGAGGTGTTTACCCGGGACGCTTACTACGCAGTATACGATGACCCCTCCACCGGCAAGCTCTATATGTCGGGCGTGGAGCCATGCCGAACTATTTCTGAGGCCATGGCTTGGAAGATGTCGAGCGATATTTGGGCGGTAGCGCCAAAGCAGTGGGAGGCTCTCGTTCCATTAGTGAGTGAATCATGAAACTCTGGCTCATAATCCAACGGTTATTAGGGTGGATTACTCCCGAGGAGTATCGTCAAGCGATGTGGGAGCTAAGAAAATGAAAACACAATGCAAGAACTGTAATGCTACTTGCGTAGTAAAGAAGGGGACAGAAGTACTCTGGTGTTATAACTGTGAGACTCAGCCCGTTTCCTACGG
>Ga0070696_100000840_pt1 | contig 19805 bp, 18 predicted proteins | sample KBSK1253metaG_FD_65474 | JGI IMG/M metagenome (GOLD analysis project Ga0070696, IMG submission 65474) | Corn, switchgrass and miscanthus rhizosphere microbial communities from Kellogg Biological Station, Michigan, USA - KBS K1-25-3 metaG | ecosystem: Host-associated > Plants > Roots >... | reverse complement strand
CTCGCGGACGTCACCGCGCAGGCAGAGAAATGGGCGTCGTCCGAGTACGCGACCGCGCTCATGAAGGGAAACAGGCTGACGCCGGCGGAATTCCGCGCCGCCGCGGAGCAGATGGCCCGCTTCACGGGTCTCAAGTCCGACGTCATCGAGCAGAACGATCTGCGCGTCCCGCTGCAGGTCTTCAACGCGGAATTGCTTCAGGATCAACGGAAGATGGTGGGGCGGCTCGACAGCCGGTTCACGGGCTTCGCGACGCTCGTCGCTGGCGGAGGACGGCTCGGGGGCGGCCCACAGGTCGGCGACCCCAGCGAAGTCGTCATTCGAAACACCTTCACTCCCGTGCTCACTGACTACAATCGTCGCGAGCTTGGCTACAAGAACGAGGACACGTACTACATCCTTGGCGGTGGCATCGGGCCCTGGAACTATCCGCAGAACCAGTACGCGACGGTGGTTCCAAACCTGGAGCGGGCATTCGCGAAGAATCCGTACATGAGGTTGTTCGTCGCGGAAGGCTATTTCGACGGCGCGACGCCCTACTTCGCGGTTGAATACACGCTGTCGCACATGTCGGTCGATCCCACGGTCGCCAAAAGCAATATCATGGTCGAGCGCTATCCCGCGGGACACATGATGTACATCGACGAAGGCTCCATGAAAAAGCTGAGGAGCGATATGGCGCGGTTCTACGACAGCGCGACAAAGGGGCAGGTTGTGCCATGAATACCACCCGCATGGTTCGCTGGCTCGCCTTCGCGTCCGTTCTGGGGTGGGGGGGCGGCTGCGCCGAAAAACAACAACCCGCGGCCAAGCCGCAGCAGGCAGAGACGACCGCCGGCCCGGTGGAAAACCTCGAACCGGCGCCGCCGCCGCCCGCCGAGGCGTCTCGCCTCGGCCAGATGCCGCTGCTGCGCGGTGCTCCGTCGGATGGCCGTTGCAGCTCCAGGGTCATGTCGACAGGGAAGCGCTTCATCATGGAAGGAGACGCGCCGCTGAGAACCATCACCGTGGAGCTCGGTCCGGCGACCAGGCCTTTCGTGCCGACGTTCGTCGAAGTGAAGGCCAAGCAATCGCGCGGCGACGGACAGGAAGAAAACGAGATGGTCTACGTCGGTTTCACTGAGACCGGCGCCATGGACATGGGTCGACGGCAATACTTCCTGACAGGGACAGCACCGAAGGACGTCGCCCCCCCAACGGCGGAAGAGGGCGAGGCCGCAAAGCAGCTCGCGCTCCAGGTCATCCAGCGCTGCCAGACTCCCTAACGCCGGCGGCGAGAAGAGGTCGACGAATTACTTACCGCCAGTTCGGCGGCACCGCATTCGTCTTGCCTTCCACATACTTGTCGAACCAGTACAGCTGCCAGTTCAGTGACTCGACGAGATGCTTTGGCTCGCCGGTGCGCGTGAGGTTGTGATTCTCGCGGGGGAAGAACACGATCTCGGCGGTCTTCCCAAAGTGTTTCAGCGCTCGGAACCACTGCTCGCCCTGTTCGATCGGCACACGGAAATCGTTGTCCGAGTGCAGAATCAGAATCGGCGTCGCGACGTTTTGAACGTATTTGAGCGGTGAGCGCTCCCAGTAGAAATCGAATCGTTGGAAGAGATCTCCGCTGAAGTCTTCACGGTGTCCATACGCGCCGTCGCGAGTGCCCTCGTCACTGATGAAGTTCGAGATGCTGCGAAGCGTTACGGCGCCCTTGAACAGGTTCGTGTGTCCCACGATCCAGTTCGTCATGAAGCCGCCGTAACTCCCGCCGGTCACTCCGAGCCGTGTGCTGTCGATCCACGGGTTTTTCGCGAGTACCGCGCTGACCCCGCTCATGATGTCCACGTAATCCTTGCCGCCCCATTCGTTGACGATGCCGCGCTGGAACTTGCGACCGTATCCCGTCGACCCGCGCGGATTCGTGAAGAAGACAGCCCAGCCTTTGGCGGCGTACACCTGAAACTCGTGATACCAATCCACGCCGTACTGTCCGGCCGGCCCGCCGTGGATGCTCAGGATCATCGGATACTTTCTTCCGGCCTGAAAGCCGATGGGCTTTACCAGGAATCCGTCGATGTCCCAGCCATCGGCGCTCTTGTAGGGGACCCGCTCCACCGACGCGAGCGAGACTTGTTGCCACAGCGCCGTGTTGAGCGACGACAGCTTGCGTTCGCGCGACGCGTCCGGTGCGGAAGCAAAGACGTCAGACAAATGCTGAAAATCATTCGCGAGATAGACCATCGTGCGGCCGTTCGCCGAGATGTTGGCCGCGGTCACCGCGCGCGCTCCGGAGGTGACGGGCAGGACGCGTTTGCTGCCGAGGTCCACGCGAAAAACCTGAGTCTCGCCTTTCACGCCGCTCGTGAAATACAGCGAGCGATTGCTCGCGTTGTCGACGAATTGCAAGTCACCGGGCTGGAGATCCAGATCCGGTGCCAAGTCCGTGGCGGCGCCGCCAGTGCTCGGCGCGGACAGGAGCTGGACAGGATCCTCCTCCTCCGCTGCGCTCAGAAAAACGATGGTTTTTCCGTCGGGCGACCAACGCGGGTTGTTGTCGGGTCCGGTGGCGGTGGAGATTCTCGTGAGGGAGCCTCCGCCAGCTGGTATGACCCAAACGTCGGCGTTGCGATCCTGGTCGAATTCCTTTCCCGTGCGATTGGAGACGAAGGCGATGCGCGTCCCGTCGGGAGACCACTGCGGATCGGTGTCATTCCATTCGTCACCCTCGGTGAGCTGCCGCGCCGATCCCCCGCCCGAGCGCGTGTCGATGATCCAGATGTGCGAACGCCGGTCATCGAACCAACCGCTGTCGTTGAATTTGTAGGACATGCTCGTATAGTGGCGCACGTCGCTTCGTTCCTTGCCCGCGGGCCAGTTGTCGCTGGGTCCGGTGCGGCTGAGACATGCGACCTGCACACCGTCGGGGGCCCACGTGCAGTTGGACACGCCGTTCCGGACAGACGACACTCGGCGTGGCGACGACGCTCCCAACGTCATCACCCAGAGCTGGGCACGGCCAGACGTGGTGCGTCGCGCGGCGACGGCACCGGTGTCGTCCGGAGAGCGGCTCGAGATGAACGAGACGGACTTGCCGTCGGGGAGCCACCGTGGCGATCCCGGGGACCAACTTTCGTCGACGAGGATTTTTGGCGCGGTCGTGCCGTCGGTGTTCGTGATCCAGATCTGCGGCACGCGGCGGTTGGCCGCGCGATCGACGCGCGAGACGACGTACACGACCTGCGAGCCATCGGGGGACACCCGTGGATCGCTCGCGAACTCGAAGCTAAAGTAGTCCTCGGGGGTGATACCGCGTCGAGCCGCCGGTTGCTGAGCAAACGCGACGAAGAGCGGTGCGATGGATAGGAGCGACGCGCGCGAGAATGTTCGCATGGTTGGTATCGGAAGCGGACGGAATAACTTAGCTCACTCGACCGATGCATTTCACTCGTTCATTTCTTTCAACCCTGAGGGGACTCCGGATGCGTACGCGATTGTCTCGCGCCCTGCTGCTGGCGCTCACTGGCGCGATCGGCGCAACCCAAATGGAAGCGCAGAACCCCGCGCCGTCGCAGCCTGCCGCGCGCACTCGCCGATTCGCGACGATTACAGACACAATGCGCGCGCATGAGCTCTACGTCAGCAAGGATCCCAAGGATCTGCCCGGATGCGGCACCCAGTGCGACACGCAGATGGCGAACAAGCGCCGCACCGACAGCACCTATGCCGCGCGGTCCAAAGGCGTGATGGATTTCCAGAAGATCAAGTACCGCAGTCGCGTGGATGGTCTCGAGATTCCCGCCTATCTCTTCGCGCCGGTGGAGAAGGGAACGCAACGGCGCGCCGCTCTCGTCTGGGTGCACGGCGGCGTCCATGGCGACTGGGGCACGTCGATGTTCCCGTTCGTTCGTGAAGCCGTGCAGCGCGGATATGTCGTCATCACCCCCGACTACCGCGGCAGTACTGGCTACGGCGATGCGTTCTACAAGCTGATCGATTACGGCGGCAAGGAAGTCGACGACGTGCTGTCCGCCGTGGATTACTTCAAGACGCTGCCCTACGTTGACATGAATCGCCTGGGGATCATGGGTTGGAGTCACGGGGGGTTCATTACGTCCCACATCCTCTTCCGCGACGACAATCCATTCCGCGGCGGAGCAGCCATCGTTCCCGTCACGAATCTCATCTTCCGACTTTCGGATCACGGTCCGGGTTATCAGGACGACTATGCGCCGCAGCCGGGCATCCAAGGATTACCCTACGAGAACGTCGATGAATACCTCCGGCGCTCACCGGTATTCCACGCGCAGAATCTGAAGGTGCCCATCCTCGTGCACGTAGCGACCAACGACTGCGACGTCTTCTTTCGCGAGGATCAGCAGATGGTCTACACGCTGCGCGCCCTGAAGCCCGACCTTGCGGAGACCAAGATCTACGTGGATCCACCCCCGGGACGCGGCGGCTGCGGACATACCTTTAGCAGGCGTGTGAATCCGCAGACACTGGAGCGCGAGGACACGCCAGAGCAGGTCGACTCGTGGAACCGAACGTGGACGTTCTTCGAGTGGAACCTGCGTCCACTACCCAAATCTTGAGGATTCCGTGAAACGATTGATTCTCCTGATCGCGTCGGCTGGCTCACTCGGCGCGCAAGTACGGCAGACCGGCTACACCCCGGGCCAGCTCACCGCGCATCAGCAGCTGACGCGCGACATCTATAAGCAGCTCATCGAGATCAACAGCGGCGACAAGACCGGCAGCGTCACTCCCGCGGCGGTCGCGATGGCGCAGCGGTTTCGCGACGCCGGGATTCCCGACTCCGACATCTTCGTTGGCGGGCCGCGCCCGGAAAAGCACAATGTCGTGGCGCGCGTTCACGGCCGGCCCGGCTCCACACGGAAACCGCTGCTCCTCCTCGCGCACATCGACGTTGTCGAAGCGCTCAAAGCGGACTGGTCGAATGATCTCGATCCGTTCGTCTTCACGGAGCGCGACGGCTACTACTACGGACGGGGAACGGCCGACGACAAGGCGATGGCGGCTATCTTCGTCGCCAACCTGTTTCGCTTGAAGCAGGAGGGGTACGTCCCCGATCGCGATGTCATCGTCGCCTTGACGGCGGACGAGGAGGGAGGCACCGCGAACGGCGTCGAGTGGCTCCTGCAGAATCATCGCGACAAGATCGACGCGGGCGTGGTTCTCAACGAAGGCGGCGGCGGGACGACGCGCAACGGAAAGCCATTCTTCAACTCGGTCCAGGCAACGGAGAAAGTCTTTGCCAACGTCACGCTGCGCGCCACCAACCGCGGAGGGCATTCCTCCGTCCCGCGCGCGGACAACGCGATCACGTCGCTGGCCGACGCGCTGTCCAAGGTCGGGCGCTACAGCTTTCCGATCCAGCTCAACGAAGTGACGCGCGAGTTTTTCAGCAAAACCGCGCTCGTCGAGTCGCCTCAGATGGGCCGAGCGATGCGCGCGTTGGTGGCCAATCCAAAGGACGTCGCGGCGGCGAAGATCGTGACCGCCGACCCCCGCTACAACTCGATGCTGCGGACCACCTGCGTCGCCACGCTCTTGAAGGGCGGCCATGCGGAGAACGCGCTGCCGCAGCTCGCCGAAGCCAACGTCAACTGCCGCATGTTCCCCGGCGACACACCCGAGGGCACGCGCGACGCCCTCGTGAAGGTGGTGGGTGACACGACGGTCCAGGTGCTCACGACTCGCGACAATCGTCCTCCGGAGCCCCCGACGCCACTGCTGCCCGAGGTGATGGGCCCGATCAACCGCATTACGCGCGAGATGTTCGGCGACATTCCCGTGATTCCGACGATGTCCACGGGCGCCACGGACTCGCGCTACTTTCGGCAGCTCAACATACCGGCGTTTGGCGTCTCGGGCTTGTTCTCCGATCCGCTGGTAGACTCGCGCGCGCATGGACGGGATGAGCGGATGCGGGTGCAGTCGTTCTTCGAGGGGCAGGAGTTTCTCTACCGTCTGACCAAGGCCCTCAGTCAGCCCCCGGCCGTCACCCCGTAGAGAACGCCACCTCGACGCGGAGCCATTGCGCCGGAAGAATCCCGGCGCGCATGGCTTTGTGGTTGCATGAGCTTTCCCCACCCACGAACATTCATTGTATGAGGGATCGAAACCGTCGCCCAGCCTCTCCCGCCCAGCAGCCAGTGGACGCCGCTGAGTCCGAACCGACCACCCCAAGCCCGGAGCCTCAGGCGGAGGGAGACGGGGGGGGCGACTCGGCGCCTGCTGAAGTCCCGGAACGCTCATCTTCTGTCTCGGCTGACTCGTCCCGGCCCGACACGAGCCAGCAGTTGTCCGAGCAACAGGACAGGTATCTGCGCCTGGCCGCCGAGTATGACAACTTCCGAAAGCGCACGGCGAAAGAGCGAGCTGAAGCGGGGGCACGAGGCCAGGCCGAGCTGGTGACGCGACTGCTCGATGGGCTGGACGATCTCCAGCGATTCGCGCACGTCGATCCGGCGTCGACCGATTCACTGACGCTGCACAAGGGGATCGAGATGGTCGAGCAAAAGGTGCTCAAGGCGCTCGCCGGCACCGGCCTCGAAGTCATCAACCCGCTCGACCAAACCTTCGATCCCACGCTGCACGAGGCAGTCACCACGGAGCCCGCGCTTTCACCGGAGGACGACCACACGGTGGCAAGGGTCTTCCAGCCGGGGTATCGCTTCAACGGCCAGCTGCTGCGTCCCGCGCGCGTGGTCGTGAAGCAGTGGCGCGGCTGACCGCGTAGTAACACCATGGCGCAGAGCAAGGACTTTTACGCGGTCCTCGGCGTTCCAGCGTCCGCATCGCACGACGAGATAAAGAAGCAGTATCGCAAACTCGCGTCGAAGCATCACCCGGACAAAAACCCGAACGACGCGAAGGCAGCCGAACGCTTCAAGGAGATCTCCGAGGCGTATCACGTCGTCGGCGACCCCGAGAAGCGCAAGCAGTACGACGAGATGCGCAGGCTCGGCGCATTCCAGGGGTTCGGCGGCGGCAGGCCGGGAGGCGCCGGCCAACGCGGACGCCCTGGTGACGGCGGAACGGGAGGCTTCGGCGGCGGCGGATTTCGCTTCGAAGAAGTGGATCTCGGCGGACTTGGCGGCCTCGGCGACATCTTCGGATCGATGTTCGGCGGCGGCGCGCGGCGCAGTCGCGAACCGGAACGGGGACAGGACGTCGAAGTCACCCTCGAGGTCCCATTCCGGACCGCCGTTTCAGGCGGCAAGGTCAACATCGAGCTCGAGGTAAATGAAGAATGCCCGGTCTGTAAGGGCAGTGGGGGCGCGCCGGGAGCGAAGATCCAGACGTGCCCCGAGTGCGGCGGTCGGGGATCGATCTCCTTCGGTCAGGGGGGATTCGCGGTGCAACGCCCCTGTCCGCGTTGCCTCGGCCGCGGACAGATCCCGTCAGAGGCGTGCAAGAACTGCGGTGGTTCAGGGGAGGTTCGCGCGCATCGCACGATCGCGGTGACCGTTCCGGAAGGGACCGATACCGGGATGAAGATTCGCCTGCGAGGGCAGGGAGGTCACGGGGCGAAGAACGGACCACCGGGAGACCTGATCATCAACTTCGTCGTCCAGCCCGATCGGTTCTACAAGCGCGAAGGGCTGGACCTCATCGCCACGGTGCCGATCAACATCGCCCAGGCGACGCTCGGCTCGAAAGTGAATGTCAAGACGATCGATGGCAAAAAAGTATCGATCAGAATTCCGTCCGGCACTCCGTCGGGAAAGCGCTTTCGCGTGCGCGGTCAGGGGATAAAAAAAGGCGAGCAGCGCGGTGATCTCATCGTGGAAGTCGAGATCGTCGTGCCGGAGAAGCTGACGGAGGAGCAGGAAAAAATGATGCGGGAGTTCGCCGAAGCGGGGGGGATGAAGTACTAGCCGGCGTTCCGGGCCACCAGTTCCATCGTCCCGCGAGCCGCAGCAGCGCGGGTCCCAGCGCCAGGCGAATGATTGTGACGTCGAGCAGCACGGCGACGGCGAGGGCGAACCCGAGGATCTTCATCAACACGAACTCGCCCATCGTGAACGCGCCGAACACGACGATCATGACGATCGCGGCGCTCGTGATGACGCCACCGGTTTTCGCGACACCCTCCACGACTGCTTCACGCTCCGTCATGCCGGAGCGTCGCGCCTCGGCGACGCGCGACACCAGAAAGACCTCGTAGTCCATGCTGAGGCCGAACACCGTGCAGAACACGAGCAACGGTACGGCGGGGAAAATGCCGTCGAGTGGCGTGGTCAGACCGACAAGACCCGCGCCGTGTCCGTCCAGGAACACGAGGACGACCGCGCCGAATGCCGATGCGACGGCGAGCAGGTTGAGCGCGATGGCCTTGAGCGGGATGAGCACGGATCGGAATCCGATCGCGAGCGCGAAGAACGTTCCGAGGACCACCAGGATGACCACGCGCGGAGTGGCCTTCACGACCGCGTCGCCATAATCCATGTTGAACGCGGGAAGTCCGCCGACCAGTAGTCGAGCAGACGGGATCCCGGCCAACGCGGCCGCGTCCAGCTGGCGCAGCTCCCGGGCGAGCGACATCGCCGTGACGACCCCGGGCGACTCGTGCGGGACGACGTCGAACAGCACGAGGTGCTCGTCCTCGCTTGCGGCCGTGAGAGAGACGCGCGCGACATCGGCGCGCCCCCGAAGACCGGCAGCCACGCTACGAATGGCTCGCCCGCCGGTTTCGGAACCGGTGGAGATCGAGTCGGGCAACTCCAGGATCAAACGCACGCTCTGCACGACACTGGCACGGCCCATCTCTCGCAGCGCGTGCAGTCCGCGCGCCGATTCGACCGACGCAGGGAGCCAATCACCGCTCGGGGTATGCGCGTGGAGCCTGCGCCACTGCCACGCCAGCGCCGCGGTGGGCACTCCAGCCAGGACCAATACGAGCATCGGACGCCGCACGATCACGCTGCTCCACCGTCTCCAGAAATCGTCACCCACCTTCGTTCGGCGCATCGCGGCCGACTGCCTCCTCACCGGCAGCAGCTCGACGCGATTGCCCAGCGTCGCCAACACTCCCGGAAGCAGAGTGGTCGCGAGCAAGACGGAGATGGTCGTCACGAGCGCGCCGCCGATCGCGATCGACCGCAAATCCGTGAGCGGCACGAACAGCAATGCCAGATACCCCACGAGGACCGCGGCACCGGACAGTGCGACACTGTGTCCCGCGTGGGTCGCGGCGTCGATGGCGGCGTCGCCGCTCTCGAGGCCGCGCGCTCGTCCCTCGCGGAAGCGGCTGACGAGGAGAAGGGCGTAGTCAATGCCCAACCCCAGCCCCAGCATCGTCGAGACGTTCATCACCAGAATCGATATGGGAATCGCGCGGGCGAGTAGAGCGACGAATCCGAGGGTCATCGCGATCGACAGTGCTCCGACTGCGACCGGCAGGATGGCCGCCCCGACCGCGCCGAACGCGACGACGAGCAGCGCGAGCGTGAGGGGGAGGACGCGTCGCTCCGCGCGGCGCGCGTCGTCGGCGCTGACGCGGCGCAGGTCGACGGTGAGGGGCAGCTCACCAGTCCAGAGCAGCTCGATCCGCGGATAGCGATCGCGAAGCGACGCCGCCGTCGCGGTGGTCGTCGCCCGGAGCGAAGGGACGATGGAATCCGTTCGCACTCCGGTGTCCCGCAACCCGACGACGAGGAACGTACTGCCATCGCGTGCCACGAACATCGTATCGGGAACGTCGAGGATCGAAAGAGTCGCCGAGACCGCACTGTTCGCCTGGAGCGCGGCCACGATCGCGCGGAGCGCGTCGGCTCCGCTCTCGGTGTTTGGCGCAGGAATGCCACGGGCGACGAGCACTGCGTACCTCGCGAATTCCGTGGTGAATCGACTGGAGAGCAGCTCCGCGACGCGGGCAGACTCGCTGCCGGGCACACGCGTTCCCGTGTCGAGGCGATGTTCGACGCCACGCGTGAACGGGAGCAGCAGCGCGAAGACGGTGAGCCAGACCGACAGCACGGCGCGCCGCTGCCGAACCACGAACGCTGCGAGCGAACGAAAGACAATCATCAGACGAGCGCCGTCTCGAGGTGAAGTGGCCGGCCCGTGTACGTTGCCGGCTCGGCGGGACCGCCTGGAGTCGTGACGTAGGCGTTCACGTACGTCGGCTGCCCCAGCAAAGCACGGGTGCTCGACAGCAGCGGATCGCGCACATCCAGTCCCACCGTGATGAACGAGAATCGGCCGCCACGGTGCCGGCGGTACGCTTCGAGTAGAAGCGTCCGCAACACGACAGGCTCGGACGCGCAGACGTGGACGGTTGCCAGTGCCGGCAGTGCGCCACCGGGTTCGGGGAGAGGCGGCGCGCCGCTGAACCGCGCCAACATGTTGATTCCTCGCGTGGCCCAGCGCAGACGCCGCGAATAGCCCACCACGCGCATCTGCTTGAACGACGTCTGATCCCACACACCCAGGAAACCACGGATGTGGCCACCGGGGTCGAGCGCGAGGAGGTAGTCGTGCAGGTCGAGCCCCGGCGCCGTCTGCGTCCATTCGCGGAGGACCGACGGATCGAGCGTGCCGGCGAACTGACGACCCACCGCGACCCGCCCCCAAACCTCGGCCATCTGTTCGACATCGGTTTCGCCGGCCGAGCGAACGCGCAGCCAACGGGCGGACCGCTCGGATCGCTCCCACAGCAATGGGATCGCCATCACTGACAGCGTCGCGAAGCGAGACAGGATGGGGGTGCCCCTGGGGCCGCGCGCTCGATGCTCCATCGCGCGATTGCCGGCGAGCACCGTGCAGATCACGGGCGCGTCTTCGCCGCACAGCAGCGAGGTGGCATCCCTGACATACGCGGAGAGCAGGTCGGCGGCGCCGGACCCCCGCGCGTCGGGATGTACCTTGAGATCGCTCGCGTATCCTACGACCGTGGTTCTTCCGTTCACGTAGGCGAGCCGCCTCGATGCCGCGACACATCCCACGATGCGTCCGTCGTCATCGGCGACGACACCGACGCGGGAACTGTCTCCCTCAAGCCGGTTCAACGTGAAAAAGTCGGGAGCGCGGTCCATTCGCAGCGCGATGTCGCCGTGCATCGTGCAGGCGGCGGTCAGCGCGACGAGCGCTTCATTGTCGTCGTCCGTTGCGTCACGGACCGTCAGTAAATCCTCGCTCCAGCTGATAATCATGGATCGCGCGCCTCACAGACGACCACGCGCGATTGGACGCCGCTACGATCGCCGCGAATGAGCTTCTCGCCGAGCGCAACGTTCTCTTCCAGGCGCGAGCATGCAGCCGGCAGATCCGTCCAGCCGACGAAATTGCGGAATACCACGCGCGCGCCCGGCGCGGCAACGCGCTCTACTTGGACGAACAGGTCCGCGATCTCCGATTCGCTCAGCCACTCGCAGATGTTGGACAGGGCGAAACAATGCACCGAGGCATCGGGGAGCGATCGCAGATGCTCCGTGACGCTCCCATCCACCAGCAAGAGCGCGCCGTGACTTTGTGCGATCGCTCGGGCGCCTTCGGCGGCGAGATATGGCGGGACTCCGGCGGGATGTTCCACCGCGTACGACCCCGCGAACATCTTCCTGAGGAAGTAGTTGTCCGCGATCGGCACATCCGTGAGCACATGATTCGCGAGCTTCAGAAAATGCTCGGCGAAATTCCGACGGCCCACGCGCTCGAAGAATCTCGCGTCGTACGCGCGCGACATCGACCAGCGATTGAGCAGTGCCGCAAAGACCCAGCGCCACCGCCGCGTGTTCCACTCGCGGTCGAACAGGTCTCGCTGCTCATCCAGGGAGCGGCAAGCCAGCATGCGGCCCACGAGGTCGGTGCTGTGGACCACGTGGCTGACCAGCCAGCACACGAGGGAGATGAAACGTTCGCTCACTCCGGCATCGAGAATGCCGCGCTCCACGAGCTCGAGCCGGCGATCCCAATAGACACGAGCAGCATCGGTGAGTCGCGGCCGCAGCTCCTTATATATCGAGACGCGGGCGATGCCGATCATGGACGAGCCGCCCATGAAACCGATCGCTTCCCCGCGGGACAGCTCCCTCACCGCCGCGGCCTTCAGCTCGACCAGATGGTTTTGGCTGCGGTTGACGTCAACGGCATGGACCTCGGCGGCGCCGGTCCCCAACAGCGACAACGCCGTACACCCACCGGAGCTCACGACCACCACGCGATCTGACGGCTGCGGATGCAGTGCCGCGAGCTCGACGCGCGGGTCCTCGCGCACCTGAGCGAAGTACAGCCGATCATCGCGCGCACTGGAGAGCGTGACGCGTTCGACCGCGGTGGGGACCCGAACGCGCCGGGCAGTCATCGCGGTGGCGGTCATGCGGCTTTCCTCCATCCGAGCTCCAACGTCAGCGCGTTGTAGACGTGATGGTCCACCTCCGCATACCGGCGCATGAGGTCCTTCACGACGCTGCCGCGCGTGAGCGCTTGCCGGTCGAGCCAATGTTTCACCCAGCTGAGGTGCTCTTTTTCCTCCTCGAGCATCTGGCGGAGCGCCGCCTGCACCGCCGGATGCGTACCGGGGCGCCGCAGGTGCTCCGTAAAGTGCCGATACACGCGGCGCTCGAAGATCTGAGTGAGCGCGAGGACGTGGAGCACTCCCACCGGACGGCCTATCGCATCAGCGTAGCGCGTTTGATACGTGCTGCGGACCGGTTGGACACGGCCGCCGACCGCGATGATCGTCTCGTTCCAGACACGAGCGTGTTCGATCTCTTCGGCCGAGTGGTTGAGCAGGTCGTTGGCGAGCACGGCGTCGCGAGTCCGCCGCGCGACCTGACCGAGAATGAGCCCACCATGGAGCTCCGAGGCGCGATAGAAGTTGAGAAAACGCAGCTCCAACTCTGACACCTGCGCGACCTGCCGGAGCGGAATGGCGTCCGTCATATGGCCTCCTTGAGGTGATCGACGAGGCGAACGTGACACAGACGTTCGATCCGTCGAGCGAATGTGCGAATGGCGAGTGGGTCGCCGGGAAGCGCTACCGGCACGTCGCCGATCGCGCGCTCGCCGAAATGCCTGAAATGAGTCGCCGCATCGAGCACGCGCGGGACAATGGAGCGGTCGCCGTCGATCCGTTTCGCGAGCAAGTCGGACGCGCTTTGCGCATGGCGTACCTCGTCGGCGGCGATCAGGAACAGGAGCTCCGCCAGCACCGGCTCCTTCGTTTGCTCCGCGAGACGCCGGAAGAAGTACGACGCCAGATGCTCCGACAGCATGAATTCCACGAGGCGTTCCACGAGGTCGTACGGCCCTCGATCGTCGCGGCGCGCGACCCGACGCATTTCGACGATGTCGGCGTCCGTGAGCGCGGGTTCGTACGCGACCGCGTCCAGGTACATGCGCAGGGCGTGAAAGTGCTTGAACCCCTCGTAGAGCTCGAGTGAGAACACGACACCGGCGTCCACGTCGTCCCAGGTCTCCGCCAGCAGGCGTTGCAGGTGGACCGGATGGTATGCCTCGATCAGCGCGGTGTTGCGCAGAGCCGCGAGCAGCTCGAGGTCGTCGCGTACGAGCGAGGCATCGATGTCCGCCCAGCGGACGTCGCGCTCGACGGACCAGGCGCCGCGGTCCGCGGCGCGTGCATGGCGCGCGTACATACGAGTCATGCCCCCACCTCCGCGAGTGCTTCGATGTGCTCCGCCACGAGGGACGCGAGCAGCCACCGCTCGAGTCCGAATGCCACGCACGCCGTGAATGCCGGCGTGCCGTCCGGGAGGCGGATGTCGAACGCCTCTCCGAAGAAGCGTTCATGCAGATTGAACGAGGCCGCCGCGACCGTGTCGCCGCCCCCGATGGGAAGGCGCAGCTCCTGCTTCAGCTCTTTCAGTCGCTGAAGCAGCTGACGCCCGCGGCTCGGCGCGAAAAACGGGTCCTCGGCGGCGACCAACTCCCCGGCGGTGCCCAGACGCTCCGCGAACGCGCGCGCGATGGCGATGCCGCGATCGCGGAACGCCACGCACTCCGCTTCCGTTCCAATGCAGACCAGCTCCCGCATGGTGAACGCCCATCCACGTTCCAGCGGCGCGAATTGGTCGGCCTCGTTGCGCCAGCAGCATCCCTGGGCCGTCACGATGCGCGGCACTGCGACGGCGGAGTCCGCGAGTGCGGCGTAGACGTGGTAGCACACTGCCGGTGGCAGGGCTGCGCGCGCGGCGCGCGTCGTGTCGTCGGAGAAGTGCGACGCCAGCGTGAGCCACTGCGGAAATGACGTGAAATAGTCGGCCCGCTCGAGCACCGCCATTGGCAGCGCCTGCGGTACGCTCCACTCGTCGCGCGTCTCCAAGCGGCACTGCATCGCGAGACGCGAGTCGATGTCACGGAATCGAGCGCGGGTCTCACCGCGCAAGCCGATGAGGCCCGGTGCGGCCTCCCAGAGATCGCCGTTGGCCTTGAGGCCCGCGACGACCCGCTCAGACGTTCGCATGTGGTCTCTCCTTCACGAACACGTCGGCGATGCGATCCACCGAGTGAAAGTTGGCCAGCTTGATCTGCACGTCCGGAATGGTCTGCCCGATGGCCCGCTCGGTGAACGCGATGAGCTCCAGGATCTTGATCGACGTGATCATTCCCGAGGCGAACAACGCCGTTCCCGCTTCCACGACGACACCGGGTGGAGCGAGCCGCTGGTTCAGCCACGCGAGCATATCGGCGACGAACCGGTCGCGACGCGTGGTCATGCGGCCGCCCGCGCGCGATCGTTGTCGACGAGGTTGTCGACCATCTTTGTCCAAAACGAAGCGACCGGCCGGGCCGGGGCACCGAGCAACTCGTCTGCCCGCGCGGTGCAGAAGGTTTTCGGAAATGCCAGCTGCGGCACGAAGTGGCTCAGTGATTTGAGAGCCTGACGGACCCTGTCACTGCCGGCGTCGTACGCCGCGCGCTCGAACAGGCGATACGTCTCCATGTCGGTGCGCACCGGCCGGACGATTCCCTTTCGGCGCCACGCGGAGGAGCGCAGAAAGGCGTCATAGGTGACGTCGAGGAGCTCACCCAACGGCATCGCCCCTGATCCGGCGCAGAGATGGAACGCCATCCGCTCCACATCCCGCGCCTGCACGAGACGCGCGATGCCGTCAGCCACGTACTCGGCGGTGACGACATCAACCGCGGAGTCCTCCGTGGAGGGCAGCATCGCGGCCAGGCCGCCGAAGTACAGCCGCAGCGCGCGGTGCACCGCGTTCACCTGCGTGATTCGTCCCGATGCGTCGTCGCACACCACCGTGGTCGGCCGGACGATCGTCCAGTCCTCGCGCGACGCGCGCACAGCCGCCTCAGCCTCCGCCTTCGACTGCTCGTACGCGTTCGCCCAGCCGCCTCCGGTCGAATCCGGAGCTTCGTCGACTCGGCCGGTGCGCAAACCAGCGACGAACGCCGTGCTCACATACAGGAAGCGCGTCACGCTCGGCCACTCGGTGCAGAGCTCGAGCAGGTTCATGGTGCCGTCGCGGTTCGTCGCTCGGGCTTCGTCGAGCGTCTGCGAGAACGAGGTGTTCGCCGCCAGATGGATGACCGTGGTCACGCGCCGCGAGAGCTGGGCGCGATCGTCCCATGCGAGGCCCAACCCCGGATCCCGGAGATCGCCGCGAACTATTTCACATGGCCACCCGGATCCGATGTCGGCGACCCGCGTCGCTGGTCGCGCCAACAGATAGATCCGCGCGACCGACGGCTCGGCCAGAAGTCGCGAGACGGTCTTGCGACCCAGCAATCCCGTTGCGCCAGTGACGAGGATGTTCATGCGTCAGGCCTCGAGCGCGAGGCCGGTCCAGTGGGCGCCGTAGCCATACGCGAACAGCAGCAATCTGTCGCCGGCGCGCACGACCCCCCGATCCAGCGCATCGCGGAGGTTGATGAAGTTGTCCCCGGCGAGCGTATGTCCGAGTCGGGAGATGTTTTCGTCCCAGAGCCGGGCGTTCGGCATGGCCGCGATCCGTGTGAGAATGTCCCAGCTCGTCGCGCTGACATTGTGTGGGATGATCCAGTTCACGGACTCGGCTTCCCATCCCGCGTGAGCAATGGTTTTCCGCATCACGTGGGCGGCCGTCGGGAAGTACGAGGCGATGACCTCGTCGCGCATCGCGCCGCCGCCCCAGAAAAACCCCTTGGTCACGGATGCGGCGCCGGCGATCTTGAGGCTCGGCGTGTCACGGTCGACGAGAAGCGCGCACGCCGCGTCGGACGTGCAATTGGTGATCGCTTCGCGACCCGCCGTCGAGGGATAAAACTCGCTGGACACGCAGAGTACCCTTTCCAGCCCTTCGGCGATGCACAGCGCACGGGCGAGCCTTACGGCGCCGAACAACGACGTGCACGCCAGCTGATCGAGCCCCAACACGGTCGCGCGCTCGAGTCCGAGGTCGAACTGCAAGCGCGTGGCGGGATACGCGAACCGTCCCGTGTGACAGAGATCGACGACGCGCTCCACCGCCTGGGCCGGCTTTGCGAACGCGATGGCGCCCGGCGCGCCGCCGTAGATGACCGCGTCGATTGACGTGGGCTCGATCGCGAGCTCTCGCATCAGCGCCGACGCGGCGGCGAGGGCCAGCTCGTACGGCGTTTCGTCAACGGCGACGCGCACGTTTTGAAAGCCGAAGCGCTCGAGCAGTGTCGGATCGGACTCGAGTGAACCCAGTGCCGCCAGCTCACGCACGGACCGTGAGGTCGCCGGCGTTGCGTAGGCGATGCCAGCGATACCGGGGCGCGCAATCATCGCCAGCTCTCCAACTGCACGACCGCGAGCAAGAACCCCGGCCATGGATGGGCGATGGCGCTGATGCCTCGATGATAACGGTGTCTCATCTTGACACCGCGCAGCACGCCGCCATCGATGTCGAGCCGCAGGTCCGTGAATGCGACGTCGCCGCCGAGCTCCAGCGCCTTCCAGGCGGCCTCCTTGAGCGCCCAGAGCACCGCGAGCGGTACGTCGAACGCTGCGCGGCGTTCGGATGGCGACAAGAAGAAGCGGGCATGCGCCTCGTCGACGGCGTCGCAACGCTCCACGTCCACTCCGACCCGACTCCCGGACGTCGTCGCGATCGCCGCGATTCGGCCATCCCGGTGGCTGAGCGAAACGGACAACACGCGTCGTGCGCTGCTTCCGCCCCGAACGCGGACCGAGGGAGGCCGCCGCGAGCGGTGCCGAATCTCGATCGTCCCGCGCCGTTCTTTCGCGACGCCGCGTACCGCGCGGCAAATGGCCAGGCGAGATGCGTCTCGTTCCCGATCGCCGATCTGACCGGCGCTGGGAAGCTCCTCGACTGTCGCCAGAGCTACATACGCTGTTCCGTGGACCGAGCGAAGCAACACTGCCACTCTCCGTGAGCTGTTGTGCACACGTAAGGTGTGGCAGTCCATTGACCCCTAGGATCGGCCATTGTACGTAGGGAAAGGTCGGAAGTTACGTAGGATGGGTCGCAGGTCGCGCCGCGTCTAAGTAGTTCTCAGGACGCGCCTTCCGGGGCGTACACTGGTCGCAAGACCGCGCGACGCGACATCGCGGCCGCCATGACTGCGCTCGCGAACATCAGCAGGCCGAGGAAGAGCAACCCTCCGCGAAAGCTCCCGGTCAAATCGCGCACGATCCCAATCGTGTACGGCGCTACGAATCCGGCGATGGCTCCGAATGAATTGATGAACGCGATTCCTCCGGCCGCCGCCTCCTCGCCGAGGAAGATGGACGGCAGCGCCCAGAAGGGACCATATCGTCCGTTGATTCCCGCTGCCGCGACGGACAACGCGGCCAGCGACAACCAAGGTGAGCTCAGATACGCCGCAGCCACGAAGCCAAGCGCGGCCAGGAGCCCGCACGCGGCCACGTGGAGGCAACGCTCGCCAGTGCGATCGGAGCGCGCGGCAATCATGACCATCGCGATCGCCGCGACGACATTCGGCGCCGCGGACATCATGCCGACCGCGAAATCTCCGGACGCGGAGAACCCCTTGATGATCTGCGGGAGCCAAAGGGCCAACCCATATGTCCCCGCGGAGCCAAGAGCGTACAAGGCGCCGAGCTCCCACACCGTCCGATGCGCGAACATCTGCCGCAGACTGATGTCGTGGCGTTGCAGGCGCCTGCCGCGCTCTTCATCCAGCGACGAATCGAGCCAGCTGCGCTCCTCCGGAGTTAGCCACTTCGCGTCCGCCGGACGCTCCGTGAGAAACCAGAGCACCGCGATTCCCAGGATCACCGATGGGATCCCCTCGAGCAGGAACAGCCACTGCCAACCTGCGAGTCCATGCCATCCGTTGAGTCCGAGCAGGGCGCCGGAGAGCGGGCCACCGATCACCGCGGAGATGGGAATCGCGGTCATGAACCAGGAGATCGCACGCGCGCGCGCGGCCGCGGGGAACCAGTTGCCGAGGTAGTAGATGATGCCGGGGAAGAATCCGGCTTCCGCGACCCCCAACAGAAACCGCAGCGCATAGAAGCTGCGCGATCCCTGCACAAACATCATGCATGCCGATAGCACACCCCACGTGATGGCGATGCGCGCGATCCAGATGCGCGCACCGACGCGCGCCAGAATGATGTTGCTCGGCACCTCGAAGAGCGCGTAGCCGATGAAGAAAATGCCAGCACCGAATCCGTACGCGGCGGCACTGAGGCCGAGGTCCTGGTTCATCTGCAGCGACGCGAACCCGACATTCACGCGGTCGAGGAAACAGACCACGTATAGCACGAACAGGAATGGAACCAGCCGGCGCGTGACTTTGCGAACCGTGTCTGCCTCGCGCACCGCTGGTGGCTGCATCACGGCTTCGAAGTGGCCGCTGTCCCTCCTCCTGTTCCGCGCCGCTGGCTGCCGCCATACCAACCGACGCCCAGTCGCACCAGGTCGAGCGGGTTCACCGTGATCGCGCCGTATCGGGCCGTCCAATGAAGATGGGACGCGGTCACGCGGCCGGTCGCTCCGACCAATCCGATCTCCTGTCCGCGAGCGACGGTATCTCCCACCGCGACGAGCTGCTTGCTCAAATGGAAGTATCCGGTGACGACCCCCCCGCCGTGATCGATGTAGATCACATTGCCGGCGAGAAAGAACGAGTCGACGAGAGCCACCACGCCCCGATTCGCGGCGCGTACTGGTTCGCCTGTCTTGCCGGCAAAGTCGACGCCGAGGTGTCTGCTCGTCACCGCGCCGTTGAAGACGCGTCCCGACCCGAAGGGGCTCGTGATGCGCGTGTCCCGAGGACGAAAGAACACCGCCGACCACATCGGCGGCGCGTCGTGCGCCGCCTGTCCGACTTCGCGCGCCCGCGCGTTCTCGCGCGCGATTCTCGCCTGAAGCGCCGAGTCGGGTGGCGCCGTGAAGCCCGTGTCGACCTTCAAGGGCTCGGTCTTGGGCCTGGGAAGCGGAGGAACCGCAAGCGCGACGCGCAGCGTGTCGAGCGTGCCCGAACGCTCGACTACTACGCCCGCGACTACATTGCGCGACGCATCCACGGGGATGCCGCCGATGGCATGCCACGCGCCGCCGCCGGCGGGATAAAAGTGCAGCGGCTCACCCGCCATTGTGCCTTTGATCGACTCTATGGAGTCGCCAGTCAGCGTAAATCGCACGATCGAGCCCGGCTGAGGTCGGGCCGGCGCGGCGGTCAACCTCGGGCGGTGCGAGGAGGAATCGGGCCGTGGTGACGCTGGGCGTTGAGCGCTCAGCGTCGTCGCCGAGAGCGCGAGAAATCCAAGAACATGAATCGACGACAATGCTTCACCCTTCTGGATGCGGTGGACGATGGATCTCAGTCGGGCGCCGGCGACGCGCGCTGATGGATGCCTGGAATTATATGACCGA
>Ga0070696_100000839_pt1 | contig 19825 bp, 21 predicted proteins | sample KBSK1253metaG_FD_65474 | JGI IMG/M metagenome (GOLD analysis project Ga0070696, IMG submission 65474) | Corn, switchgrass and miscanthus rhizosphere microbial communities from Kellogg Biological Station, Michigan, USA - KBS K1-25-3 metaG | ecosystem: Host-associated > Plants > Roots >... | reverse complement strand
AGCCGAGCATGCTCCCGCAGAGTCGCCTCGGCCCGCTTCAGGTCCTCGATATCGGTGCCGATTCCCAGCCACTTGACGATTTGCCCCTGCTCGTCGCGCAACGGCACCAAGCGGCGTAGGTACCAGCGGTATTGCCCATCAGCCCGCCGGATACGCGCTTCCACCTCGTAGGGCATGCCGCGGGCCATCGAGGCATCGCGCATCTCCAGTAGGGCGGCGCGCTCGTCGGGATGAAGCACGGACAGCCACCCATTCGGCAATGCCTGCTCCAGGGAAAGGCCGGTGTATTCCAGCCACTGCCGGTTGACGAAATCCACGGAGCCATCCGGCAGAGTACTCCAGACCTGCACCGGGATCGTGTCGATAACGAGGCGCAGTTTCTGCTCGGCCTGCTTGGCCCGTTCTTCGGCCCGTTTCCTGTCATCGATGTCGATGCTCACCGAATACCAGTTGACAATCCTGCCCTCGGCGTCATGCAGGGCGACCGCACTATCCCAGATCCAACCGTACTCGCGGTCAGCCCGCCTTACCCGATGTTCCACCGCCAGCGGCTCCCCGCTTGCCAGAGACTTGCGCCACAGGTCCACAAAGGGTTCCCGGTCCTCCGGATGGAGCAGGTCGGTCCAGGCCCACCCCTGCACGGCCTCCAGAGAAACACCGAGAAACTCTCGCATCTGCTGATTGATGAACTCGGCGGAACCGTCCGGTCGGAACCGCGCGACCATGGCTGGTATGGTATCGACCAGGAGTTGCAGTCGTTCGCCCGAGGCGTGAGCCTCGCGGACCGCCCGCCGAAGCCTGGCCACCAGGCCGCAGACGATCAGGGTGGTTGCGAGGAATGCACCCGCTGCGATCCAGTCCCGCGAGTCCGCCATGCGCAGGCTGAACAGCGGTGGAACGAAGAAGTAGTCCAGGCAGAAAAGAGCCACGATGGAGCTCACCGCGGCGGGCACGAACTGTCCACTCAGCGAAACCAGTACCGCGACGAGCAGGCAGAGGGAGACTGTGGAAAGGAGATGGAGCTGGGATCGATAGCCGACGTACGTCAGCAACGCCGCGGTGAGACTGCCAAGCAGCGACTGCGCGGCCGACTGCAAAACCCGAAGTGTCTTCGTCTGCCTCATCGACTATCGGCGCTCTAAATAGGGTGCTCAGGTCGCTTCTATAGGATCGCAGCCGTGTCGGGCTGCGTCCAGCCTCGCTCCCCCGATCGGGGAGGCGTGGGCGTCCAAGCACCAGCCCCCGTGCCGCGATACCTTGGCCCTGGTGTGCCGTCGGCCCTTGCGAACGCCCACGAGGAAATGTTCATGATGGACCGCTGCATTCTGGTAGTCGAGGATAGCGCCGAGATCCGGCGAATCGTCGCGTGGGCTTTGCGGGAGGCAGGCCACTCGGTCCTCGAAGCGGAGGATGGGGCGGTGGCCCTGCAGATTCTCCGGAGCGGCCAAGCCGACATCGCTCTTGTGCTTACCGACATCAAGATGCCGAGGATGGACGGCGTGGAGCTGGGGCGGCGCATCGTCGAGGGAGACTGGCAGGTCCCGGTGCTCTATATGTCCGGGGACCCCGGGGCCGCAGGCGATCCTCCAGCGCCGCTTCTGCGGAAGCCATTCTCGATGAGCCGGTTAGTAGGCGTGGTGGACCGGCTCCTGCTGGGCAGCGAGGCGGGTTACGTCACCGATTGATCAGCTCCAGCATCGCGGGATCAGGCCGCGACGGCAGCTCCTCGGGCGCGGTACTGATCTTGGAACACTCCGGGCGTGATCCCGTAGCATTTCTTGAACCGCCGACTCAGATGCGACTGGTCGGCAAAGCCGCATTCGTAGGCGACCCAGGTAGCCGGTTTGCCCTCAGCCAGCAGCCGCCGGGCTCGGGCAAGACGCACTTGGACGTGATAGCTCTGGGGAGGGAGTCCAACCGCCCTCGAGAATGAGCGCACCAGGTGGGAGAGAGAAACACCCGCGACGGCTCCGATCTCGGGCAGGCTGACTGAACGAGTGGGGTGATTCTGGAGGTAGACCCGGGCCCGCTCGACTGGCGATATGGGCCGCGGTGGACCGGAGGCTTCCGCGTGGCGCAGCAGGAATTGCTTCAACCAATGAGCGACCCGGCTCAGGAGCTCGGAACCGGTAAGGGTACTGTCAGCACTATGACGCAGCAGCTCGTAAAGCTCGGCGGCCGCCGCCGGATCGGTGACCACCGGCAGGGGAAGGCGGGGAGCCTCACGGCCGTAGACCCGGTTCACCATTGCCGGCGCCACGTAGAGCAGACGCCACTTGGGCACCGCGCCGGTTGCGCTTCGCTCGCTGTGCACCTCGAACGGGTGCACTATGGTGACGTCGCCCGGTTGGACGCCATAACGCCGGAATGCGCCCAGGGACAGTTTCGAGGGAAGCTCCAGCACTCCGAATTGCCATTCCTCATGGAGATGCAGCGGGCCCTCGCTTGCCTCCAGATAGCCACCCACCAGCTCGGTGACTGCTTCGGGTGCCGGTTGCCAGAACCGAACGCTCGCCTCGCCGGTCATCGAAAGCTCCTGCCGCTGGAGTCGGTCGAACTAGCCTGGTTGAACCTGCCGTCTCGGACAGGGCGGAGCCATTCCCGGATCGGGGAGTCTTTGTATCCCCCGTTCGGGGGGGACTAATTGGCTCAGGGGAATAAAGAAGGCGCAGAGTCGGTCCCAATCAGGGGAGCATGGGGGTCCAAGCTTTGTTGCGCGGCCCGAGCGAAACTTCGCGTCAGTGGGCCACCTGGGTGGCCATCACTGAATCCACTATTGGGAGATTACGAAATGCGTCAACTGACGATGCTACTGATGAGCGGCGCGCTGGCAGCGAGTCTGCTGGCTGGCTGCAACGGCAACTCTACCCCCACGTCACCGAGCAATGGAGGGGGCGGGACAACCCCCCCACCTACCACACCTCCGCCAACTAGCGGCGGTGGTGGCGGTGGAACCACCCCAGCCCCCGCCACCGCGGCCGTGACGATAGGCCCGGGCATCTCCTTCCAGAGCGGGCACAACGGGTCGTCCAATCCGGCGGTGGATACCGTGGCCGTGAACGGGACCGTCACCTGGACCTGGTCGGGCAGCTTGCCGCATGGCGTCCAATCCATGGGCTCGCCCAGCTTTACCAACAGCGCTATTCAGACCGGGGACGGGAAGACCTACCAGTTCCAGTTCACCACGCCGGGCAGCTACCAATACGACTGCGCTGTCCACGGCACGTTGATGACCGGTACGATTGTCGTCATGGCCGCGTCGGGGAGCTCGTCGACGCCGACCCCGTCGACCCCGTCGCCGTCAATGCCATCTCCTCCCGGCTACTGAGGGGTTCCCCTGAAGAAGGGTGCCGAAGCGGATGTATCAATCGAGCGCCCCCGGCGAGAGCCGGAGGCGTTCGCGTTTCTGGACAGCTCGGTGTCGGGCCTCGACCCACTGGCGCCGGCGGGAGCGCGGTGACAGACTGGTATGTCTTCTACCCACCCTGGGGGGACGGTGTTCACCTCGCTTCACGTCGCGCTCGCCACCGCTCGACCAGGACCGCACCTGACTCGATGCCTCGGTTTACTCCTCCTCTCGTCGCTGCTCACAGGAACCGCACCGCTGGCGGGGCAGTCGCTGCTCGAGCGCCCGCCGAACGTCTCGGGTAACTGGGTCGCGCCCACCGGCACGGTGCAGTTCAACTTCCTGCACCGCTTCGTGGCCAGCTCGGCCCCGGCGCGGAAGGTCACCAACTTTCCGACCTTCGTCATCGGCGCCGGGTTGCCGAGGCACACTCAGGTCGGGTTTCTCTATTCGACCAACTCTATCCTCGTTCCGAACTATCCGAACGAGTGGGAGTTCTACGGACGCTGGCTTCCGCTCTCGCAGGGCGGCCGCGTTCCCTTCGACCTCGGCGGCCAGGTGGGATACAACCTCGCAGTCAAGGGGCTCGCCGGTGAGATCTCGATCGCGCGCGCGCAGGGCCCGGTGCGGCTGATCGGGGTCACGCGCGTCCTGGACGATCCTCAGGGCGGCAACGCGGACGTCGCGCTCGGCGGTGGACTGGTGCTTCGGCTCCACCGCTACATCGCGCTCGCCGGAGACCTGGTGACGCTCACCCATCGCGACTCGGTGGTGGGCGAGAAGCCGGCGTGGAGCGCCGGAGTCCACGTCGCGATCCCCGGCACGCCGCACACCTTCTCGCTCCAGGTGACTAACACCACCACCGCGACGCTGGAAGGCTCCTCCCGCGGCACGAACCAGCGGCGCTATGGCTTCGAGTTCACCATCCCGTTCACGCTGGCCCGCTACTTCGGCCGGCGGCAGCGCGCGCCGCCGCCGCCCCCGGCGGCGGCAAAACCGCCCGCGCCCAGCGACACCTCGGCGGCGGCGCGGACCGGACCGACCGTGAAGGCGAGCATGAAGAGCATCGCCTTTCAGCCGGGCCGGATCGAGATCACGGTGGGCACGACGGTGGCATGGACCAACGACGATGCGGTCCAGCACACCGTGACCGCCATCGACCGCAGCTTCGACTCCGGAAACATCGCGCCCGGCGCCACCTGGCAGTACACCTTCACCAAGCCCGGCACGTATCAGTTCTTCTGCGTGGTGCATCCGTTCATGAAGGGTGTGGTGGTCGTCACGGAGGCCAAATGAGCATCCGTCAGGGTCACTTCGGGGTGCTCGGGGTCGCGCTCGCGGGCGTGATAGGTGCCGCCTGCTTCTCGGAGCATTCGGCACCGACCGCACCGACCACACCAACCACACCGACCACCAACGTGGGGGACATCTTCTTCACGAGTGCGCTAAACGGCTCGTCCAACCCGGCGGTGGACACCGTGGCCGTCGGCGCGACGGTGACCTGGACGTGGGCCGCCGGGGAGGTCTTGGCCCACAGCGTTCAATCCCTGGGCTCGCCGAGCTTCACCAGCAGCGGGATCCTGAGCGGGGCCGGCAACACGTACCAGTTCACGTTCACGGCGCCGGGCACCTACCAGTATGACTGCGCGGTTCACGGCCAACTGATGACCGGCACGATCGTCGTCCTGGCGGCAGCGGCGACGACCAGCCCATCCGGTACGGCCACGGCCCCGGCCCCGGCGACGCCGACCGCCTCGACGCCGGCCCGGTCTATGCTAACGGCACCGCTCCCGGGCTATTGAGACACGCCGGGCGTCTTCCCCATATCTGCGCCGTCCACCCATTCATGACGGCCACCGTCACGGTCGAGTAGAATGCCGCCGAGCCCGGTCCGACGGCTGATTGCCTCCTGGTTTCGTGTGGGAAACGCCGCTGGTGTGCCTCTACCTAGCTGACATCGTGCTGATCACATCCGCCTCCCAGTAGGACGCCTGGGCGGCTCCCCCACGATTCTCCGGATCGGCCTCCTTTCGGGATCCGGGGCATACCTGGTCGGGGGAGCACCTCGGTCCAATCGCATCCGGTGGGATAGTCCCAACTTTCCCGGCATTCGAGAGCGCGGCCCGGTAGGCCGCCGATGGGACGCGTCAGCGTCCCCTTAGCAGGAACCCGAAAACGAGGGGAACACATGCAGACCAGAGTGCGGCAGCTCGCCTTAGGACTGGGCTTGCTCCTGGCGGCTGGGTGCGCGGGTCAACGAGTTACGACCGACTTTAGCCCGGCAACCAGCTTCTCCCGCTTCCACTCCTTCGCGCTGGTGATGCCGCCCGACACCGCCGCGCGGCAACTGCTCGACGAGCGGGTGCGCAACGCGGTTCAGGCCCAGCTCGACGCCAAGGGACTCACCGTGGCTGATCGGCAGGACGCAGACCTGTTCGTCGGCTACGGTGTCGTCGACAAGACCTACGCGAACATCTACAGCTATCGCGACGGCTGGGGCTGGGGTGGGTGGGGATGGCGGTATTGGCGCTATGGGGTTGCGTGGCCCATGACGGTCCAGCATCAAATCGAGACTTATACCGATGGCACGGTGATTGTGCACATGATCGATGCCAAGACCAAGCAGGTCGTGTGGCAGGGCGAGATCGCCGACGCCGTGAGCCTGCCGGTCGCCAACCCGGTGCGCGCCACTCAGGACATCGACTCCGCAGTCGCGAAATTGTTCGCCAAGTACCCGCCGCGGCCTTCCCGCGGCTGAAACAGCGAGGCACACATGAACCGATGGGGATTTGCTCTGCTCACGCTCGGCAGCCTCTGCTGGGCGACTCAGGGGACGGCCCAGACCAAGCCGTCCCCGCGGCTGTCGTACGACTCCGCGACGAAAACCGTAACCTTCGCCCTGGAGGCCGGCGCTCCTGGCACGGCTGGACCGTTCAGCTTCAACGGCTACGCTAATGGCGCCGCCACCCTCGTGGTACCGGCAGACTGCATCGTGGTGATCAACTTCGAGAACTCGGACGGCACGCCGCACAGTGCCGAGCTCATCCCCGATAAGGATCCCATGCCGAGCAGTGGGGGAGATCCGGCCATCCCTGGCGCGTACACCAAGGATGTCACTCAGGGTCTGCCGCAAGGCGGAAAAGACGTTCTCCGCTTCACCGTGCCGCCGAGTGGCAGCTTCCGGATCATCTGCGGAGTTCCCGGGCACGCACTCTCGGGCATGTGGATCCGATTCAAGGTGGACCCCGCGTCCAAATCGCCCAGCTGGAAAACTTCGTAGCTGGACTCGCGAGCCGTTAGGAACGCTCGTTCCTGGGAACCAATCTGCCCGAAGCGGTGTTCCCGGCTCGTTGGTCAACCTCTAGGTGCAACCCTTAAAGGACTATCGCGTATGTCGAATCGCACGATGCTCGCCGCGACCCTGGCCTTGCTCCTGCCTGCCGTCGCATCCGCTCAAACCCATGGCTCCGAGAGCCGGCCTTCCGTGGTTTTGTTCGCCAATGGCGGGGGCTACTCACCTCTCACCAACCTCAACAGCAGTGGAACCGCGTCGCTCAACACCGGCTGGAACCTTGGCGGGGGCGCCGGGATCCAGGTGAACCAATACGTGGCTGTCCGTGCCGACTTTGATTATGCCCAGGACAAAGGTGATGTCGCGAGCAGCGCCTTCGCCGGGGAAAAGATCAAGCAGTACTTCTACGGCGGCGACATTCAGCTTCGCTATCCCACGGTCAGCGGGTTCGCGCCATACATCCTCGCCGGCGCCGGCGCCGTGACCGTCGACGGCAGGAACACGCTCACCCTGGGCCGGTTCACCAAGTTCGCCGGCAAAGGCGGCCTGGGCGTGGAGTACAACTTGCCCAGCGGCCTGGGGCTCTTTGTCGAAGGGACCTCTTACATCTACAAGTTTGACCGCGGTGGTTTCGACAAGACTCAGGCCGATCTGCTGTGGAACGCAGGCTTGAGCTATCGCTATCACCTGTAACTAGAACAACTGCGCACCACGGAACACACTGAAGTCGCACGGAACGTTTCGTGCCATTTCCCTGCCTTCCGTGGTGCGCTGTTGCACTGGCGGCGCGCAGTAGCAGTGCCCAATTGCAGTGCACTCACTGCAGCGGCTGGGGTTCACTGTAGAGGAGGTCGTCCAGCACGACCAGATCCACCAGGCCCCCGCTGCTCAGATCGTTGATACCGGCCCCGATCGGGGCTTCGCCCAATGTCAGCACTACACGAGCGATGACCGGCTGGTCGAAGGTGACGCCCACCAGGCTGAACGGGTCGGGGGCGGCACGGGCCGGCACCGGAACATCGGCGATCAACCGGTTCTCCTTGTCGTACGCCTGGAGGCGGGAGCTGTTCGCCTTGTCCACGTCCACAAAGACCGCGCCGAAGCTCCGCACGGCCGCTGCGGTGTCGGTGCCCGGGATCCGGAACTTGAGTTCGGTCTTGGTCGTACCGATCGGCGCGAACAGCCGGGGAGTGCTGAACGCGACGAACTCTGACGCATAGGTCGAGTTGATATCGGTGAAGTTGTTGTCGCTCACCCGGAGACCAGTGCCGTTGCTCGCGATATAGATCGCTCCCCGAGGAGCGTTCAGGTTGAAGAAGTCGGCTGGAAAGGCGTCGTTGTTGTTGAACTGTGCCGGGACCCCGTCCCAGTTGATCTCCCGCCTGCCCGCCGCGTGCCGGCCCGTCTCGTTCTTGTTGTTCACGTCACCAATGGCAAGCCCGAACTCGGGGACGTGCGCGATCACGTCGCCACTGAGGGCGACGATGGACTTCGGGGTTGGCGTAGGGTCGGGCGCCGTTACGTCGCCGTGGTCACTGCAGCCCTGACTGAGCGCCGCGGTAAGGAGCCCGAAGACTAGGCTGAAGCCGTGTGCCTTCATGAAAACTCTCTCCGGAAGGTGGTGGATGCATTACCGTGCCTCGGCTGCGCTTTGCAGCCACACTATTGAAAGCGGAGGCTGGCGGCTTATCCGGCCAGGAGAGTCAGCGGGGCGGGGGGGAGAGGGTTAGGCGCGCAGGCGGGAACGCACGCCGCTCGCAACATCCGGAGTCCTGTGCGAGCGGTCGTGAGGTAGGATCGTGGTGGTATGGTCGCCGATTCAGGCTTCCACTTCGGATGGCCCTTCCTTCGGCTTTCCGTTGGCAGGGGCAACCTTCGGGCGCCGTCGGGCCGCCCGTCGAGTGGCCAATTTGTCGACCGCCTTGGTCGCTCCGGCTGCCACGACGCTAACAACTGCCGCCTCGGCCGCTTCCTTCAGGCCCTGGCTCGCCTTCCTACCCAGGCTGAACTTGCCCGGACGGGTTCCCGTGGCCTTGCGCGCCCACCGGCGAGCCTTGCGGCGCCCCAGGTTGGGATGGACCTCCAGCAGCTGGGCCACGGTAGTGGAAACGAGACGCTTGAAATCCCGCTTCTTCATCTTTCCCTTGAGTGCCTTGAGCCCGCTGACCAACGTGCCGGTCCCGAGCTGGGCTGCTGCCTCTTTCCACGCCATACTTCCTCCTCCTTGAAGTTCACGAGCCTGTAGCCGGCTGTTCCTCGATCACCGGGTCTAGTATAGGGTCAGTTTACACCCCGCTCAATCCGCGCGTTACGTTATAGCGGCGTGAGGTCGCCGTCGGCAGCATCCATCTCGGGAGGGGCTGTGCTCGATGCCATTCGTCGGTTCGTCAGCGACCACCTCGTCGGGAGTGGGCCCTCGACCGAGGAGTCCAGCGCGCCGAGCGGACCCAGCCGGGTCCAGTTGGCGGCGTGTGCCCTTCTGCTCGAGTTGGCCCACGCTGATGGCGAGTTCAGTGCCGCGGAGCAGGAACATATCGAACGCACCCTGGTGGGGCACTTCGGGCTGGACCAGGCGACCAGCCAGGAGCTTCTCCGGCTGGCGGAGGCGGAGCGAGCGCAGTCGCTGGATCATTTCCAGTTCACTCGGCTGATCGCGGCGGAGTATGACCTGGGGCAGAAGATGGTGCTCGCGGAGGTCATGTGGGGCGTCATTCTGGCCGACGGTCAGCTCAGCGATCACGAAACCCACCTGGTCCGCAAGCTGGCGAGCTTGATGCAACTGGAGCCGGCTTACCTGGCTGAGGCACGCCGCGCTGCCGCGAGGGCGCCGTGAGCGGAAGAGGTTGAGGCCAGCAGGAGGTCCCATGGCTTTCGATGAGCAATTGGCGAGGCGCATCCGAACCCATCTAGGCAAGCGCCCTGGGCTGTCTGAGAAGAAGATGTTCGGCGGCATCGCCTTTCTAATGAAAGGCAATATGTGCTGTGGGGTTCATCGCGATGCGCTGATCGTGCGGCTGGACCCTGCCGACACGGATCGAGCTCTGGCCGAGCCCCACACGCGTGTGTTCGATCTAACCGGGCGGCCGATGAAGGGGTGGATCTTGGTGGAACCCGAGGGACTCGCGACTGGCCCGCACCTGGGGAAGTGGGTTGATCGTGCAGCCAAGTACGCTGGCTCTCTGCCCGCGAAATAGTGACCAGGTAAGGTCCGTCCATGAGTGATGCACCCCTCGAGCTCTTTCGATGCCTTACCAACGGGCTGTACGTCGTCGGAGTCGCTCATGGCAATCAACGAAATGCCTTTACGGCCGCATGGATCACCCAGGTCAGCTTCGATCCGCCGCTTCTCGGACTCAGCATCAATCCCACTCACGCCTCGTACCCCATTCTCATGGCCGCCGGCGTCTTCACTGTTAGCGTCCTGCGTCAGGGCCAGCTCGAGCTGGCTCGCCATTTCGGCACTCAGTCCGGTCGAGTGATCGATAAACTCGTGGGGCAGCGATGGCAGGCAGCGCTTGAAGGGGCGCCGGTGCTCCTCGATGCTGCAGCGTATCTCGAGTGCCGCCTCATCGGTCGCCATGCTGCGGGCGATCACGAGCTCGTCCTGGCCCAGGTAGTGGGTGGGCGGGTGCTCGCGCCGGACGCAAAGCCAATGACCTACGCGGAAACGGGAAACCTTGACGGAAGTGCCGACCTCTATCCGCCTACTTTCTAGCTCTCAAGAACTTTACGACTGCCGAACCCACGAGCTTCGGCTGCTCCAGGTGGGGCAGGTGCCCTGCGGAGTCCACCGCGATCAAAGTTGCTTGCGGCATGGCGGCCAGAAGCGACCTGCTGCCTGATATAGGCACCACCCGGTCCTGACGGCCCCAGACGATCAAGACGGGCCTGGGATCGCGGCCGATCTTGCGGATCTCCTCCGCCTGATGGGGTGCCACCGCAATCGCGGCGCGGGTCCGCCGGAGAGCCTCACGGGATCCTCTGAATTGTTGCTGCACTCGGTATCGGATGGGCCAGTCGGGATGGCGCTCGGGGTGGAAGAAGTCAAACAGCTGGCCGGTGGCCATGGAGTCGGTCCCGCCGCGGAAGACCATGTAGACGTTCCAAGCCCACGCCGAGCGTTCCTCCGGCGGGAGCTGCCGCCCGGTATTGAACACCGGATCGATGTATATCAGCGACCGCACGCGCTCAGGGTGATGGTCCGCGAAACTCGTGGCGATCGCGGCGCCGAAGGAGATTGCGGTGAGGTCCACTGCCGCGGTCACCCGCAGCGAGTCGAGGAGACCAGCGAGTTGACGGACGAACAAGTCCAGATCATAGGTGACGTTCGGTCGGTCGGACCAGCCCCGCCCGAAGTAGTCGAATCGGATGACGCGAAAGCCGGAGTCGGCCAGGCGCTGGTAGAGTGAGTCCGAGATATAGGCAGGGACCGAGAACGCGGCGGCGAGGACGACGACAGGTCCACTATCCGGCCCGGCCGTCTCGTAATGGGTAAGGCCATCGGGAAGCCGGACGAATCGCCCCGGGGCCTCCCTGCGAGCGTTGTCGTCGAGAGAGCGGCGCTCCGGGTCCTTGATCCGATACGCCAGGAGAACGGCGACGCACCCCAGAAGCACTGCCGCAAGTGTCCAGCGAAGGAGGCGCATGGGGCTCTCGCGATCCGCTAAATGGACCGGTCGACTGTTCCAGCGGGACGCTCCTCGGGGTGCTTCCGGAGCCAACGTTGAACGAAGGGGCAGGTCACGATCAGGTGGAAGTCCTGCTCCCGCGCATAGGCCAAAGCAGCGCGCACGAGGGTGTCACCTACACCTTGGCCCCGACCAGAGCGCGGCACTTCCGTATGCCGGAGGTCGATGGTGTCGTCGCTGAAGGCGGTATACCAGAGCGCCGCCTCTCCATCCGCGAGGGGAATGAAAAAGCGCTGGCGCACGGGGTCATGCTGAACGTTCATCGAGCCTCTGAGGGGGTGTCTTGTTGGAGGATAGTCGCTCAGCCGCCACCATGGCGCACTGATGCAAGGCTCCGTAGCCCCAAATGAAGAGTAGATTGGTACCGGCGCCGACTTGGCCGCCCGGACGCGCCGCGCCGGCTTCCTTGCCCGCCTCACGTACGCGGGACACATTCTCTCCCACGCGGAGAGGGCCATGGAACTGCTCGAGCAGCTCGCGGCGGCGCTTGGCGATCGATACCGGATCGAGCGGGAGCTTGGCCACGGAGGGATGGCTGTCGTCTATCTCGCCGAGGATCTGAAGCACCACCGACGCGTCGCTGTCAAGCTGCTCAGGCCCGAGTTATCTGCCGTCCTCGGCAGCGAGCGGTTCCTCCGCGAGATCGCAATCGCCGCTGCACTTCAGCACCCCCACATTCTCCCGCTCTATGACTCGGGACAGGCTCTGGTAGAGCCCGACCGCGGCGGGGGACCTCGTTCTTTCCTTTATTACGTGATGCCGTTCGCCGAGGGCGAGTCGCTCCGGCAGCGGCTCGCGCGGGAACAGCAGCTCCCACTCGACGCCGCGCTCCAGATCACCCGCGAAGTCGGCAGCGCCCTGCAGTATGCCCACGAGCACGGGGTCGTCCATCGGGATATCAAGCCCGAGAACATCATGTTGTCCGGGGGCCAGGCCGTCGTCGCCGACTTCGGCATCGCCCGGGCCCTGAGCGCCGCGGGCACGGAGCAACTCACCCAGAGCGGCATCGTGGTCGGCACCCCGCAGTATATGAGCCCGGAGCAGGCGGCCGGTGCAGCCGTGGACGGTCGAAGCGATCAGTACAGTCTGGCATGCACTCTGTACGAGATGCTGATCGGCGAGCCGCCCTTCACCGGGTCGTCGGCCCACGCAGTGATGGCCCGGCACTCGCTCGAACCAGTTCCCAGTCTGCGAGTGGTTCGCCAGACGGTGCCGCAGGCAGTGGAGCGCTCAATCATGCAGGCCATGGCGAAGCTACCCGCCGACCGCTTCGCCTCGATCCCGGGTTTCTTGGATGCGCTGGCCTCTCCGGCAACCACCTCGGCCCAGCCGACTGTCCCCACCCCGCTACCCCGCCGGAACGTGCCGCGGATACGCCGGGGAGTGTTGATCGCGCTCGGGACTGTCTTGTTGGTGGCGACCGCGATCTGGTGGTCGATAGGACGGCGTTCAGAGATTGGTGCCCTTGCGTCGAGCGGAGTCACCGCGGTCGCGGTGCTGCCCTTCGAGGATCTCGGGAGCACCCCGGATAGTTCTTATCTGGGAGAGGGGATGACCGAGGGGCTCACCGCCGACCTGGCCGGGGTTGGGTCACTCAAGGTCATCTCCCGCTCCTCTGGAGCCCTGGCCCAGGAGAAGGCGCGGTCCCTGGACCAGCTTGCGAGCGAGCTCGGCGTCCAGGCCGTCGTCAAGGGCTCGATTCGCCGGGCGGGCGATACCGTTCAGGTGAACGTACGATTCCTCCAGGCCCGGGACAGTACCCTTCTCTTCTCGAGAGATTATCAGGGTCGCCTCGGCGAGCTGCCCGATCTGCAACGGGAGATCACCACGGCTATCACCGGCTCGATCCGCGCCCAGCTCAAGGGCCCCGAGCGGAGCCGTCTCGACGCGCGCCGCGAGGTGGATCAGCGGGCATACGAGGCCTACCTTCGGGGTCGCTTCTACCTGGACCGAGGCGAGTTGGAGCAGGCGCGAAAACAGTTCGAGCAGGCGGACCGAATTGCTCCTGATTGGGCACCGCCGTACGTCGGCCTCGCCAACTACTACACCTCGCTGCCCTTCTTCAGCGACGTTGCACCGGTCGAGGTGCTGCCCAAAGCCCGGGCCGCTCTGGTGCAGGCCCTCAAGCTCGACGAGACGCTGGCTGAGGCCCACGCGACTAACGCGTATATCCGAGCCTACTATGAGTGGGACTGGCGCGCCGCCGAGCAGGAGTTCAGGCGCGCGCTCGAGCTGCGGCCCAACTACGCGGACGCGTACTTCTCCTACAGCCGTTTTCTTGCGTCGCGCCGCCGGCTCGACGAGGCGATCGCACAATTGGGTCGAGCGGTGGAACTGGACCCGCTATCGCTCCCCCTACAGACGAACCGAGCCTTGCTCGATTATTTCGCGGGCCGGTACGACGAGGCGGAACGCCGGCTGCGAGAGGTTCTCAAGAGCGACTCTACCGATGGGCTGGCCAAGTGGGGGCTGGGGCTGGTGGCCGAGCAACAGGGGCGACTGAACGAGGCAATCGCGGTTCTGGAGCCGATCAGCGGCAGCAGTCTCCTCCGCAAATCGTCGCTCGGTCACGCCTATGCGGTCGCCGGGAAGACGACTCGAGCCCGGAGCATTCTCACGACACTCACCAGCGAGGCCGCCCAACATTACGTTCCATCCTACTGGTTCGCGCTGGTCCACGCCGGCCTCGGCGAGGGCGATCAGGCGCTTCGCTACCTCGAGCGTGCCTATGAGGAACGCTCGACCGTGCTCGCCTATATGCAAATCGATCCGAGGCTCGCGCCGCTTCGAAACAACCCTCGATTCCTCGCTTTGGCGCGACGACTCGGAGGGGACTGAGCTAGTCGCCACCACGCCGATGACGGACGGCGTAAACATAGGGGAGCATCATGCACGAGTTCTCACCTTTTGACCTGGCTGGCCTGGTCGCAGTCGGCTGGGTCCTTGTCAGGGTCTTGGGTCCGCTGGCGAGCGCGCTGGCAAAGCGAATAGAAGGTCGCGCTCCAACCACGACCGACACCGACCCGGCTATCCCACAACTCCAGGAGGAGCTGGAGCAACTGCAAGAGCGAGTCGATTTCCTGGAGCGGGCCCTTGCCTCACGGCAGCCGCCGGCCGAACTGCCTCGGGATCGGACACCTGTCTAGACCGCTGCCTACGGTATCATCTCATCCCATGAGCAAACCCATTCTGCTGACGGTCGACGACGACCCCGAGGTGCTGAACGCCATCGAGCGCGACCTCCGGCAGCATTTCCGCGCCGACTACCGGGTGGTCAAGGCGTCCTCCGGCGCGCAGGCCCTCGACGCCGCCCGCCAGCTCCTGCAGCGGGGCGACCAGGTCGCGCTCTTTCTGGTCGACGAGCGCATGCCGCACATGACCGGCACCCAGTTCCTGCTCGAGGCGATCAAGATCTACCCTGACGCCCGCCGCGTGCTGCTCACCGCCTACGCCGACACCGAGACCGCCATCACCGCGATCAACCAGGTGGGCCTCGACCACTACCTCCTCAAGCCGTGGGAGCCGCCGACAGTGCGGCTCTATCCGGTGCTCGAGGACCTCCTCTCGGAGTGGTTCGCCCGGGCCCGGCCGGTGTACGACGGCATCATCCTGATGGGCACGACGCTCTCGCCGGCGTGTTTCGCGGTGAAGGACTTCCTCGCCGCGAACCAGGTTCCGTACCAGTGGCAGGACGTGGAAGATGAGGCGACTGTCCGCGAGCTCCTCTCCGGCGCGAGCGGCGGCGCTCCACGGGTTCCCATTGTGGCCTTCCCCGACGGGACCACCCTGGTGCAGCCCACCATTCGCGAGCTGGCCGAGAGGATCGGCTTGCAGACCCGCGCGCGGAAGCCTTTCTACGACCTGATCATCATCGGGGGAGGCCCCGCAGGTCTCGCGGGCGCGGTGTATGGCGCGTCGGAAGGGCTGCGCACGATCCTGGTCGAGCGCAGCGCGCCAGGCGGTCAGGCCGGGAGCAGCTCGAAGATCGAGAATTACCTCGGCTTCCCGAGCGGCGTCAGCGGCGCCGACCTCGCGCGCCGCGCGGCAAGCCAGGCCAGACGCTTCGGCGCCGAGATCATCACGCCGCAGGAGGCGATCGAGATCCGGCGGGAGGACCCCTACCGGAAGGTGATTCTCTCCGACAAGTCGGAGCTGACCGGCTATGCCCTCCTGATCACCCCGGGCATGGAGGTGCGGCGCCTCGCGGCCGACGGCATCGAGCCGCTCCTGGGCGCGGGCGTGTACTACGGCGCGGCGCTCAGCGAGGCCGCCACCTATCGCGGCTGCGACGTGATCGTGGTCGGCGGTGCCAACTCGGCCGGCCAGGGCGCGATGTTCTTCTCCCGGTATGCCCGCAAGGTCACCATGCTCGTGCGTGGGCCCGACATCAAGGCCGGGATGTCGAGCTACCTGGTGGATCGCATTCGCGAGACGCCGAACGTGGAAGTGCTGGTGAACACCAGGGTGGCTGCCGCGCGCGGCCACGGGCGGCTCGAGGCAGTGACGGTGGTCGACGGGGCGAGCGGGGAACGACGCGATCTGTCAACCGCCGCCATGTTCATCTTCATTGGGACCGCGCCCCGAACCGAACTATGTGGTAACCTGGTGCTGCGCGACTCGCAGGGCTTCGTGCTCACCGGCCGCGATCTGATGACCGACGGACATCGCCCGGCCGGCTGGACGGCCCAGCGCGATCCCTATCTCTTCGAGACCAACGTGCCGGGCATTTTCTGCGCCGGCGATGCCCGTCACGGCTCCGGCAAACGCTGCGCCGCTGCGGTGGGCGAGGGCTCGGCGACGGTGAGCATGATCCACCAGTATCTCCAAACGGTTTAAGCGATGACCGATCCGCGAACCGGTTATCCGACTACAGGAGAGGACGCCGACCTCCTCGCGCGCCTGATGGCACACCGGGCGATCGGGAAGGCGCCGCGCGCTGAGCTGGAGTGGCTTATCGCGCACGGTACGCTCGAGCACTACGAGGCCGGCCTCATGATCGCGCGAAAGGGCGAGCCGGTGGAGGCGCTGCACATCATCCTCAAAGGACATATTTCGCACCTGACCGATCAGGGCGGCATCTGGCGTAAGGCCGTGGACTGGCGCGAGGGTGACGCGACCGGGCTGCTGCCATACTCTCGGCTCACCGCCGCACCCGGCAACTCCGTGATCCAGGAGCCCACCGACACGCTGCGCGTCGCACGGGAACACCTGCCGGCGCTCCCGATCGAGTGTCCCCACGTGACGGCGGAGCTGGTGCACGCGATGGTGGATCGGGCACGGGCGTTCAAGGTGAGCGACCTCCAGGTGGAGAAGATGGCCTCGCTCGGCAAGCTCGCGGCAGGATTGGCGCACGAGCTGAACAACCCGGCGTCCGCGGCCGCGCGGAGTGCCCAGCTCATATCCCAGGCGTTGGCCGAGTCCGATGCGGCGTCCCGCGCGTTCGGCGCGGCTGATCTCGATGCCCGCGCGCTCGCCTTGGTTGAACGGGTCCGCTCGGTGTGTGGCGCCGCCCCGGCCACCAGCGTGCTCTCCCCGCTGGAGCGAGCGGATCGCGAGGAAGCATTGGCCAACTGGCTGCTGGATCACGGCGCGGACGATGCGCTCGCAGCATCGCTCGCCGAGACCGACGTCACGCTCGCGCTGCTCGACAAGCTTGCGGCGACGGTCAGTGGCGATCAGCTTCGTGCTTCGCTCCGCTGGGTGGCCGCCGGTTGCACCGTCCGCGGGTTGGCACGCGACATCGAGCGGGCGGCGTTGCGGGTGCACGAGCTGGTCAGCGCCGTGAAGGGCTTCACCTACATGGATCGGGCGGCATCGCCCGAGCCGGTGGACATCGCCAAGGGGCTCACCGATACGCTTGCCGTGATGGCGGCCAAGGCGCGTGCGAAGTCTGTCTCGCTGACCGTCGATGTGCCTGCGGACCTGCCGCGCGTGCGCGGCCTCGGTGGGGAACTGAACCAGGTGTGGGCGAACCTGGTCGACAACGCGCTCGACGCGGTGGGCGACAGTGGGCGGGTGATGGTGACGGCTCGCGCCGAGGGACCGAGGGTGGTGGTACGCGTAATCGATGACGGGCCGGGCATACCAGCGGAGGTGAGAAGCCGGATCTTCGACCCGTTCTTCACCACCAAGCCCGTGGGCAAGGGCACCGGGCTTGGCTTGGACATCGTCAGGCGACTGGTGGACCAGAACGACGGTTCGATCGAGGTGGACTCCGAGCCCGGGCGAACCGAGTTCCGTGTGGCGGTGCCCGCGGCCGGGTGAACAGGGTAGATGCCACCGCCTTCGCGTAGGAACTTTCTGAGCCTGCTGGCGGCCTCGACGGTGCTTCCGTTCGTTGGGGTCGATACGGTCCCGCGACGCATCAAGGCATTGGCGCCGACGCGCTCGCTCCGGATCCGTACGATCACAGCGGGCGTCGGCCTTTCCAATCCCACCGACCTCGCGCAGGTCGAAGCCGCCATCGCGCTGCTCGGGCGCGCCCAGAGGATCTTTGAGGCCGACAACTACGAGATCCAGACGCTGAGGATCGCGACTCCGCCGCTGATGGCAGAGGTGGACGATCGGGCCCGGGAAGCTGCGCTGCCCCAGCTGCAAGCGCTGGACAGGCTTGCCGCGGCCCACGATGTCCGCGTGAGTATCGGCCCGGTGCTGTTGGCCGACAACCCTGCACCTCACCTGAGCGCGTGGGCTGCCGAGCTGCTTCGGACGACCAAGAACCTGAATCTCACGGTCGCTGTAGCCACTCCTGAGGGAGGCATTGCGCCTCGAGCCGCGACGGTGGCCGCACAAACGATGGTCGCGACCTCTCGCACTACCCCTGATGGGCTGGGGAACTTCCGTTTTGCCGCGGTGGCGAATATTCCGCCGGGCACTCCGTTCTTTCCCGCAGCCTACCATCAGGGTCCCAACACGCTCGCCCTGGGGCTGGAGTCTGCGTCGCTGGTGGAGCTGGCCTTTGCGGAGCACGGGGATGCGCCCGATGCCAGCACTCGCCTGAAACACCGGCTGGAGGCCGCGCTCGCTCCGGTCGAGCGAATCGCCGCGGCCATCTCCCGCCGTGAGGGGCTCGTGTATCTCGGCATCGATCCGTCACCCGCACCGGGCAAGGACCGCAGCATCGGCGCAGCGATCGAGGCACTGACGGAGGTGCCGTTCGGCAACGCCTCCACGCTCGATGCCTGCGCGACAGTAACCAGCGCGCTCAAATCGCTGCGGGTTCGGACCTGCGGTTATGCGGGTCTGATGCTGCCGGTGTTGGAAGACCCGGTGCTCGCGAAACGTGCCACTGAAGGGCGTTATGGAGTGCGGGACCTTCTGCTATACTCGAGCGTCTGTGGAACCGGACTCGACGTCGTGCCGATTCCGGGCGACACTCCAGTAGAAGTGGTGGCCCGGATGATCCTGGACGTTGCGGCCCTTTCCGCGAAGCTTCACAAGCCATTGTCCGCCCGGTTGTTCTTGATCCCCGGAAAGAAGGCGGGCGAGGTCGCTCATTTCAATGATCCGTACCTGACGGATGCCGCCGTGCTGTCAGCGCAATAGGGATGTGCTGCGCGGCTGGATCGAGGGTTGATATGAAGGCATCGGTATTCATCGCCACCAGCCTCGATGGTTTTATCGCACGGGCGGACGGTGCGTTGGACTGGCTCCCAGCCGATGGTGGTGAGCCTCATGGCTACGATGAGTTCATCGCCACCGTGGACGCTATTGTGATCGGCCGCAAGACCTTTGAGACGGTACTCTCGTTCGAGACCTGGCCTTACGGGACCAAGCGGGTGGTGGTGCTGAGCACGAACCCCTCCGCGTTAAGGGCGCCGGCAGGCGCGGTCTGTGACTTCATGACCGGTAGCCCGCTCGAGATCGTGACCCGACTTGGCGCACGGGGGATGACCCATCTCTACGTGGATGGGGGAATTACCATCCAAGGATTCCTGAAGGCAGGCCTGATTCAGCGGGTCATCATCACCCGCATTCCGGTGCTCCTCGGCAGCGGCATTCCGCTGTTTGGGCCGCTGTCACATGATGTCCGGCTGGAGCACGTTACGACCCGGGTGTTCCCCAGCGGGATGGTGCAGAGCGAGTACCGCATAGCCGGCTAGCGAAGGCAGCGCCGCAGGAGTGTCACGCATGGCCGAGACTTCCCCCAAGGGCTTCGATCCGGTCATCCAGGAGTACTATCATCGAACACCGGAGGAAGCTCGGCTCAAGCAGGGGCCGTTCGAGCTCGAGGAGGTGCGCACTCGGGAGTTGATTCAGCGCTTTGCTCCGCCGCCGCCCGCAACCGTCCTCGACGTGGGTGGCGCTGCGGGCGCCTATGCTCTCTGGCTCGCCGAGGCCGGCTATGCGGTACATCTGATCGAGCCGGTAGCGCGGCTTCTCGCGGAGGCGCAACGTCGCAGCGCGGCCGCACCGCGGCAGCTGGCCTCCTGCCGAATCGGCGACGCGCGTGCCTTGGATCTGCCCGATAGTACCGCCGACGTGATCCTCCTCCTCGGG